>ERZ1026876.1584-NODE-1584-length-10961-cov-8.894003_pt1 | contig 10961 bp, 9 predicted proteins | sample MGYA00380168_ERZ1026876 | MGnify/ENA primary metagenome ERZ1026876 (study PRJEB33269, sample SAMEA4719804) | human gut metagenome | biome: human-associated habitat; feature: organic feature; material: feces | place: Cameroon | collected 2013-10 ... | reverse complement strand
GGACGAGGATCCGGGCCTGATGCTGATCAGCCGCCGCCCGCCGCAGCAGAAGTTCACCAACTTTGAAGAGTATATGACCGCCCACGGCGGTGCCACCGCACCCATTGAGGATCACACCGATGAAACCTGAGCCGTTTGCCCCCTGGCAGTGCCCGCTCTGCGGCGAACCCCTGACCGGGGACACTGCCCTGAAATGCGGCAGGAACCACAGCTTTGACCGGGCGAAAGAGGGGTACTGGCACCTGCTGCCGGTGCAGAGTATGCGCACCAAGGCCCCGGGCGACAGCAAAGAGATGGTCGCCGCCCGCCGTGCCTTCCTGAACGCCGGGTATTACGGCATCTTCGGCGGGGCGTTGGGGGAACTGTGCCTTGCGTACGGCGCTTCCGCCGGGGCAGATGCACCGCTCCACCTGCTGGATGCGGGCTGCGGCGAGGGCTGGTACGACCGCTGCATTGCACAGGCCTTTGCACAGGCGGGCAGGCCGGTGCAGCTGGCGGGTTTTGATATCGCAAAGCCTGCGGTGCGTCTGGCCGCAAAGGCACTGCCTGCCGCAAAATACGCGGTGGCATCCAGCTTTGCCCAGCCTGTCCGCACCGGATGGGCCGACCTGCTGCTCAACTGCTTCTCGCCCTTTGCGCAGGAAGAGTTCCGGCGCGTGCTGCGCCCGGGCGGACGGATGATCTATGTTGTGCCCGGTGCAGAGCACCTCTACCAGATGAAGGCTGTCCTCTACGACACGCCCTATAAAAATCCGGTGCAGGAGGTGGCCTATGAGGGCTTCCGCCCCATTGGGGAGCGGGAGGTCTCGGGCAGCATCACGGTGCCTGCCGGACAGCTGGAGGCGCTGTTCGCCATGACCCCCTATTACTGGAAAACGCCACGGGATGGCGCGGCCCGCCTGGCCGCCCTGCCCGAGCTGACCACGGACATCGCGTTCCGCTTCCTTGTGTTTGAAAAGGAATGATCGAAAAGCCCCCGGCCTGTGAGGATACAGGCCGGGGGCTTTTTGCGTGCAGAAAACAGGGTCACATCGCGATCCAGCCCAGTGCGTTGGCGACCGAGCTGGCCAGGATGATGGCCGCGAAGATGGGGCAGAGATACCGGAGCATAAAGTTGAACACCGGTTTGCGGCGGAAGGGCTGACCTTCCTGCGTGACCTCTTCCTCGATCTTTTCCACACCGACGATCCGGGAGACCAGCAGGCAGGTGGCAATGGCCGCAATGGGCATCATCACCGAGTTGGTCAGGAAGTCGAAGAAATCGAGGAACTGCATCCCGAACACGGTCACACTGGCAAGGGGGCCGTAGCCCAGCGCGGAAAGGCTGCCCAGTGTGATCATAATACAGCCGATGAGGATGGTGGAGCGGGTGCGGTCCCAGCCCAGCTCGTCCTCAAAGGTAGAAACAGCGCTCTCGGTCAGGGCAATGGAGCTGGTGAGGGCCGCGAACAGCACCAGCACAAAGAAGAGCACGCCTACGGCAGTGCCCATGCCCATGCTGGCAAAGACCTTGGGGATGGTAATGAACATCAGGGCCGGGCCCGCCTGCAGGGTGTCAGGGTCGCCGCCCGAAAAAGCGAACACGGCGGGAATGATCATCAGGCCCGCCATGATGGCAATGGCGGTGTCGAAGATCTCCACGTTTTCCGTGGACTGCTCAATGGACACGTTCTTTTTCATGTAGGAGCCAAAGGTCACCAGGATGCCCATGGCAATGGAGAGGGAGTAGAACATCTGCCCCATGGCGGAAACCACGGTCATCCACGAGAAGTTGGCCGGGTTGGGCACCAGAAAATACTTTACACCTGCCAGTGCGCCGGGCCGTGTGACCGAGTAGACGGCAATGACCACCGAGAGCACCACCAGCACCGGCATCATCACCTTGGAAACGCGCTCCACACCGTTGCGCACACCCGCAAAGATGATGCCCAGCGTGATAAAAGTGAACAGCAGGAACGCGATCTCGGCCAGCAGACCGTTGGAGATGAAGCCGGAGAAATACCCGTCCGATGCCAGCGCGCTACCGTGGCCGGTGAGATACTGGGCCAGATAGTGGATGACCCATCCGCCGATGACCGAATAATAGGGAACGATCAGGATGGGGATGACGGCGTTGATCCAGCCGCCGAACGCCAGCCCCTTCCCTTTGCCAAAATGGCTGTAAGCGCCCACCGGGCTTTTGCGGGTCATCCGGCCCAGCGCCGTTTCGGCAATGATCATGGTGTAGCCAAAGGTGACAGCCAGCAGGATGTAGATGAGCAGAAAAATGCCGCCGCCGTATTTTGCGGCCAGATACGGGAAGCGCCAGATGTTTCCCAACCCGACCGACGCACCGGCGGCGGACAGCACGAATCCGAGTTTGCCGGAAAACGCACTGCGCTTGTGTTGAGTTTCCATGTTTTTTTCCTCTTTTCCAGTTGATAAAACTAAGTGTAACATAGAAAAAACGGGATTTCAACGAATCGCAGGCGTTTCACCGGTGGAGAGATTTCAGGCGGAAGGTGAAGAAAAGTGAATCACTTTCGGGTAAAGGGCTCCATACCGTGCTCCCCGGGGGTGTAGTATTCCATCAGGGAAATGTAGTTTTCCGGGTGGTGGCAGAACGCCGCGCGCAGAACACTGTCCAGCTCGCCCCGGGCGGTGAGCAGACGGATGATGTACTGGGCCACCATCTGCACCACATCGGTCTCGATGCCGTAGCACAGGCCGACCGCCAGCACCGGGATCAGGATCTGCCGGGCCAGCAGGGGCACGTTCTGGCCGTACCGCTCAAGGATGGGCCGGCTCATGGTGGAGGCAGCCCAGACGCTGCCCACGATCTGCCAGTAATCGATCTCTTTCATGTGGGAAAGGGTCTGCAGCCGCTCCACGATCTCACCGTCGCTGAGGATGTAGCCATCGACCACCTCTTTTTCGGAGCGGATAAAGGCACACTGGATCATGTCCATGATGGCGGTTTCGTATTTCTGGTGGAAATTTTCCCGGGAAACGCAGAACTTGGCCACGATGTCGATGAGGGCACTGGTGTCCTCGGCGGTGGCAAGACTGCTGACCACCAGCGGCGTGGGGCCGAATTCCGCCCCCAGTGCGTCCAGGTCGGCCAACTCTTCGGCATTCCGGGTGGCGGGCAGAAAGCGGTCACAGCCGTTGCGGTGGTAGCCCCAGGCAGCGGGCAGCACCCGGGCCACCGCGTCGCCGCTGGAAATGATGCTGAAGATGTTGCTCTCGGGCCAGTTTTCCAGCAGGGTGCCGTCCGGGGCGTGATTGGCATCGAAATCCTGCTGCAGGTCAGGCCGGTCGGCGGCAGTCAGGGCTGCAGGCACCGCAAAGCCGTAGGCATAGATGTTCTCCCGCCCCAGCTGGGGCAGCTCCCGGGCGATCTTTGCCGCCAGCAGATTTGCAATGATGGAGCCGCGGCTGTAGCCGCCCAGCCAGAGCTTGAAGGTGCCGCCCTGCCCTGCCCGGGCCAGATAGGCCTTGAGGGACGCAAACACCGCCGCCACAGGCGTGACAAAGCCGGTGTGCGCGCTGGTATCGCCTGTGTGGAAGTTGCTGGCCCACTCGCCGCCGTAGCCGCCGCCCCGCAGGACAAGTGCCACAAGGGTGGTACGCTGGCCGTTCAGGGTCAGGGTCTTGCGGGCCAGCGAGTAGCCCACAAAGTCCCCGGCCCGGCCGGTGTCGAGGTCGTAATTGCAGAACAGCGCGTCCCCGAAGCCCAGGGCCTCGTAGGCGGCAGCAATGTGGGCTTCCCGCCCCACGGAGCCGTTGACCCAGTATTCCGCATCGCTGGCTATGGTGTTGGCCGCAGCGCAGACCAGACCCAGCGTTGCCAGTGCCAGCTGGTGGTCATATTGGGTGGCCGGGTGGGTGAAAAAGCTGTCGGAGTAATAGAACGTGTGGGTCAGGTCGCAGCCGCTCAGGTCACTGCGGATGCCAATGGCATAGCGGCCATCCGGTACGGCGCGGCCCACGGAGCTCTGCCCGGCTGCCCGGACCATCAGCCCGGGCAGCAGAGTGCTGCCGGCCGCAAACCCCAGCACCTTGCAAAAACTTCTTCGATCCATAATTTTTCCCCTCAAAACCAGAATGGATTTTTTCTTAGTATACCGTATCCCGGGCGGGGATACAATCCAAAGTTTTCCGGGCGGCAAAAAACGGGCCGGTGTTGCGCACACCGGCCCGTTATGTTACACTGTTGTTCAGTCCAGATCCTTGCAGTACTCCACGATGTGGTGGAACATCTGCTCCACGGCGGGAGCCATGGCGGTGGGACGCTGGACGGCCAGACCCACCACCCGGTCCTCTTCGGGCTCGATGGGGTAGATCTTGACCGCTGCCGTGCAGTTGCGCAGCAGCATCCGGGGCATGATGGAAATGCCCAGGCCTGCCTCGACCATGGCAATGTTCGACTGGTCATCGATGACATGGCAGCGGCGCTCCGTTGAGATGGAATACTTCTTGAGGAACTGACGCATCTCCGCGTCGGTGGCATCCCACTGCACCACAAAGTTCTGCCCGTTCATCAGGGCGGGGGTCATCACGCCGTTGGGCGGCTCGGGCCAGTCCATGGGGGTGATGCAGAGCAGCGGCTCGTGGAACAGCTCGGTCAGAACAAACTCCTCCCGGCAGTTGTTGGAGAGGAAGGCGATATCCACCTGACCGGTGCGCAGCCACTCCTTGACATCATCGTAGGTGCCCTGGTAGACCTCGACCTCGATCTGGGGGTAGTGGGCCATAAAGCCCTTGAGGATGCTGGGCAGCAGCCCGGAGCAGATCGAGTTGAAGGCACCCAGCTTGACCTTGCCCTTTTCCAGGCCGTTCAGGCGGGCAATGCTCTGCTGCAGGGCCTCGTCGCTGTTCAGCACCGCACGGATGGAAGGGTACAGCGAAGCGCCGTAGCTGGTCATGGTAACGCCGTTTTTGCCGCGATTGAATAAGGTGAAGCCAAGCTCGGCCTCCATCACGGCGATGGCGTGGCTGATGGCTGAGGGGGTCAGATGCAGCTGCTGAGCCGCCTTGTTAAAGCTGCCCTGCCGTGCAACTGCGTCGAAAATCTCATAAGAAAACAGCGTCATTCCCTATGCCTCCTTCCGGTCTGATCTGGTTCGGAGACGCTCGATCCTCTGTGAATCTTTTTCATCTTTGGTTTGAGATAGTTCAATTATCTTCTTGATTTTACTATCCCGCGCCCGTCCTGTCAAGCATTTTGGGCCGATTTGTGCGCGCTCTGTGCAGATTTTGCCGCAATTGCTGCAGGAAATGCCGCCTTTCCTCCGTTATGGTTCTTATAAAGATTTTTTACAAACTGACCGAGGTGTTTTTTATGACCGCACTTTCCCCGCGCTGCAGCTTCAGCGGCACGGCGCTCAAAATGATCGCCTGCATCACCATGCTGGTGGACCACATCGGCGCGTCCTGCATCGAGGCAGGGATCCTTACGCCCGGGCTGGACATCGGCACCCTCTCACGGGACACCCTTTCCGCCTATCCGCTGTACCGGCTGGACATGGTGCTGCGGTTCACCGGGCGGCTGGCCTTTCCTCTGTTCTGCTTTCTGCTGGTGGAGGGCTTTGTACATACCCACGATGTGAAAAAATACGTCCGGAGGCTGTTCCTGTTTGCCCTCATCAGTGAGGTGCCCTTTGACCTTGCGTTTTTCCGCACGCCCTTTGCACTGGACCATCAGAACGTTTACTGGACGCTGGCGCTGGGCGTGCTGGCCATGGCAGGCCTGAAGCATTATGAAAAGCCGGACGGCTCTGCCAGCTGGAAAGGGCTCTTGTGTGCGGCAGGCTGCACGCTTGCGGCGCTTCTGGCTTGTACGGACTACGACGGCATTGGTGTGCTCATCATCTGTGCGCTGTACCTGACCCGTGGCGACCGCAAGCGGCAGTGCATCGTGGGAGCCGTGCTGTTTGCCTGGGAACTCACCGCACCGCTGGCCTTTGTGCTGGTCTGGTTCTACAACGGGCAGCGGGGCGCGTGCAGTCCGCTGCAAAAGAAGGCCTTTTACTGGTTCTACCCTGTGCACCTGAGCGTGCTGGCTGCGGTGACGAATCTGATCTTGTAACAGAAAGGCCGCTTTCACGGAACGAATTCCGAGGAGGCGGCCTTTTGGTTTCTGAAAATGGAAAAAGCCCGGTGATTTCAAAGAATCATCGAGCTTTTTCTTGGCGGAGTAGGAGGGATTTGAACCCTCGCGCCGTTGTTTAGACGACCTACGCCCTTAGCAGGGGCGCCTCTTCGGCCTCTTGAGTACTACTCCAGAGCAAAGTGTGTTACACTTATTCAATAAAAAATGGCGGAGAGAGTGGGATTCGAACCCACGGTACGTTGCCGTACGGCAGTTTTCAAGACTGCTTCCTTAAACCACTCGGACATCTCTCCTCGTGGGCACCCGCACACGCCGTACCGAATGCCTATTTAATTTACCAGATTTCAGCGGCGCTGTCAAGCCCAAAATCAAAATTTCCGCTCGTTGTGCGCATTTTTGTGCGGAGCGACAACTTTTCTTCGAGAAAAAGCGGGATTTCCTCTTTACTGAAACATCTTTTTGTTGTATAATAAATACAGATAAAACCTTACCGGACCCGGTACAAGCAGAGGAGTGTTGAACAATGTCGTTTCCGGAGCTGTTACGGCAATGCCGAAAGCAAAAGCACATGAGCCAGGCGGAGCTTGCTTCCCTGTTGGGCGTGACTCAGCAGGCCGTGGGAAAATGGGAGAGCGGAAAGAGCTCTCCGGACCCCACCACCGTGGCAAAGCTGGCGGAGATCCTGGACACGACCGCGGACTATCTGTTGGGTCTGTTCGACCCCACCGCGGAGGGCCAGACCGAAGAGCGCTTCTTCGGCAGCTATGTGTACAGCCTGATCCCTGTCATCGGCACGGTCAAGGCGGGCTACGGCGCGCTGGCCTATGAGGAAGACTACGGCAAGGAGTATGCCCGGGTCAAGGACCCTTCCAGCTACTTCTATCTCGTTGTGCGCGGCGACAGCATGGAGCCCCGCATCCACGATGGTGACCTTGCCCTGGTGCACCGTCAGGATACGCTGGAAAACGGCGACCTGGGCGTGCTGATCTACGGCGACGAGGGCGAGGGTACCCTCAAGCGCTACCTCCAGCGCGGCAACTGCGTGGTGCTGCAGCCCTTCAACCCGGCCTATAAGGAAATGGTCATCAAGGGCGAGGAGCTCAACCACCTGCACATTGCGGGTCGTGTGGTGGAGACCAAGGCGAAGTGGTAAAAACGCCCTACCAGCGCCTGAAAAAGAAAAGCCATCCAGTATGGCTTTCTTTTTTATACCCATTTTTCGGAGGTGCCCCATGGAACAGAGCCTGATGGATAAGCTGACGATCCTGGCGGACAGCGCAAAATATGATGTGGCCTGTACCTCCAGCGGCGCTTCCCGGGCAGCAGGAGCGGGCGGAGTCGGCAGCTGTTACGCCCCGGGCTGCTGCCACGCCTTTACTGCCGATGGCCGCTGTGTCAGCCTGCTGAAGGTGCTGATGACCAACTGCTGCTCCTTTGATTGCAGCTACTGCGTCAACCGCAAGTCCAACGATGTGCCCCGGGCTACCTTTACTCCCCGGGAGCTGGCCGAGCTGACCATTGAATTCTACCGCCGCAACTACATCGAGGGTCTGTTCCTTTCCAGTGCCGTGCTGGTGAGCCCGGATTATACCACCGAGCGGATGCTGGCGGTTCTGCGCCTGCTGCGGGGGGAGTACCGTTTCGGCGGCTACATCCACGCCAAGGCCATTCCCGGCACCAGCCCGGAGCTGCTGGAACAGCTGGGTTTTCTGGCCGACCGCCTGAGCGTGAACATCGAGCTGCCCAGTGAGCGCAGCCTGAACCTGCTGGCTCCGGACAAAGGGCGGCACTCCATTTTCCGGCCCATGAAGCAGATCGCGGTGGAGGGGGCCGCCAACCGGGAAGAGGTGGCGCTTTACCGCAAGGCCCCCAGATTTGCCCCGGCGGGCCAGAGCACCCAGATGATCGTGGGTGCTTCCCCGGAAACGGATTATCACATCCTGCAATTAACGGAAGGATTATACAATAAGTATCACCTGAAACGGGTGTTTTACTCCGCCTACATCCCTGTGACCGAGGACACCCGCCTGCCCGCGCTGGACACCAAGCCGCCGCTGCTGCGGGAGCACCGGCTCTATCAGGCAGACTGGCTGCTCCGCTTTTACGAGTTCAAGGCAGAGGAGCTTCTGGACAGGGACAACCCCAACTTCAACCCCTATCTGGACCCCAAGTGCAACTGGGCGGTGCAGCATTACGGACTGTTCCCGGTGGACGTGAACCGCGCCCCCTTTGAGATGCTGCTGCGGGTGCCGGGCATCGGCCCCAAGAGCGCCCGGCGCATCTGGCACGCCCGCAAACAGGCCGCGCTGGGGCTGGACGAGCTCAAGCGGATGGGCGTGGTGCTCAAGCGGGCACAGTATTTCATCACCTGCCGGGGCTTTGCGGGGGCGCACCCGGGCCGCGGCAGCGCCGGGCGGGAGCGCATCACCCGGGCGCTCATCGACCCCAATGTATTCAGCGGCGGGGTGGAGCAGCTGAGTATGTTCAGCCCGCCCGCCGTGGATCGGCTGGTGGAGCAGGGCGTGCCGCCCCGTACAGCCCAGAAAATGGTGCGGGAGGAGGCAGTGCAATGTCTGGCCAGAGCCCTGTAAGCCCCGCACGGAAGCTCCACGATGCCGACGTGGTCTACCTCTATGATGGCAGCTTCGAGGGCTTCCTCTGCTGTGTGTTTGAGAGCTTTGCCCAGCATGAGCTGCCCTTCGCGGTCTGGACCCCGGAACGGGAGACGGCTACCCTCTACCCTGTGAAGGAGATCCCCACCGACCGCGCAACGGCCCGGCGGGTCTTTGCCAGCTTCCGCGCCAAGCTGGGCGAAGAGACGGAATCCCTCGTCACCCGGGATTTTCTTTCGGGCTGGGAGGATAAGGAGCTGCGGATCATCCGATTTCTGCATCTGGCCTTTGCGCTGGGGCCGGGCACCGTCAAGCGGCGGGGCCACCCGGAGGTGGCTCCGCTCTACCAGATGAAGCAGAGCCTGGACTGGGAAGTGGACAAGTTTCAGGGCTTTGTCCGTTTTCAGGAGCACGACGGGATGCTGGGTGCAGTCATCCACCCCAAAAACTATATCCTGCCCCTCCTGCGCGGGCATTTCTGCGCCCGCTTCCCGGAGGAGAACTTCCTGATCTATGATGCTGTTCATCAGGCGGTGCTGCTGTACCAGAACCACAAGGCTCAGCTCATGGAGCTGGCCGAGCCCCTCACCCTGCCCCCGCCCGATGAAAAGGAGCAGCAGTTTCAGGAGCTCTGGCGGCAGTTCTACAAAACGCTGGAGATCAAGGCCCGCCACAACGAAAAGGGCCGCATGACCCACTGCCCCAAGCGCTTCTGGGCCGATCTGACGGAGATGCAGGGGGAGCAGAAAACCCCGGTTGCGTCCACCAACCAGAGCGTAAACTTTTGGTTGCGGGGGCAGTTTGGCGGGTTTTGCGGGGCTTCCGACCCGTGAAATGGGATCGGTGCTTGACATTTTAATATTTGTACAGTAGTGTATACGAAAAAAGGGGGAAAGCACCATGGAAACATTGCATCTGATTTCGGTGCCCGGGATGCGGGAAAAGCGATTGGAAGGCATGGCAGAGCCTTTGTCCGAATGCGTAGACGAAGAAGCAGCAGAGAGGTAAAACCAAATGGAACAGAACGTGAAAACACAGAAGCCGTGGAAGCTTGTGCTATTGTTTCTGCTCCTGGTTTTACTGGCGGGCCTGATTTGGAACAATGTAAAAACAGGAACAGAGGCACAAATTTATTTGTATGGAGAAGAACACAGCAAGCAGAGCATTCTCGACAAGGAACTTTCCATCTGGGGCGAGTATTACGAAGAAGGAATGCGGGATCTGTTTGTGGAATTCCCGTATACGGATGCACAATTTCTGAACCTGTGGATGCAGGCCGACGATGATGAATTGCTGGATCTGCAGTTCAAGGACTGGGGAGGCACAGAAGGCGGCACCGAGGTCATGAAAAATTTTCTGAAACAGATCAAGGAGCAGTACCCGGAAACCGTGTTCCACGGCACCGACGTGGGCCATACCTGGGAAAGCACCGGGCCGCGGTATCTGGCCTATCTGGAAGTCAATGGGCAGAAGGACAGCGAAGAGTACCGGCGCGCGCAAGAAAACATGGAACAGGGCAAACGGTACTATGAGATCGAGGCGACGGATGAAGCTTCTTCGGTCCGATACCGGGAGGATCGGATGGTGGAGAACTTCCGGCGCAGCTATCAGGAGCTGGAAGCGGTACGCCGCACCGATATCATGGGTATCTATGGAAGTACACATGTTGTGGAGTCAGAGTATCGGAACTCGGACTTTCGCATGGCAAAACAGTTGAGCGAGAACTATGGGGAACATCTCCATACCAAAGATCTGACGCAGGAACCGGAACGGATCGACACGCTGGAAGTCAACGGAAAGACCTACACAGCCTCCTATTTCGGTGAGCAGGATATTTCGATGGTAAAGGGCTACAAGAGCCGAAAGTTCTGGCGGTTGGAAGACGCATACGAGGACTTCAAGGAGCTGCCGACACCCCGTGAGATTCTGCCAGCCGACAACTACCCTGTAAAAATCCAGGCTGGGCAGGTGTTTGCTGTGGAGTACCTGATGTCGGATGGCTCGACCGAGTGGAAGTATTATATCTCGGACGGCACAGTACAGAATGGCCAACTCATCACAAAGCGGATGAAGATGGAATAAGCAGGCTCCCGGCCCCGGAACTTTGCCGAATTTACAAAAAGGTTGCAACCATGCAGTTGCAACCTGTAAAACCTATGGTATACTATAAGAGATATCCGGGCAGGCATTTCTGCCCCACACACCCCCGCTGCGGGGTCAACACAAAAGGAGTATTGTAGCGTTATGGTTCGCAT
>ERZ1026876.1577-NODE-1577-length-11014-cov-6.113240_pt1 | contig 11014 bp, 7 predicted proteins | sample MGYA00380168_ERZ1026876 | MGnify/ENA primary metagenome ERZ1026876 (study PRJEB33269, sample SAMEA4719804) | human gut metagenome | biome: human-associated habitat; feature: organic feature; material: feces | place: Cameroon | collected 2013-10 ... | reverse complement strand
AAACGAGCGCTACAACCGCATCGCCTTTGAAGCCGCCAAGCAGTGCGGCCGGGGCATCCTGCCGGATGTGGCCCTTCCGCTGCCCAACTTCGGGGCCGTCTGCCGCAGCCTCGACCAGTATGACCTCGTGCTCTTCTGCTACGAGTGCGGCGGCGCACCCCTGCGCCAGCTGCTGGCTGAGGCCCGGCCCGCCAATGGCGAAAAGCTGAAGATCGCCATCATCACCGGCGCAGAAGGCGGTTTCGCCGCCGAGGAAGCCGAAATGGCCGCCAAGGCCGGCGCAAAGCCCGTCGGCCTCGGCCCCCGCATCCTCCGCTGTGAGACGGCCCCGCTGGCCGTTGTCTCTGCCGTCATGACCCTGACAGGGAACCTCGAATAAGTTCTGACATCAGAAACGGCGTCCCGCCGAGGCGGGACGCCGTTTTTCATTTATTCTGCATCTGCATCCCGCAGGGCCTTTTTGACGGCCAACAGGTTCTGCGGGCTCATGGAGAAGCTGCGCAGGCCGAGGCGGAGATACTGGGTCGCGTTGACGGCATTGCCGACGGCGAGGCCGCAGATGGTGACGGGGATGTCCGCTTTCCCGGCAGCGTCCACCACCATGGCGATGAGCTTTTTCATGGCCGGGCTGGCGGGGCGGTAGTAGTGCTCGGCGATGGCCAGTTCCCGGCTCACCGCGTGGGTGTACTGGGTCAAATCGTTGGTGCCGATGACGAAGAACCGGCAGCCGTGAGCCGTGAAGTCCTCTGCCGTCAGGCAGGCGGCAGGTACGCTGAGCATGACGCCGAAGGGGACGTCAGGCTCGAACTCCACGCCCCGCTCGGTGAGCTTGCGGCGGCAGTAGTCCACCACCTGCATGGCGGAATCCCAGTCCTCGATGTCCGTCACCATGGGGAACATGACCCGCAGCGGACCTTTTGTGGCGGCACGCATGAGGGCGCAGATCTGAACTGCCATCTGGGGCAGATTGCGCAGGCTGCTGCGGATGCCCCGCAGGCCCAGCTTGGAGGACTGGACGCCCTGATAGGCGTCGGCCATGGTGCGGTCGGCACCGAAGTCGAAGGTGCGCACCGTCACCATCCTGCCCCTGGCGGCGGCGAGGCAGGAGGTATAGAACAGATACTGCTCCTGCTCATCCATCGCATGGCCGGGCATCATCATGTAGCTGCTGCGCAGCAGGCCCACGCCGGACGCGCCGGACTCCATCGCGGTCCCCACGTCCTCGGGGCCGAAGCAGTTGGCCAGAAGCTCGAACTCCGCGCCGTCCCGGGTGCGGTTGGGCAGCTCGAGCTGGGCGTTCAGCTCCTCGTTCTGACGCTGCATCTCGCAGATGCAGGTGATGGCGCTCTGCCGGGCGGCGGCATCCGGGTCAAGGATGCATTCGCCCTCGGTGGCGTTCAGGATGACCTCGCGGCCGTCGCAGTCTTTCAGGAAATCTTCGCCCACCTGGGTGATGCCCGGGATGTTCAGCGAGCGGGCAATGATGGCCGCATGGCTCTGGCCGCTGCCCTCGGCGGTGATGAGGCCGAGGATGCGGCCCGCCGGGACGCTGAACAGATCGGTGGGCATGAGCAGGTCAGACGCAATGATGACCGGGTGGTCGAGGGCCTGCCAGCTGCGGATCCGGTGGCAGAGGATGTTGGTGATGCGCTGGGTCACGTCGAGGATGTCCACGCTCCGCAGCTGCATGTAAGCGTTGTCCTTCATGGCGGCCAGCTGGGCGGCGTAGCGGTGGCCCACACGGTCCATCGCCTCGGCGGCACCGACGCCGGCTTTTATCTGGAAAGCCACCTCATTCATGAAGCCCTCGTCTTCCAGCATCATGCTCTGGAACAGGAAGATGGCCTGCTCCGAGGGCGCGGCGCGGCCTGCCATCTCGTCCAGCTCCTGCTGAGCGACCTTGATGGCGTCTTCCAGCGCCTGCTTTTCCTGTTCGGGGTGGAAAGGCCCCTCGCCGAACACCAGCGGCGGGCGGTCCAGCCGGCTGACCTGACCCAGCACGAGGCCGGGAGATGCGGTAAAGCCCTTATATACCTTCATGTTTCCATCTCCTTCGGCGGCACTCTGCCGGTCAGCGCCCGGCAGACCAGTGCCTGCAAAAAGGTGTTGGGCAGCAGAGCGGCCCGCGCGGCCTGCGCCGGGCCTGCTTCGCCCTCGAACAGCGGCTCGAAGCTCCTGAGGCGCTCGAAGTCGCATTTGGCAAGGAAAGCTTCTCCCAAAGTACGGGTAGTGTAGTAGGGGGCGGGGTCTACGCCCACGTCCTCGGCCACGGCTTCCAGCGGGGCAAGCTCTGCGTCCGAGAGTTTTGCCAGCAGGAGAGCAGCGTCTGCCGTCAGGGTGGAGGGGTGCTTTTCCCGCACGTCCCTCTGGACGGCCTCGAAGGCCGCATGAAATGCGGCGGCATCCGCGCTGCTCTCTGCCCCGCTGTCCACAGCGTAGGCGCAGCCCCGCAGCCGCCCGAAGGCCCGCAATGTATCGTGGTAGCCCAGCTCGATGTTCCGCCGGGCGGTGGCGGGCTCGAAGTGGAGAATGTCGCCCAGCTCCCAGTAGCTTCGGATGAGGGTGGTGGGCAGGCCGGTGCGGTTGGGGCGGGTGATGCCCACGCCCTCAAGGTCCACGCAGACCAGCTCTTCCGCACCCATCTTCTGGGCCAGCGCGGTGGGCATATTGTCCCGGTATCCGCCGTCGAGGTAAGACACCCCGTCGATGGTGTGGGCCCGCAGGGCGGGGAAGCAGGCCGCCGAGGCCAGCAGGTAGTCTTTCACCTTCCCCTCGGGGATGTCTTCCAGCGGAAGCTCCCGGGCCTTGAGGGTCTTCTGCTCCACGGTCACGAGGCCCAGCCGGATGGGGCTTTTGCGGAGTTTGTCTTCATCCAGCACCCGCTCGACGATCTCTTCCAGCGGAGTGACGTCCATGCCGCCCTGAGTCACAGCGTCTTTGAGGAATGCGTGCAGCTCGGGAAGCGGCGCATCCTCGGCGGGCAGCTCCATCACATCCTGGCTGCGGATAGTCAGCCACATATCCCGGGCCGTCTCGTAGAGGTCGAGGGCGAACATCGCGCCGTTCAGGCTGCCGACGCTGGTACCCGTAATAATTTGAGGCCGCCAGCCCAGCTCGGTCAGCGCCCGCCAGACGCCCACCTGATAGCTGCCGCGGGCGCCGCCGCCCGCCAGCACCAGCGCCCTTACGGGGGTGTTGTTCTGCGCCATGTTTTCTGCCTCCTTTGACGTGTTCCGGTTTTGCCTAGATTATAGCATATTTTCCGGGAGATTTCTCTCTGTTTTTGTAACAAAAAATGTGCTATAATAAATTCACTTTGCCAGAACGATTCAGGAGGACGACAGATGCACCGCAAGCAATGGATTTTCGACATGGACGGCACCCTCACCGACAGCATGACCGTGGTGTGGCAGGGCGCACCGCTGGAGCTGCTGCGCCGCTATGGCCGCACCGCAAGACCCGGCATCCACGATGTTCTTCTGAGCATGGGGATGGTGGAGGGTGCGGAGTATCTCATCCGCACCTACGACTTACCCCTGACCCTCCGGGACTACGAGCCTGCCATGCGGCAGGTCATCCGGGACCTGTACAAAAAAGTTGAGCTGAAGCCCGGCGTCCGGGAGATGCTGGCCCGGCTGAAAGCCGAGGGCGTGCGGATGTGCATCTGCTCCAATACCTGGGCGGAGCAGTGCGAAGAAGTGCTCACCCGGCTGGGCGTCGCAGACTATTTCGAGTTCTTTTACACCGCGCAGGGCGCGAAGAGCAAGGCCCACCCCGAGGTGTTCCGCGAAGTCCTCGAGCGGCTGGGCGGCAGCGAAACCGCCGACGCCGTCGTCTGCGAGGACGCCGTCTACGCCACCCGTACGGCCAAGCAGTGCGGCTTCTACCTCATCGACATCGAGGACGAGACCAGCGCCGCCGATCAGCCCGAATTGCAGCGCCTCGCCGACCAGTACATACACGACTGGACACAGCTGGACTGGGCGGAGGTCTAAATTTCATATCGTTTCCAAAGCGTCCTTTTCTCGAAGGGGCGCTTTTCTTTTTGCTTTTTAAGCATTTTTTACAGTTTTTGCCTCAATTTTTCGGCGCCCGATTTGTAAAAAACCGCCATTTCAGACTTGCCCCCCCCCCGGAAATTTTATATAATAAAGTAATCCCAAGGCACCTTCTCAAGTATTTTGAAAATCGTAAAGGAGAATCGCAATGCGCTTAAAGAAATCCATCAAACGCGGCATTGCCGCTGTGACCATTACCGGCATCATGGCATCTTCTGCTATGCCAGCCTTTGCCAAGGACTACCACATCGACTACGGCGACATCAAAGTCGATCAAGACAAGGTCTCCTACACGGACAAGGACGGCACCAAATACGACAATGAAAAAAACGAGGATGGCGACATCACCATCACCGGAAAATCGAACGAGAACACCGTCTCCGTCAAGGATGCCGATGTCACCTTCAAAGACCTTGAGATCGATAAGATCACCTCTTCCTCTGTAGAGGGCGATGCCGCCGTCTCGGTGAGCGGTGACAGCAGTATCGAACTGGACGGCAAAAACACCATCACCAGCGGTACAAAACATGCAGGCATTGAAAAAGCCGACGATAAGGGAACCCTGACCATCAAGGACGACAACGGCGTTTCCGGTTCTCTCACTGCTAACGGCGGCTTTGGCGGCGCCGGCATCGGCGGCGGAAGCAATGAAGATGGCAGCAATATCACCATCAAGGGCGGTACCATGACTGCTAACGGCGGCTTTGGCGGCGCTGGCATCGGCGGTGGAAATAATGCAGATGGCTCTGACATCACTATTACGGGCGGCACGATCATTGCCAACGGCGGCGGTCATGCAGCTGGTATCGGCGGTGGAAGCAGCAGCTATTCCGGCGGCGGCAATGGCTCCGATATTACCATCTCCGGCGGACAGGTCACTGCCACGGGCGGTGATGCCGGTGCAGGCATTGGCGGCGGTGATGGTGATGACGCCAACGGTTTGAATAAAGAGTCGGACAGTACAGGCGGTGGAAAGGGCTCCAACATCTCCATTTCTGGTAAAGATACCATCGTCAACGCCAAGGGCGGCGCAGAGGCTGCCGGTATCGGCGGAGGACGCTCCGGCGATGCCGATACCATCGAGATCACCGACAGCACCGTTATTTCCAACGGCCACGACTCCAACAATGGCAACAGCGGCGCAGGCATTGGCGGTGGTGGTTCTGGTGCCGGCGGAGGTGCAGGCGGAGGTGCCTCCAATATCACCATCACGGACGCCGATGTGACTGCTGGCGCTGATGCAGGCGGTGCGGGCATCGGCAGCGGAAACGCGAGCGGCTGGATCAGCTATCCCAGCATCTTCCCCAACTGGAAAGCCGAACACCCCAATGAAGGCGTTGCTTCCGATATTACGATCTCGGGCGGCCGGGTCAAAGCCAGCGGCGGCGATGATTCTGCCGGTATCGGCGGCGGCTACCTTGGCAGCGGCTCGGACATCACGATCAAAGATAACGCCGATGTGACTGCCAACGGCGGAAAATGGGGCGCGGGCATCGGTGGCGGTCGGGGCGGTGATGGCTCTGACATCTCCATCAGCGATTCCAACGTGTCGGCTTCCGGCGGTGCTGCCGGTGCAGGCATCGGCGGTGGACGCGGCGGCAAGGGCGAAAATGTCACCATCAGTGGCAGCTCCACGGTCTCCGTGAAGCACGGCCCCGGTGCAACACTCACCAGCGGCACCCGCTACGGTGCAGGCGCGGGCATTGGCAACGGCGGTGCAAAGGACAGCGTCAACGGCGAGGAGCTCACACCGGATACTTCGGCCATCGACCATACCGCAGAACATGGCTACATTGATTATTTTGATGCTGACGGCAGCCTGCTGAAGCGTATCCCTCACCATATCGTTGAAGACCCGGCCGTAGAGCCCACGTGTACCAGCGTTGGTTATACCGCTGGCTCTCATTGCGATCTGTGCGGCGAGGTCTTTGTTGCCCAGACAGAGCTTCCGCTCAAGGATCATACTCCGGCTGAGGGACGGGTCAATGTACGCGAGGCCACCACGCAGGAAGAAGGCTACACCGGCGACATTGTCTGTGCTGTCTGCGGCACCGTTCTGGAATACGGCCAGCCCATTCCCAAGCTGCCCGCCCCGGACGAGAACAGCCCCATCGATCCGGTCGTCCCGGCAGAGTCGTCTGTAACGGTACAGGCCCCTTCCCAGCTGGAAGTCCAGAATCTTCTCCGGCAGGACCTCATTCATGATGAGACCGTCGTGCAGCAGAGCTATGATGAAAGCTCGCAGACCCTCACCATCCGTGCAGAGCTTTCCATCGGCACGCTGACCGGCACACTGGGAAATCTGAAAGCGCTTCAAGCGCAAGGTGTAAAGACAGTCGTCTTTGTGACCCGGCACCGCACATCTACACTCGACCTTGCAGCGCTTATCGCTCTTGGCGGTGAGGATGTCACATTCTCTCTTGTCCACACAGTAGGCATCCCGGCTTTGTTCGTCGGCGGTTTCCTGCACAACGACCTGCTCCGCTGAGCATAACAAAAGACCCTCGCTGACAGAGCTCTGTGCTCCGGCCCGCGAGGGTCTTTCTCTTATTTAGACCGTTTTTCCAGATACTCCCGCAGCGCTGTCCGGGCTGCAGGCTCCCTCCCGCGGGGGACAGGGACCCGTGCGCCGCTCTGCATCCAGAACTCACCCGCCGCCAGCTGGGACACCGCCGCCAGATTGACCACATAGGAGCGGTGGAGCTGGACGAAGCGCTCATCCGTTAAAAGCGGCTGGGCCACCTGCGCAAACGGCACCCGGACGGACAGGGACGGCACATCCTCGCCGCTGGCGAGATGAAAATGCACCACATGGTGGGTACACTCGAGGTATTCGATGTCCGCGAAGGGCAGCACCCGCAGACCCGACGCCGTGGCTACCGGGATGGCCGGGCCGTACTCCGGCTCGGTGGCCCGGGCCAGCAGAGCGATGAGCTGTTCCGGCGGGACAGGCAGCAATAAATACTGCATGGCGTCCACCCGGTAGGCACTGTAGGCGTGGGCGGGCGTGTGGGCCAGAAAAGCCAGCGGGCTGCGCCGCCCCCGGCTGCGGAGTGCAGCCGCTGCCCGCAGCGACGCGGCGGCTGCCGTGGACGGCAGCTCGATGAGATACAGCTCGTACCGCTCCCCGGCGTCGTCCCGGGCCAGCAGGGCCTCCGGGCTGTCCAGCTGCTCGATGATGCAGGCGTCGTCCCGCCGGGCATAATAGTCGAGGCACTGCCGCTCCACCCGGCTGCGGAGAACGCTGTCCGGGCTGCACACCGCGATATGAAATATCATTCCGAAGCCCCCTTTCGGGCCTGCCGCCGGCGCTTGCTTTTTCGGCCCGGCGGGAGTATCATTGCTCTGAGAAGCCGTTTTCATAAGCATTGCGCACCGTCTGAACGGCCTTTTTGCTCGCATACTGCGTTGTTTCCCCTTGCAATCCGCCAAGGATTGCTGCGGAAAATCGCCTTGTCTGCGAGCAAAAATTCTCGTCATTCGGCGCACCCCGCTCACGAAAACAGCTTCTGAAAAACAAAAGGAGAAACTGCTATGGAAATGCCTCTCGTCAGCATCATCGTCCCTGTGTACAATGCCCAGAGCCACCTGAGCCGCTGCCTCGAAAGCATCTGCGGGCAGGAGTACAAGAACCTCGAGCTCATCGTCATCAACGACGGCTCCAAAGACCAGAGCCTGCCCGTCTGCGAGGAGTTCCGCAAAAAGGACAGCCGCATCCTGCTGGTGGACAAGGCAAACTCCGGCGTGTCCGACACCCGGAACCTCGGCCTGAAGCTTGCCGGCGGCAAGTACGTCCAGTTCGTGGACAGCGATGACTACATCGCCCCGGACTACACCGCCCGGCTGGTGGAGGCGGCAGAGAAGACCGGCGCTGACCTCGTCATCTCGCCCTACACCATGGTCATCCCTGCCGGGGCATCGAAGCCGGAACAGGTGCTGGAAAAAATTCAGGACGACCTCGGCGTCATGCACGTTGCACGCCCGCCGGAGAACCGGGAATACGGTTTCCTGCCCGAGGGCGTCTACGACAAGGACACCTTCGCCCGCCGCCTGATGGACAAGCCCGCCTCTTACTTTTACAGCGTGCTCTGGAACAAGCTCTACCGCCGCGACATCCTCACCCAGCACGACATCCGCTTTACCAGCGAGATGCGCTGGGCCGAAGACCTCGTGTTCAACATGCAGTATATCCAGTACGCCGAAGTCTTTGCGTCCATCCCGCAGCCCGGCTACTACTACGTCCAGAACCCTCAGAGCATCTGCCACACCCAGATAAAGCCTGCCACTCTGGTGCAGAACAAGATCCAGGTGTTCCACTACTACAAGAACCTCTACACCCGGCTTGGGATGTATGAGCAGGTGCGGCCCCAGCTCTACAAATTCCTCATCGACATCGCCGAGAGCACTTACCCCTCCGGCCCCTTCAAGAAGGTCATCGACGAGGCGAAAGCCTACTGGAAAGAGCACAAGGCAGAGATCTCATCCTAGAGATCTCATCCTAAAGAAAAGCGGGAGGCCCCTGCGGGGCCTCCCGCTTTTCTTGAAATTCAACCTCTCACCGCTCCATCCCGCTGACACGGGCATGTCGCGGAGCTCCCCTATCAGGGGAGCCTTTTAGAGGAATTTTACGCCCCGATGGCGGCACACTTCTTGGCCAGCCAGTCGCGCTCATCCTCGGTCAGGCGGGGAGCCAGCTTCTCGAAGACCTCGCGGTGGTAGGCGTTCAGCCAATCCAGCTCGTCGCGGCTCAAAACGCCCGGGACGATGGGGGAGGTGGCGATGGGCACGAACGTGATGGGGCAGAATGCCAGGAACTCGCCGTACTGGTTGGATGCCTTGTGGTAGCACTCCAGCTCGTTCTCGATGCGGATGCCCACAACTCCGCCCTCATAGACGCCCGGCTCGTCGGTGACGATCATGCCCGGCTTGAAGACGGTGGTGTTGCGGCCGTTCAGGGCGTGGGGGCCTTCGTGGACATTGCCCACGTGGCTGACGCTGTGGCCGGTGCCGCAGCGGTAGTTGATGAGGTGACGCCACAGCGGCTCGCGGGCGATGGTGTCCAGCATGTGGCAGTCGCAGTAGTCCAGCCAGACCGCCTTGGCGATGTCGATGTGGCACTGCAGGGTCCAGGTGTAGAACTGGCGCTCGTCCTCGGTCAGCTCACCCAGCGGGTAGGTGCGGGTGATGTCGGTGGTGCCGTCCATATAGGTCGCGCCGCTGTCCACCAGCAAAAAGCCCTTCTTCTCGAGCTTTGCGTGGTCTTCCTCGGTGGCGTGGTAGTGCATCATGGCGGCGTTGGGGCCGTATGCTGCAATGGTGCCGAAGCTCTCAGTCAGGAACTTGTCCTGTGCGCTGCGGTACTTGTGGAGGATCTCGTCGATGGTCAGCTCGGTCAGCTCTTCGCCGGCAGCCAGACGGTTCTCCAGCTCGATCTGGAAGCGCACCATGGCCACGCCGTCCCGGATGTGAGCCTCGCGGGTATGAGCCAGCTCGACTTCGTTCTTGACGCCCTTCATGGGCAGCAGGGGGTCGGCCTCGTCCTTGACGGTCAGAGCCGGGTTGGCCTGCAGGGTCTGGTAGACGGCGTAGTTGACGGAAGCGGGGTCAGCCAGGACGGTCTGCTCTTCGGTCTGAGCGGCAAGGAAGGTGAGCACGTCGTCGTACTCAGCCAGCTCCACGCCGTTCTCCTTCAGCTCCGCAGCAGCCTCGGCACTGACGCGGGCGGTGTTGATGAAGAGCGTCGCCTTATTCGGGGTCACATAGCAGTACGCCATGGCGTAGGGGGTGCATTGAATGTCCATCGCACGCAGATTGAGCAGCCATGCCAGATTGTCCAGCTTGCCCACCAGCTGTGCGGTGCAGCCCAGCTCAGACAGCTTGCCGCGCAGCTGGCCCAGCTTCTCAGCAGGGGAGAAGCCTGCGTACTCTTTCGGCAGGAGCCATGCCGGGGTGGCAGGCAGGGCGGGACGGCCCTCCGTCCACAGCTCGTCCTCGAGGTTCAGCAGCTTGATGGTGCCTTTCTTGGCGTCCAGTTCCTTCTGCAGGCTGCGCACCAGACCGCAGGAAGCAGTCAGGCCGCAGAGGCCCAGCTTGCCGCCCTCGGGCAGGACCTTGCCGCAGTACTGCTCGGCGGTCGGCACGCCCGGCTCGCCCATCCGCATCAGCTGGATCTCGGTGCCGGCGATCTCCTTCTCGGCCTGCACGAAGTAACGGCCATCGGCCCAGACAGCGCTCTCGGTCATGGTGACGACGAAGTTGGAGTTCTCGCCGTGGAAGCCGGAGAAGTAGGTCAGGGCAGTGTAGTGGTCGGGCATATACTCGCTGGCGTGCGGGTCGCCCACCGGGATGAGGTAGACGTCCACGCCGTTTGCCTTCATGGCCTCGCGCAGGGCGGCCAGACGCTCAGGAACGGTATTCATGCTCATATCAAAAAGCCTTCTTTCTTTATTCTGCCGGAAAAACGTCCGGCGGCGATGGTTTGCTGTACCTTATTGTATCATTCTGGGACGCAGAATGCAATTCGCAGGTATCATTTTGGTCCTGCCGCCCGAAAATGCAAACAAATTGCAAAAAATGTTACAAATTTCTCATCAAAAAGGCCGGTTTGCCATTGACAGCCTTGTTATAATAGGAGTGTAGGAATTTTACGGGTCAGCACTCAGCGGCCCGGACTGCTTGTAAGGCCCGACGGGCCTGCTGGGCAGCGCCGTTGCGGCGTCTGCATAAAAGAAAGAGGCATTTCGAATATGACCAAAATCGACATTTTCTCCGGCTTCCTTGGCGCCGGTAAGACCACTCTGATCAAGAAGCTCATCAAAGAGTCCTTTGCGGGCCAGAAGGTCGTGCTCATCGAGAACGAGTTCGGTGAGATCGGCATCGACGGCGGCTTTTTGAAGGAGTCCGGCATCCAGATCAACGAGCTGAACGCCGGCTGCATCTGCTGCTCTCTGGTGGGC
>ERZ1026876.1576-NODE-1576-length-11016-cov-4.715537_pt1 | contig 11016 bp, 12 predicted proteins | sample MGYA00380168_ERZ1026876 | MGnify/ENA primary metagenome ERZ1026876 (study PRJEB33269, sample SAMEA4719804) | human gut metagenome | biome: human-associated habitat; feature: organic feature; material: feces | place: Cameroon | collected 2013-10 ... | reverse complement strand
GTCGGTACTCTTATGCGAATTGCAGTTCCGTGAAATGAGGTGCTTTTCTCTGCAACACCGTGGTTATCAATGAGCAACGCGTCACCATAACTGATTATGCAAAAACTGCCGTTCAGCTTTTGACATATCTGACTAACCATATAAAGCCCAAATCCGCTGTTTTTCCATACATCGTAATCATGCGGCTTAAACTCATAGGCGGGTCGGAATGATTCTGAAATACCTGCACGAATAGCCCATTTTAAAGCAGAACGGTTATCATGAATATATTTTGCATGTGCAGCGTTACGCGTTATACTTTGGAATACCCCGATTCCTTCGTCAATGATTGCAATTTCAGCCAATTGGTAAGTGGGCCAGTACTGCCCACATATCCACATCTCGTCTGCTTGAGCGTGTTCAGGGGTATTTCTCAGTATTTCGCGGACTAAATATGTAAGCAGCTTATGTAATTCCTTATTTCCCCTATCAATGACACGAGAAAGTCGAGCAGACGCTCTTTCTATCATATCACCGATTTCTATTGACCCACCATCACGAAATGCGCGTTCCTGCAAAGAGCGTATCGAAATAGGTGTAATCGGAATATAATTTGAACTACCAGTGGCTTCACCGGGGCTTTTTCCAACGCTTATGGATTCGGATAAATATTTGAAGAAGCCCATCGTCCCGGCATAACTTTTCCCGTTGATGCCAGAAATAGAGAAAGTGTTATCATGGTATTGATACCGAAAACGTTTGATAATCGCCCCTGCCATCAACATGGGAAGTGGGTCAAAATTTGTCATTCTGGAAAAATCCAAAACGACATCATCAAATGGCCCAATCTCATAGTTGCGCAGATTGCCATCTAATCGCAATGCATTGTTCAAATCCAAGTCAGGAATTGCTATACGGATTTCGCTCATAAAGTCCATTCCTTATTTCAACTGCGCCTTCAGTTCCTGAAAGCTCTCCAGTGCGCTCTGGAGGTTTTCGATGATATCATCGGCCAGCACGTCGGGCGAGGGCAGGTTGTCCAGATCGGCAAGGGACTTGTCCTTGATCCAGAAGATATCGAGGCTGGTCTTGTCCCGCGCAAGGATGTCGGCAATATCGAATTTGCGCCAGCGGCCATTCGGGTTATCTTCGCTCCATGTTTCGGTGCGTTCGTACCGATTCTCCGGGTAATAACAGGCGATGAAGTCCAGCAGATCGGAATACTGCATCGGATGCTGTTTCAGCGTAAAGTGAACGTTGGTGCGGAAATCATAGATCCAGACGGCCTTCGTCTGCGTTTCGGCGCTGGCCGGACGCTTATCGAAGAAAATGACGTTCGCTTTGACACCCGGCTTATAGAAGATGCCCGTGGGCAGACGCAGGATTGTATGCAGATCACAGGTAGCAAGCAACTTCTTGCGGACGATCTCGCCAGCGCCGCCCTCAAAGAGCACGTTGTCCGGCACGACCACCGCAGCCTTGCCCGTGGCTTTCAGGATGGTATTGATGTGCTGGACGAAATTGAGCTGCTTGTTGCTGCTGGTGGTCCAGAAATCCTGACGGTTATATACGAGGTCTTCTTCCTCCTGTTCGCCTTCCTCATTGGTGAAGGTGAGGGAGGATTTTTTGCCGAAGGGCGGGTTGGTGAGAACGTAATCCACGCGATAGCCGGGATCGGTGAGCAGCGAATCGCCGTGGGCGACAGGAACGCTGCCGTAAATATCCCCGATGTTGTGCAGGTACAGATTCATCAGGCACAGCTTGAAGGTGGACGCCACCAGCTCATTTCCGTAGAAAGTCCCGTTTTTCAGGAATTCCTTCTGCTCCCGGTCAAGCGTATAGTTCTCCGGATCGGCAAGGAACGCCTGCGCCGCGAGGAAAAATCCCCCGCTGCCGCAGCAGGGGTCCGCGATCGTTTTCATCGGCTCCGGGCGGATGCAGGCGACCATCGCCTGGATCAGCGCGCGGGGCGTGAAATACTGACCCGCGCCGGATTTTACGTCTTCTGCGTTTTTCTGCAGCAAACCTTCATAGATCTCGCCCTTCACGTCCGAAGACATGGAGACCCATTTCTCCCGGTCGATCATCTGCACGATCCGGTAAAGGATCGCGGCGTTGCTGACCTTGTTGATCGCGCCCTTGAAGATCTGGCCCAGGATGCCGCCCTGCTCCCCCAGCTTTTCCAGCGTATCTTTGTACTGTTCTTCCAGCGCTGCTCCGGTGAGGGTGTTCATATCCTGCCATGTATAGCCGGCAGGAATACCGGACTCTTTCTTATACGGCGGCTTGGCATACTCGTCCGACATTTTGAGGAATATCAGGTATGTAAGCTGCTCCAGATAATCTCCATAGGATAATCCGTCATCGCGGAGCGGGTTGCACATGCCCCAGACTTTTGAAATGATAGATGATGTTTGTTCAGGCATAGGTTAACCTCCTTAACCCTCGATGAACTTGGGTGGCTTTGTGCTGTACTGTACGAGACTTATGTGGTGAGGATGGATCTGAAAAGAGATATCAACTGTCTGTTCATAATGGTTGCCCAAGAAATCATCAAAACATATAATCAGAGATGTATCGGCATATTGCGGTTCTTTTTCTGGTATAGCGGCAGAAATGATAAACGTGCTATTACAGCATTCACCCCGCTTTAATAGACTGGCGGATAAGTGCTGCTCCTGTTCTATTCCCGCTGATATCCATTTGCATTTTATATTTACAGCCAGACCAAGTCCGATATTTGTTACATCTATGCTCATACCGGCAGATGCAAAGCGGTTATCATCGGAGCGATTGATATCCAGCATCATATTGGGAAGATAAGAGCCGCGTTCATCACTGGTTTTCCATTTGCCAAAAGATACCTGCATGTACGGCATGTGTTCAAGGCGCTTTGTTTCATCGAATTGACGCTTTGATTCAATAAGCTGTTTCTCTGTAGCACGAGCAGACTTATGGTTTGCAAACCATATAGCAATCGTGGCGATAACATAAACGAGTGTTATTCCTACCATCAGCCAATCTGTAATCTTTGGCATGCTCACAGTCTCCCTTCAAAAGCATCTTTCAAAATGCTCTGCCGCATGGCTTCGGCTTGCTGTAAGGCGGTATCCACGGTCTGCTCAATGCTGTCGCAGACGGAGAGGCGAGACTCTATTTCCTTTATTACTTGGCCTTGCTCTTGGATATCGCATAAAGGAAATGGCAATTCTTTTATCATTCCCATATTGAGAACATCCATTGTAGCGCCGTGAGCTTTTTTCTTGTAAAGGGATTTTGAATAGGCGCTTTCAAAATAATACTTGAAGAAGTATGGCATCATTATCTTTTCATCCAGTGTAACCTTTATAAGGCGAGGATTTACAATTCCGGGCAGGCAGTTATCAGACAGTACTAACACTTTACCCACTGTGCCAACTAAGCTTATTAGGATATCGTGCGGCGCGATTGCACAAGAAATAAGCTCCTGATATTTCTCTTCGTCAATATAGTAGTTGCCTATATTTTCATTATTTGCTATGACTTGTTCCTGTCCGTACACCTTATACCCGGATGGAACATAGCATTCTTTTTTCAGCGCTGAGCCGAAAGGACCTGCTTTGAGAGCGTTCTTCCTTTGCACAATTGCCTGAGTGATGCTAATAGTTTTCCAATCTGGCAAGCCATTTTCCTCTCTAAATGCCTGCGTCAGTCTCCCCTCAAACGCCTCTTTCAACACAGCCTGCCGATACACCGCAAGCTGTGCTTTTGTTTTCTTCAGCGTTTCCACTCCGGCGTCGAGTTGGGAGAACAGGTCCTCAATCCGGGCAACAATGCGCTCCTGTTCCGGGATGGGTGGGATACTGACACGGATTTTTGAATACTGCTGAATCCAATACCGCTTATGGGTGCTATGATCAAACTGAATGATCTGTATGCGATAATAGATATACTTTGGCAAAACCAGCTCGGTTACAGGGGTCAATATCTTCATCGCAGACGATTTGACTTTGAATTTAAAATTAACATACTGGCTTGCCGTAGTAAAATCATCAAATATGATGACAGGAAGTTGATCGTATATTCCTTCTTTTTCGTCAGTATATCCGAGAATAAAAGATTTCCCAGCAGTCAACACAGGGGTTTCATAAGCATCGTTATAATCGGTCGATTCAACGATATATGGGGTGGGCTGTTCATAATAGAGCAATTCACCAAGCTCATATTCTTTATACTCCATAATGAGATGCCCTCCTTACGCCACCAGTTCCACGTTCATTTCCTGCAAAATCGCCTCATAGCTGTCTCCGAACACATCGTAAAACCTGCCCAGACCGCCCTTGCGATCAAAGGGACTGAGGTCAAGGTCCTCCGGCTCAATACTGAGGGAAACAGCAATGTGATCCTTGATGAGGCGCAGCCATTCCATCTGCTCGTCTGTAAAAGCTATACAATCAACATACAACATCTTTTACGCCTCGTGAAATCACTCAGTCCGAGGCGCATACATAGAAATGTTCGTTTATAAGACCGCTGCTTAAATTAAACAACGCTGTTATAAGTGAACATTCAAAGGTGGACATTCATAATAGGTAATGCCCTCGTCTCAAAGTGAACGCACACTTTGACCCGACAAATAAATAGCGCAAAAAAATAGGGCAGGAACGGAGTAATTTCCGAACCTGCCCTAATTTATTTTCGCACATTTAATCAACTGAGAATATTTACACCCACAAAATATCCTCGGATTTTTACTTGCCAAACATAATGAGTGCTCCAACAATGCCACTCACCAGCAAGGTGCAAATACAAGTGATAATTGCTACTTTAATAGAGTTCACATTGTTGGCAATCTGTTTGTACGGTTTGTTCTCAGTCTCATTGACTTTATCAGCCAACTTGCGCTCTGTCTCCTGCCACGCTTTCGCCTGTGCATCGACTTTGCTGTTGGTATCATCTACCTTCGTTTCGATGTTACTGACACGCTGGGCAATGAGTTCAACAGATGTGGCAATCTTATAGATAGCTTTCTGCTCACTCTGGATTTCTTTCAGCTCACTTTCCAGATTATCAATCCTGTGTGAGTTGGACTTGCATCTCTGCTCGGTCTCAATCAGCATGACGGTCTCTTGTTCAGTCATATGAGAACCTCCTTGTTAAAGTTACTTACCTTCTTCCTTCTTGGCAGTAACTTTATCAGCGGGAGTGGCAGGGTTAATCACCTTGCTCATGTCGCACAGACTATCAATCATTTCGGCAATTGCGTCATAATCAATGTCGTAGTTAATGCCATCTGCGCTCGCCTTGAGCATCGCCAGAACCCACTCTTTTCGTTCTGCACCGTCCTTGAACTTGGTCTCAGCAGTCTCCATCAGCTTCATAACCTTGTCCAGGACAACGCCCCAGTTTCTCTCTTTGACAGCCTGCTTGATGTACTTGACAAGCTGAATAACGAGAGGAATGGCCGCCGCCAAACCAGAGGCGATTGCTGCGATGTACTTCAAAATTTCCATCCAATCCATAACTAATACCTCCGTATTACCTGTGTTTTATGTCAAAACAATTTGTTGACTTCCGCCTGAACCTCAGACGGATTGTAGCCAGCCTGCTTCAACCGGCTTGTCCGAGTAGCGCCATTGCCCCATGTAGACCAGCGAGAATCGGAACAAGTCCCATAAAATATCTCTTTCGCAATCTCTGCGGCAGTTTTCTTCGCCGGTTCACTCTTGGCGGTTGACCCAGTCTGCGTGGTGATAAACCCGGAATACCCAGCGGCTTTCAGCTTTGCCATCATGTTTTCCGCGTTTGCCTTCTTCGCAAAGGCGCCAACCTGAACCTTGTACAGACCACCAATCTGCACAATGTATGTAGCAAACCCGGCGGCTTTCAGCTTTGCCGCAAACGCATCGGCATTTGCTTTCTTTGCGAAAGCACCAGTCTGTACCCTGTATAGCGTGGTTGTATCAGGGGTAGGCGTGTCCGTTTTGCCGGTATCGGTAGTGCCGCCTGAGAGCTTCTGTGTGACCTTAGTCGCAAGGTCTCCCATGCGAGCGTACATCCAATCACCGGGGCAGGACTTGTTGGCAAACCACCGATGAACAGTCAACACCATTTCGCCAGACTTTGGTGCGTAGTTGAGGGTCTTGGTTTTATCGCCAAACCACAGCAGCTTGTTCTTACCGTTGCGCTTACAGATGTCTACGCAAAGCTCAATCAGCTTGTTGTAAACAACATCCTTAAAAGCATACGGTTCCGTAGCGTCGGATGCACACTCGATAGTGATTGCACGCTGGTCATTGGCAGCAGAAGAGGAGCACCAAGAACGGTTCTTTTCCTCCACATACATACCAACGCGCCCATCTACGCCAATACCATAGTTGCAGCTTGCCTGTTTGGAGGTCGGAGCAAAGATGTTGCCCAGCGTCTCCACGCTACACTGACCAACCACACAGTGCGGTGTAATACGGTCGATAGCTTGCGTGCGTTGTCCAGAATGGTTGGGGCTGAGCTTGGTGTAGGACACCAGTGAACTGTTTGTATAACCCATATTCGTCGTCTCCTTTCCTGTTTCTTGCGGTGCGCTTGGCACCGTTTTACCTGCATACTTGTCGTAGTACTTCTGACCGAACTCAGCTCTCTTACTCTGAACGGCAGCGCTCTGATTAGCCGGACGCTCGAATTTCGTAAGGACAGAATTGGAGGCCGCAAGCACAGTCTTGGCAGACTTCAAATCAGCAAGGACGCCTTTATAGCTTTCACTCAGTTCCTTGTACATGAACTCAAGCTGCATATTCAGGTCGCCGATAGACTTCTTCTTGCTCTGCGCAAAGGCAAGTAGTGCTTTCTTTCTGGTGTGATATGTCCACTGCGCCAGACCGTAGCCTGCACTGTCTGTCCCAAACTTCGAGTAAGAACCGTTGTCTACGGCGGCAGTGTAGGAGGCATCCGTGTACCCAAGTCGGGTCTCATAAGCGTTCTGAAGGTTGTTCGGGCGTAAGCACGACTCTGCGTAGAGATTTCCCATCAGGCCAGCAACGCCATATTCGTTTCCAATCTTGCCGAGCAGATAATTCCAAATGGTCTTCTCATCTGTATCACCAGAGGCAGAGGGGACGGTCGTAGTCTCTGCCGGTTTTTCATCGGAGACAGCCGGGTTATAAATAAAGCCAAGGAACTTATAAGCAGCCCCTTGACCCCAGTTACCATTTCCCTTTGTCCTTGTCTTGTTCCAAAATGGGGTGGAACTGCCCCAGCCGCTTTCGGATGTATATACCTCCGTATCGCTGACGACCTTCTCAACAATGGCGACATGACCAGCTCCGTCAGAGCCGTTCAGCGTAGCACCTTTCTGCCAGACCATACAGGCGCCAAGCTTCGGTGTCTGACCGGTCTTCAGCGAAGTCCCTTTGTACTGGATAAAGTTCTCGGCGTTTACAGGGCGAAGATACTTACAGTACCCATATCCGCCAATTTCATTGAATCGCCCATAGGCGTACCCAACACAGTTGGACAGCACATCGCAGTCCTTGTCTGTGGGGCTTCCCTTGATTGCGTCGGAGTAACCACCATTTGCTTTGGTGATGTAATATTTGTTTCCAGCTTCCGGCTTGCTGGTTCGCATCTTAAAAGCCATCGCATATCACCTCTTGTCTTTATTTTCAGATGGCACAATCATCGGTACTGTAGTTGAACGGTTCAACGGTCGTACCGTTTGTAAGAACAACAGGCTCCACACTTTCCGAACCGGCGGCAAGTATGTCGTCCACGGTTCCGTCATCAATGTTGTCTGCCTGTTCCTGTATGTAGCGTTCACGGCGGAACTTCAAATTCTCGCTCTGCCGTTTCGCGCAATACGCTTTCATGCAATAAATCGCATAGGTAAGAACCTGCGCAACAATATCGGAAATCAGAACGCCGAGGTATGTCAAATCATGCATCACCCACATGGCGACCATTGCATAAATCAGCACGACATTGAAAAGCACAAAGAGATAAATGGTGAGTAGTTTGCTCGTCTCGATGTGCTTGGTGTTGTACTTCTGCTTCTCTGCACGAAGGGACTGCTTGTACTGCTTCTGGACATTCGCTTTACGAATCTTAGATAGCTTTACCTGATAGTCCCGTTTGGACATCCCCATACGAACCACCTCCTTATATAAAACTTCGGTTTTATACGCCAGAAATACATCGTGGGAGCCTGCTCATACAGCATGGCTCCCACTTTTTTATTTCTTACGCACTTTCACCGTTCAGGATTTCCTCGGCCTCCTCAGCCGTAATCCATTTGCCAACGGCGTTCAATACCATCTGCCGGTTCCAAAGGCCACGGTCATAGTAGCCTTTGACCTTTTCAAATCTTGCGCTATGCTCATTCATTGGTGTCTTCCTCCTCTTCCGCAGCAGCGTAGTCCGGGTCGTCTACCGTATCATCGTAGGTTGATTCACCTTCGATATCACCCTGACTTTCAGCCTGAACCTCAGCCTGCGTCTCAACCTGCTCTTCCAGAGGCAGGTCAAAACCAGTCATCATGGAAAGGTAATCCACATTGGCCGCATTCTGCGCAGCAACCTTATCCTGCTGCATCATATATTCACCGCTGGGAATCTCCTTGAAATCGACTTCGCCGTTCTCACTGATGGAGTTTCCAGCGAGATTATAGACGATACCATTGATAGCGACGCCCTGTGCGCTCTCATAACCACACAGGCCATAAGCGCCGTTCTCCTGCAGGCAGACCCAGTTCGGCTGCTCAACAAGCGCGAGCAAGCTGCCGTCCTTCAGAAACTTTACCATGTCCTGAATCCTCCTTGTTCTTGAATAAACTGTTGTAGAAAGCGTCCATCTTCCGCAAAACGAGCGTGCTGTTTCCACGAATCATATGTCCGCGCCAGCTTTGATAGGCCGTCTCTACATCTGTGATAGTGAACCTTCCTTCATCTATCCATCTTCGGAATATTCTGAGTTTCTTCCGCATCTTTACCGGTGATTTTCGGTTCATCTTTCGGATGACCGCACCGGTTTCGTTCAGGAAGAACTTCGTTTTCAAGAATTTGACTCCCTTGCGCAGCGGCGCTATCTTTGTCTTCTTCTCGTTCAAAACAAATCCGTATTCCTTGCACTTCTTTCTGATTTCTTCCATGCAGTATTTCAGATATTCTCTGTCCTTATGTATCAGATAGAAGTCATCCATATACCTTCCGTAGTATTTGATGTGCAGCTGTTCCTTTATGAAATGGTCAAGAGGGCTTGCAACCATCAACGCATCTATTTGCGATACTTGGCTGCCAAGTCCAAAACCAACATCTCCGAAGTCCTCCATGAACTGGCAGGCTATACGGCGCACATCATCGTCGTGTATCCTGCGCTCCGCTTCTCTATAGATAATAGAGTGCGGCGCACTGTTAAAGAAATCGGAGAAATCGCCAGTAAGAACACCGCCGGATTCTACGCCTTCGACGCCAAACTTTCGATAGAATCTGTGCAGGTGCCTGTCCAGTCTGTCCATAGCAAAATCAACACCTTTGCCTTTCAGACTTGCGGCGTTGTCGAAAACAAATGAGTGAGAAAACACAGGGACGAGTATATTATCACAAAGACATCTCTGCACTACGCGCTCGGAGATATGAACACTCCGAATGTGCCGTAGTTTTCCGCGCTCAATTAGGTCAAAGTCATGGAAGCCACGGCTCCTGAACTCCCTGCGCAGCAATGCATCATGCGTGCTGGCAGTGTTCGTGGTGATGCGGCTCATATAACTTTGTGTACTGTTCTTCCACATAACACCCTTGCAGCAGTTCTTACCTGCTTCATAAAGATGCTCATAGGAAAATACATCTTCATAGCGGCCAAAGCTTTCGCTGTAAGCAATCCTTTTCGCCTGACGAGCCGCCACTCTGCGCTGATATCTGATTTCATGTCTTTCCTTACTGTTCATACATCATCCCTTATATACAAAGATTTGGGTGTGCCGTACAGTCTTATTGTAGGCGGGAGTTCTAACTGCGTAGTCCGCACCATGAAACCGACTATTCCCGTATTCATCGGCCATGCAAGAAGCGTCATCCGGTGCATATCATCGACACACTGTTTTGAGCATATTTGACTATACTACAGGAACAAGTCTCCCTTCTGCAGAAGTACGAATTTCGCCACGAAGGTTACTTTGATTGACTTATAGACCTACAGAATCCGAAAGCGACGCCATTACTGTTGTTGGCGTTGTTATTGTTGGCGTTGCCGTTGCTGTTGACATTACAGAAATTATTGCTGTTGCCAGAATTAGGAGAACGCTCCCACCAGTTGTTAGCGGAGCCACCACAGCAGCCCAAAAGCCCACAGAACACAACAAGACGAGACTTGACCTTAGAGTAACTTAATCTGCCGGAATACTGTTATCCTCGTATTCCTTGAATTTTTCCTTGAACCGTTTCCGGTCTGCTTTCTTGACGCCCGTAATAAGGTCGCGTTCCTTCTGGATGAGCCGACCCCATTCAAGCATGGCGTTAGGCAACCACTTAAACTCCGTCTTGAAATTCGGGTTGTCCGAAACGATGTCATACATCAGCTGAAGCTTATCATCTAAGCTGTTGAGCAAGCCGAAAGTGTAAGTAAGCTCATCACGCTTTAGCTGCGCTTCATGCAGATTGGTCGGCATCATTGACTCTGCCACACGCACATGGGTGTCAATGTCTTCCACAAGGTTCGCAATTTTCTGAACGACAATATAGGTATATCGTTTTGGAAACTTCACGCAATTTTTGATTGTAAACACCTGTAGTTGCCGTGCGTTCTCGACATACTGGATTGCGCTCGTACTGCGCTTTGATTTATATACGGACATTCCTTCCTCCTTTTCTTCCGTTTACTTATGCGAATGGGATTCCCACACTTCTAATCGCAAGGGGTGTACCCACGATACAATGCGGCATACGGGCAGCCGTCTCCCCTGACCGGGGAGAGCGGGCTGCCCTTGTTTGCGCACTGGGCATTCTGCGTCAAAGCAAATGCGGCGGGGTGGAGAGGTTAGACGCAGAAGCCGAAAGCGACGCCAATACTGG
>ERZ1026876.1575-NODE-1575-length-11035-cov-11.418033_pt1 | contig 11035 bp, 9 predicted proteins | sample MGYA00380168_ERZ1026876 | MGnify/ENA primary metagenome ERZ1026876 (study PRJEB33269, sample SAMEA4719804) | human gut metagenome | biome: human-associated habitat; feature: organic feature; material: feces | place: Cameroon | collected 2013-10 ... | reverse complement strand
ATTCTTTCAACTCCTTTCTGTTATTATTATAGCTCATTTTCGGTTTTTATTCCAGCATTTTAGAAAATTTCATTCTTATATAAGTTTTATATGGCGAAACCGAAGAGTAAAAAGTTTTTATTTATACAAAAAACGGAGCTTCCCGCAGCATTTTATCTGCGCAAAAGCTCCGCCTCATGGTCGCTTATGATTATCTTTTAGTAGAACTGAATTTCGGCATCGCTTTCCTCTGCGATCTGAATCACTTCATCCACGCATTGACCTGCCTCTTCCTCTGTATCGGGATCGTATGCGTAATATACGTCATAGAGCCCCGGTGCCGGTGCCAGCTCATTATTGTAGTCCACTACCTCATCATAGAATGCGATATACTGTGTAAAATGATCCCATGCGTCCAAATTACTATATTTTCCGCTGTACTCGTATACGTCCGTATACATTGCATTCAGCCAAGCGGTATCAAAATCATTGCCATAGCTGAGGTAATATTCTTTCGTGCTTTCCGGCATTTCTCCAATTTCATAGGAGTTGATGTCTACAGAGATATCACCAGAAAGTTCCGAATAGATATCTACTCCATTCGTGCCAATAAGTTTACGATCCGATCGGGTAGCAGTCCGGGGAGAAGCGTTTGAAGCCGTATCGTTCGTGTATGTCTCGCTCTCCGGCTCACTTGCAGGCTCTGCCATACTGGTGTTGGAAGAAGAATCCGCAAAGGCATCATTCAGAGCGTTTTCTAATTCGTTAAATGCATCATCCAGTGCATTGCTACTGGCAATGCCGTGATTTTTGCAATAGCTCTCACTGATTTTGGAAAGCACTGCGTACCTTTCCAGCAGGTTCATTGTCTCGCCGTCCCAGGTCATACGGTCGATGCTGAAAGAGTCATCATCCAACTTGAAGTAGAAGCCCATGATGGTTTTTTCGCCGGTCTGCGTGTTGGCACACTCACCGCTGTAGTGAACAAAGGTCACACCGTCCTGCTCATAGTTTTCCCACTTACCGTTTGCAAAAAAGTCGTCCAGCACTTCGCCCACAGTGGCTTCTGCTGGGAACACCTGCGGCAGATAGCTGTCCGAGATATTCTTCGACCGTGCCGAATCAGAATAAAAGAGATTGTAAAACATGTACCCTGCAAACACAATAAACGCTGCTGCAATTGCCAGCTCGATCAGCAGCGGCATTTTATGCGCCTTGAACAGCTTTCTGACCTCAGACTTTTCTTCTTCCACCTGTGCCGCAGAGATTTTTTCAGGATACAGGATGGCGATCACCTGCGACAGCAGAACACTGCCGAAAACTGCATACAGGTATTCTTTCTTACTGCTTTTGGACGGTTTGGTTAGGATAGTCATTTTCAGACCATCAGCTGTATTTTTCAGCTGATAGGTACCACGCTTTTTACTGTAAAAAGTCATGGCATCCGCCGTATCCGTAACCTGTTCAACGTCCGGATTGGCAAATCCACGGCGGATGCAGTCTACAGCTTCTTCCCAACTCATTCCTTCCGGCAGATTTATCTGGCCCCTGTCATGAGCCGGGTCGTATACTTTTTGGTAGACATCATTCCGGAAGCCGAAATAGATAATTGCCGCGATAAAAAGTCCCAGAAGAACCGACGTCAATCCGGCATTTACTGCAATACCCGTCACTACGCCGACAATAAATCCCAGCAGTATCCAGATCTTCATGGAATCCAGCGCAATGCTTCTGCGTGCGGACGCTGTGAACAGCGGATGAAAACCGTTCAGACTTTTTACCTGTGCCTTGGCTTTTTGGGACTCTGTGCTACCATCATAGATCCTAAATTGCTCTTTCATAATTTTTCCTCCAGTTCAGTGGATAAGCAGCTTTTCCGTACCGAATGATTCGATTGAATCATTCTTGATGGCTTTATTATAAAGAGTTGATTGGACACCATTGCTGTCCATCCGGAAAACGCCACCAAAATTATTCTATAAAATAGTAACACTGCATAGAAAAACCGCCCCGGCTTCCTGTTACGGAAACCGGGGCGGTTCATTCTGTTTATTGGTGATTTTCAGGCTTTCAATACCAGCTTTTTGAGATTTTAGTCATACCTGTTCCTGGATGGCTTTCCGTATACTTTCCGGAGCGATTTTTTCAGGTTGACTACGGTTTCTTTGATGATCTTCGCTTCATCGGCAGAGCAATCCGCAAGTTGCTCCGTCATCCAACTGTCGAACACTGGCTTTGCCTTTTTGATCTCGATGCAAAGAAGCTCATCCGCTGAACAGTCCAGCGCATTGATAATATCGATCAGCGTTTTCAGGCTGGGCACAGAATTGCCCGTCTCGATATGGCTGATATGCGTGACCACCACGCCGACCTCATTGGCCAGCTGCTCCTGCGTCATGCCCTTTGCAAGGCGGCAGGCACGGATGCGTTTTCCGATGTCGGCGTAGTCCACCATAGTACAAGTACCCTCCGTTTTGTGAAGTGATACTTGTATTGTATGTGCAATCGATCAGGATTGTAATAACTTGAAAGTGCAGTGGACTTTTAAATACTCTTTTCGTCAAAATCCGATTCAGTCACTTTACCCCATAAAGTTCATAACCAGTAGAATCAAGATTCCAATAAAATTCACAGCGCCGAATGAGAGGGAAACTCCCAGCAGCACTTTATACTTTTGTACCGTCATTTCTGTCAGGGCGCTCTGGCAGTCATCCAGTTCCTTGGTGGCCGCTTCTTGCAGGTCTGCTATTTCGCGGGAAAGCACGGCCATGCTCATTCCGTCCTCCCCTCTAAGTTGATCCGTCTGATCATCCATACTATCTTTCAAATCACTAGTCTGCTGGTTCAGGTCTGTTTCCAAAGCGCTCTGCAGACCGCTGACTTGCGTCTCAATTATTTGTGTCAATTCACCTTTTGTACTACCGTGTTGTGTTTTGATATCTTTCAGAAGATTTTCGCGGCCTTTCTGTTCGCCTTGCCCCAAGCACTGATTCGCCTTCTGCATTTCTTTTAAAAGAGGAGTGACGATACACCCCGAGAGCAACTGCTCCACTTCGCTTTTGGAGCCCTCATCCATTTTCTGCACATCCGTTTCCTGCACACTTGTTTCCATTCCAGAATCCTCCCATCGTTTTTCTATAATCCTCGTCGAGCAACCAGAGCAGCAGGACGAGTGCCATTTTGTCTTCTGCCTTGCAGCTGTTGGCAACACGCTTCAAAATGTCGCTTCGTTGCTCTCGATAGGCTTCCTCCGCTTTTCCAACATATTCTTTCAGGCGGTTTTGATCATCGTGCATTAGGTCTTCTGTTTTCTGACGTTCTCGCTGTAGTTCTTCTTTCTCCCACTGGGGGATTTTCATTGCTTCTTTTGCCCTCCGGATTTTTTCATCCTGTTTTCGGAGCAGTTCATCTTCCCGGCTTTCCTGTGCACATTCGGGCTCCAACTTTTTTTCAATCGCCTCGCACCAGCCGTCTTCATATCCGCCCAGAAGCTCTTCCGCCTTATGAACCACGTCATGGTTTATATCTTTAACATAATCCAATAAAACCTTTTCTCTGTGAAACAGGCTCACACGCTTGGGATAATAGCGAGGATATGCGTAATCATAAATCTCCTGTTCGACCCTCTGCCAGATAGACTCAACGCTGATGGAAATATCCACATCCGCCTTTTTGAGCCAGCTTTCACATTCCGGCAGATATTTTTTCTCGATTTCTTCTTCCAGGTATTCCAGAATCTTGGAAAGCACCATTTTATCCGAAAGATTTACCTTTTGTGCGCAACTGCGGTCACTGAGATATTTTCCGCCGATACTGTACAGATATTCTGTCTCTATCAGTCGTTGAACTTGATCGTTCAGCACTTCCAGCCTGCCCTGACCAAAGGTTTTTGCTTTTCCGGAAAGCTGCTTTTTCGCCTCCATCATATTGCGAATATGATCTTTCCGCTGATTTCTCAGCTCTTTTATATCTCTGCTCTCACGCTCCTTTTTATATTTTTCCGCTCCACAAATAATTTGCCGGTTGCTCTCCAGCACACGATCTTTCTCCGCAATTTCAGCATCGAGTTCTCCCAGGCGGTCTTCTCCATAGATTTTCACCTGGTCCCGTAGCTTTTTGATTGCCACCATAAACCGCTGCCCTCTGCGCTTTACAATGGAATTGCGCAATTCCGCCAGAACACGATTTTTCGTATCCAGCACTTCTTTAGCATCTGCTGGCTTTTCTTTCAGAGAGTCGTGCATCCTTTGGAGCGAATCTCCCAGATCCACCGGAAAAATCTCCATCCGGCTGCCCTCTCCGAGATATCCCCTCACTTCATGATCGTATGTACCTCTTACGAACTGATAAAAACTTTTATCCCTTGCTGTAGCTGGCTTGTGAAAATAGTCCTTGATCGTTCCCTGGCTGTAAGAGCTTGTCGTAACCACAACATACTGCTCTGGCATTTCTCTCCAACGCAATTCCCTAGGCAGTTCTGTATCTTCCAGCGATTGAATCTTATTCGCACTGCAGGCTACAATGCACACCTGTGCAATGGGGATATAACGCCGCATCAATGCTTCTACATGATTTTTCTCTTTCTGATTCCGGCTTTCCACACCGGGCATATCCATCACCATGATATCCTCTGCGGTGGGATCCTCCACAAAGAAACTGCGCGGAATATCAATAAACAAAATCAAATCGTCTGCTTCCTGATTCTGTTCCACCCTGCTGCGCATTTCTTCCAGTTTTTGGCTCAGTTCGTCCGCCGTATAGCTCTGCTTTTCCGGAATTTGGCCGTTAAGGGGTGCCATTGCAAGTCCATAGTCCTCGGTATCCGATTTGGAGTAAATAATCGCCGTTGAGGTGGAAGAGTTCCCTTTTGGCACCCGCGCACGCAAGGTATTATAGACCGTCCGGACGCAATCATCGCGAATTCCAATCATATTCAGGATCAGGGTCGATTTTCCAATCTGGGATTTTCCATAAATGACAACCAGATATTTTTTCCGCAGCGTATCGTAGCGGAGCAATGGATTATCTTTGACGGAGAGAAGGCTCTCCTTAATTTTATTGAACGCATTTTCCTGCCAGAGATCTTTCTGTTGAAAAAGTTCCTCACATTTCACACAGCATCCTCCTCATGCGTCCGGATATCTCCTGCAACAGATTCAGCGCCGCATTGATTTGAATTTTTGCATCGTACTCAACCACCGCGTTCTTTACGGCACCATTCAAATCACAGATGTTATTTTCAATATTCGTACGCACTCGCGCCATCTGTTCGTCGTACTTATTGAGCGCATTTTCTTCCAGTGTATCATAAATGCTACCCACTGCCGTTTTTGCCCGGCGGTAGTCCTCAAACTGCATTCGGGAGATATCACTCACCGTTGCAATCGTTGCACCGGCACCCACAGCCGCAACTGCACCAACTGCCACCACCGGCACGCTGACCCTAAAAGCTCTTGCGATCTGTGGGATCATATTGATGGTACCATCTCCCACCAAATCCATTCCGGTCATACTTCCTAGGCCGATTGCAAATTTTGTAATCGCCGTAGTGTCTTTAAAGCTCATTTCTTCTTCATTTTTCGTTTCAGAATTTTCTTCTTTCCCCTCACTTCCCATTTCCTTAACGCCTGCGGCCATTGTAGCTGCATCTCGCGAAAATTTCAGTGCGGTCTGTGCACCACCTGCAACATGTTCTTGCTCCACCATGTTCTCGCAGGGTTCATATCCTTCCGCTCCACATTTCTCTGACAAAGTGTCATAGTTCATTATCGCAAAGTAATAAGTGGCCATCTCTGCCAGTGCTTCCATCAGGTTTCGGGTGTTCCTCGTCTTGATTGAGTAAGTCATCTGTCTTTGGCTCGGGTCTGCGATCAACGTACAAATGTCTTCCTTCAGTTGTATGTTCTTCTCATTGGTTTCCTGCAACAGTTTTTTCCCGTTTTTTCGCTCTCCTGCAACCAAAAGCTTCAAACTTTTCGGCGTGCATGGATCCTCCAATTTACGAAGAGAAGCGCCCAACGCATTTCTTACACATTGATCGGGGATAAACAAAGGCTCTCCCTGTCCCACCGTCGTGTGGTCTACCAGCGATTTCTCCACATTTCTTCTTGCATTTTCCATATCATTGAGCGTAACGCCCGTAAAAATCTTCTTAACGCTCCGCAGTTTTTCGCCGAATCTGTTCAACCCATCTCTAACATTGTCACAGCTTGCCTCTTTTCCTTTGTTGAAGTACATATCCAGCTGCGCCGCATAGGCATTTCGCTGCTTCTGAACAGCTCTGTCATAATAGGCCAGAAGCGTATCATTCTGATGATCTTCGATTTCGGCACTGTCATCCGCTTTGATGATTCCCAGAATCTCATAGAGCGTACCTCCGATTTTTTCTACTTCATCATTCAGATATCGTATATTCTGATGTTTTTGCTCCATTCCATAGTAAGCATACCGATCCAGCGCCTGCTTCATCTTTTCGATCCACTGGTTATTTTTATCCAGATCCTCGTACTGGCCGGTGCACACCACACGATCCTCCTGGCTCTGCGGGATCTCCAATGCCTCCATGCAAGTCTTTTTTACCGCTGCGTTGTCATCTGCGCTGCTGTCAGAACGCGTAATTGCATAGATAATATTTTCGCCAAATCGATCTTTCAGCTGCCGCAGCTGCTCATAGTTATCTGCCTGAGAGAAGCTGGACTCATCAAATACAAAGATTGCAGCATCCGACGAGTTGACCGCAAACTCAATCAGCGTTTTCCAATAATCGTTTTTCTTTTCAAAGCCGGGCAGCAGTACAAAAGACACCCCGGAATTATTGAGATGCCGATACGGCACACACAGCTCCAGATACAAAATGCTGCCGTCTCCGCCTGCTGAGGCCTTCGCAAACTCCTCCGGTTCCATTTCTCGGTCTGTAACCGTGTATGTCCCGTTTTCTCCCCGCTCAATCACACTTGCCTGCATCAAAGGCTCCTGAATGTCTTTCTCCGTGATCATCACAGGGATCCGCTCCCCTCGGCCAAGGCAAATATTAAGGTTCTCCGTTTTCAGACCGTAGAAATTTTTGATCATCGTCGTTTTTCCGGCACCCTGCATACCGGAAACACAGATCAAGGTTCGTTTCTCCATAAGCGAAGCAATTTTCAGCTTTCGAATGGAACCTTCCAATGTTTTTGCCTGTTCATAAGCATCTTTCAGGTTTTCATTACCCCGCAGTTCATCGGTGCAGGACAACACGTTCAAGCAATAGGTAGTAAGCTGTGTAAGCTCATGCAACGAGATTGCCGCGAGTTCCTTCTCGTTCATTTCACGTTCCTCCATTCATCTGCTACTCTTTTTGCTGCCGAAAACACGCTTCTTCTCCACTCCGGCACCATATACAATGCCACAGCTACCGCGATTACGCCGCCAGCCACGCGGCCTAGGGCTGAAGTTTTATGCTGCCTGGAAAGTTCCGGTTCCTTTTCTGTCAGCATCCCGGAGGCTTTGCTTGCAAAACATCCAGCTTTTTTCATCAGTTCTTCTACGGTTTCTGTTGGCATTCCCTGCGCAGACATTTCAGCCGCTTTTCCGGCAAGCTCTGCTGCTTGTCTTAAGACCTCTGCTGCATTTTTTACATTTTCAGCTTGCATAGTGTTCTCCTTACTTTTTTTTAAAACGACCTAGAAAGCCCTTTTTTCGCTCTACTCCCAGCTTCACATCAAGTTCTGAAACCGAATTCAAGATTTTTTCTTCTTTTACTCCACCTGTGCGGGCGTGTTTTGCTGATGCCTCCGCGCGCTTGTGCGCACTGGCGAACCGGGCGTCTGTGGCCTTGAGTGTCCGCATGAATTCTGCTTCGCTGCCTTCCACCTGCACACAGAACAGAAGATACTTCTGGTCCAGCGACAGCTGGTAATTCCGCAATCGCTCATCCATCTTCTGGATGTTCCGACGCTCAAGCGGCGTAGAGACATGGAGTACTTCGTCATACAAAGCATCCATCCGCTTTTCCAGTTCGATCCCCATTCGGACGTCGAACTCGTGCAGCACCAGATAGGCCAGCTGCAGTGCAGCCGAAAAGTTGAAATTCAGCACGAACTCTACCGGCTCGCCGCCGCTCTTCAGCGCAGCATTGCCTGCATCTACCATGCACAGGGCACCGTTTCCCACCAGCTGCATCATGCGCAGGCTGCCCTCGCGCTCGAGCGGAACACATTCCGCCCACGGCCTGCCGTCCAGATAGTGCCGCTTGAATGCCCAGCACACTGCTGTTGCCGCTTTCTGAAAACCCAGCACCAGCCCTTGTGCAACACCAACACGGAAATCGTACCCCCGGCGGAAGGCTTCTGTCATCACGTTACCCAGCAGTTCTTCCTCTTTGCCCACTTTCACGCCGCTGAACATCAGCACTTCAGTGCCCGGTATGGCCAGACCCATACCGCGGCGACCGTTTCTGGCGCTTCCCTTGCTGCCTGCCACATCGGACATGCAGTGACCCAGCCAGTTTGCAAATGCCGCCACCAGCTTTTCCTTTACGCCTTTTCCCTGGACATGAATCTCACCGCCGCTGGTATTTATAACGTAAAGTTTTCCGCCGGAGAACATCGTGCTCGTATCCCGCAGCTGGTCAATGATGGAAAAGGTAAGACCCACCAGACTCGGTGCATGTGCAAGCGATTTGATGTGATGATCTATCGCGGACAGCTCAAACATCCCACTTACATCTTTTCCGCTGCGCTGGTCATAATTGACCTTGTATTTTTTCTCCAGAAATGCAATGGCACCGCTCAGGTCATTTGCTTTGCCGCCCAGCATCCGGGAATACGCCATTACGACCTTTTCCACCCGCTCGTCCGAAAAACTTTTCAGCACCGACTCGGATTTGGCATTGCTGACATCGCCAAGGAGAAATGCATCCACCAGCCCTGCCGCAGCACCGCAGAAAGCCGCCATGGCAAACTCATATCGGTCACACCATTCCTTGTTCGGGTCAACAGCCTTCATCAGGCTTTTATCCGTATAGCGTGACTTCATCAATTCCTGTCCCATCCAAGCACCCCTTAGTTTTTCAGCGAGATCTTCTCCGTCACCAAGCTGGCCAGTGTCTGCGCATTGTTCAGCATCAGCCGCAACTGCTCCGCCTCCCGATCCGAAAATTTGCTGTAATCGCTCTTGTGTATCCGCTTGACCACCGCAATATTTCCCGCAACGGTCTTACTCTGTGCCTTCGTCTTGCGGAGCAGCGAATCCACATTCTGGTCGATGCAGTTCAGCCGGTTCAGTGCTTCCATCCGTCTTTTTGCATCCTTCTCCGCATTCAGCGCCTGATTTTTGTTGTCGATGTTCACCTTGACGCCCTTTGCCACCAGACAGACGATCGCACATCCAATGCCCACAGGCCCCACCAGCGACAGCAAAATTTCTCCGCCTACAACGCCCGCACCTCCAGCGGCCAAAGTGCCTCCACCCAGCCATGCGAGGATCGCATTGGTCGCAGCAGCACCGCTTAAAGAACTGATAGACACACCCGCTGCGGTCGTGCCAAAGGTCGTTGCCGCCGCCAGCATAAGGTCTGCTCCAAACAGACCCGCGCCTGCACCCGCTGCAGTGCCCATGGTCAGCGCCTTATCCACTGAGCCTTTTCCGCTCTTTTCGGCCTTTTTCTGAATTTTTTCCAGTTCCTTTTCAAAGTCTTGATAGCCCTTCTGTATCGTTTTGCCCGTTCGTCCAAACTCTGCCGGACAGTTCGTGAGGGCCTGCATATATGCGTCGCACGCCTTCAGCTGCTCCATTGCTTCCTGCCGCGTCTTGTACAACACCTTCGAATGTGCCAACACCTCATTGCAGCGCTTTCTGTACTGCTCATCGGCTTTTTTATCCACTTCTTCTGCATGCTCTTTTTCCAGCATATGAAACATTCTGATTTCCTCCTTTTTCAAAGAACCTTAATGAAATCCCCCTGACTTCTCACCCACATCTGGATACCCGTTCCAAACACTTCCGCTTCTACGATCCAGCCCTTTTCCGTTACCTGCAAAACCTTTGCAGTGGGCAGCCGGTCCAACACGGATTCCAGACTTGGCCCAGTATACTCGAACCGGATGGTCTGCAACTCGCCGCCGTACATGAACTGGATGCGCTTGCGCATCTCGCCCTCCTGAAAGCGGTCGGTATAGCGCTGGGCAAAGTGCCGGTCGAGGGTCTTATAGTTCTGGATGCGGTCGATGCGGTAAATCGTCGGGGAGTTGTCCTGCGGGTTCTGAAAATGCTTATCCTTGTCGATGCCCTCAATGAACGCAGCCAGATAGAAATAATACTCGCTGAACAGGATGCCTACCGGTTCAATGGTGCGCACACGGGTCTCGCCGTCATGGGTGCGGCAGTAGGTAATTTCCATAACATTGTGATTTTCTACTGCCGTACCGATTTCCCACAGGCTCTCGATAAACTTCCGGCCATGCTGCGGCTCAACATAGTGGAAACGTTCGTTGCTGATAAGGTTCTTCACCCGATTCAACCGGTCCAGCGGTGTGCAAGCCCAGATCAGCTTGTCCAGAATCGGGAACATCTCCTCCTTGACCATGGAGCGGCTCTCCAGCAGGATCTTGCACACTGCCAGAATCTCGCTGCTGGTGAGGAAGCGTGAAAGCGTATCATCCAGCAGATAGCCGCCCTTTGCGGAGTTGTATAAGATTTCCCGGCGCGGCTCACTATCTGCAAAGTGATTTCGCAGGGCGTCCAAATCGCGCTGGATGGTTTTCTCACTGACACCGAAGCGGTCAGCCGTCTGCTGTTTGTTCAGCACACCGCCCTGTACCAGCACCTGCTGGATATAGAGTATACGGTCCAATCTACTATTACGCACAGTTCATTCTCCTTCTCTGCTCATTGTAACACAACACAACTATCACTGCAATTCTTTGTGTGAAGTTTTGTCGTTTCACGGAATTACAAAAAAATTTTTGTTCCTTTTGCACAACCCCAGTATACAAAAAAAGATGGACAGACTGCCTGTCCATCTCCTAAAAAGTCAAGGTAGACTATTCTTAAATTGCCAACCTCTTTTGAAGCGATA
>ERZ1026876.1572-NODE-1572-length-11067-cov-9.426262_pt1 | contig 11067 bp, 9 predicted proteins | sample MGYA00380168_ERZ1026876 | MGnify/ENA primary metagenome ERZ1026876 (study PRJEB33269, sample SAMEA4719804) | human gut metagenome | biome: human-associated habitat; feature: organic feature; material: feces | place: Cameroon | collected 2013-10 ... | reverse complement strand
TTATTTGGTGCCGGATGAAACCAAACATATTAATTCCAATTCAACTTCACGTCCGGTTGACTATCCTGAAGACTTGCCGGAAGAACTACCGATGAAACCAAAAGTGATGACTTTTCACACGGATATCCCTAAGTGGTTAGGAGGATGCATGAAAGGACTGCCGGCAGAGAATACTCCGCTCAGAAATTTGATTGCCCAATATATTGAATATTGTAAACAGTTATAAGGAAATGAATGAGATAGAGAAGGTTTTGAGTTTTTTTAAAACTGCAGAAGACTGGAACTCGTTTGTGGAACTCTCCAACATGAAGGACATGATGGTCCGCGAACTGAAGAGACGTCTATTAACGGAGATGCGGATAATTGCTGAATCCAATTTGTCCGGAGCCGGTTGGGAGTATGATGCTAAGGATGATTATATATCAATTGTTTTACAGGGACATCATGCACTGAGTATTTGTATAGAGTGGAGACACTGGTCATGGTATAAACGAGGAGCGGGGATATGGATTGATCCTTCTAAAATTGCTCCTGAAGATTTTATTGGGAATGTTAATGCCAATGCCGATTTGAAAGGCTTTCTGACGGCCAATGGCTTTCATGAGAGTAGGAAAAATGCGTGGTATCCGTTTATGAAGACAATTCCGGCAACAGTGTTTCACGATGGCAACAATGATTCTTGTAGGCTTGAGGAAGAATGCCTGTTCAGGGCTATACAAGATGCGAAAGGGTTGGCGGACAATTTATGGGAGGAAGTATTCAAACCATTTGTGGAAAATAAAAACGTAATAAGTATGTTGGTTGAAGCTCTTCAATAGCATACTTATTACGCACTGTTTTTGAAATTATTACCATAGAGGCTAAATCTTATAATTCCCTGCCATCCTCCTGATGTCATCAACCATTTCGTCGCGCAGCTCTTCCGGCTCCAGCACTTCGACAGAGGGCCCGTGTCTCAGCAGTTCCTGCTTGAAGTCGAAGGTCGGGACCAGTCGGTATCTGTAGACGGTGTGGGTGTCATCCGATTTCTCCTCGATCTTTTGCTGGGAGCTGTGGAGAGGCAGGGTTTCGAAATCATATTAGAGTATCAGGTCTTTGAGTGTCATTTTTGGTAGGGATTATCGATTTTGTGTTTCAGGGTCTCAAGATAACGGTCAACGTCTGAAATGCCGACCTTGTCAAGGACTTCATCTGCATAGTCCTCGAAGTAGTCCCGGCAGCGCTGCAGGAGTGCGGTTTCCAGCGGAAGACCTTCCGGGCGTGCTGCCGCTTCCTTCAAGAGTACCTCCTTGAAGCGTGGAAGATCATATTTATTCCACCAGCGGAGCCGATTCTTTTCCTGGTCGGAGAACTGCTGGACAGTGAGTTTGACTTCTATTGAGAAATCATTTATGCGCAGAAAAAATCTTATAAATATAGTGAATATATTGAAAAAAGCCTTGGAATTTCGGGTTTCCAAGGCTTTGAGAATGGCAATTCCTACGTTTATTCGGAAATATAAGTGAAAGTCATGTGCTTAGGGTTATGAGAACCAGTATCGGCGAAGAATTTCAGCTTGTGATCGCCAGCCGGTAAGGTAATCTGGAATGAATCATCATTGATGAATTGTCCCCAGTTGCCGCTGCCCTGAATCGGCATGGTTTCGGTAGCCTTGACTCCGTCGATTTCAAAATGATACATGCCCTGAGAGCCGCCACTACCAGATGCAGCGTTTATGGTAATCTTGTAGGTTCCCGCATCTTTCACGCTTATGGAATAGATGTACCATTCTCCACTGGCAAGATAGCCGATGTTGCCGTCACCTTCGATGGTCACCATTGAACTTGTAGGGTCACCATGCTGGGCGCGGTAAGTGTTTCCGCCACCGCCGCCGGTGTCGTAGAACGCAACGTTCATTCCTCCGCGGTCGAAATCCCTGAACCAGATGACGGCAGGCTCATCTTTGCTGATAACGAACGGATGCCCCTTCACGAACGGGAAGGTAACCTGAACGTCAAAGGTCACAAACTTGGCGAACGAGCCCTTGCGGTAGTGGATTTTCGTAGTTCCTGTGCCTATGCCCTTTACGACTCCGGACTGGCTTACCCTGGCGATATTCTCGTCATCAGACCACCAGCCGAAATCCGTAGCTGGAACGTCGTTGGCATCCGATGGAACCATGTACACCGGAATGGTGACAGTGGCACCGATTGCAAGCTCGATCAGGCTGTCGCACTTTATGGCAACGTCGGTCAGTACAACCTTTTTGCTTACGTAGACCTCAGTCTCGAACGACATGTCTCCCGATTCGCATAAAATGGACGCAGAGCCCTGCTTTATGGCTTTGACCAGGCCTGAATTGTCGACCGAGGCAATGGATTCGTCGCTCGTAGACCATTTGAACGTAAGACTGGACGGACTAGCCGTCAGCTGAATCTCGTCCCCTTCAAACAACGTAACGGAACTGTGATCCACTGTGATGGTTGGGTAAACATCCGTTCTTTGGAAGTTGTCGCATGAAGCAGAAAGCGCCAACAAAGATACCAACGATATATTCAATATTATTTTTTTCATGTCTGCCTCCTACTTTTTTGTTTCTATGATAGTGAAACCCTCGTCCACATCCTTATCCTCCGAATAAAGAACCCTCGTCTCCTCCCGCATCTCATATACATCATTTCCTATCTGATACTTGTAATGCAGCAGGAAGGTCTTATAGGTATTGTACCCATCGTCTATGATTCCGTACACGTTAGGATATTCAGGGTCATCGTCCAGCTGCGTCACTTTAATATCCCGGTAAGGCTTCAGCGTAATCTTGTGATAGCCTTTCGCATCGGCCGCGGCATCGATGTACGCTATCATCGCCTTTGCCTCCAAGGTGTGCTTGTCTTTGCTGAAAGTCTCATTCCCGGGCATCATCCTCACGCTGTTCGCAGTCCAGCAATGAATCGTCTTGGTTCCAGGCATATTGATAGGAGACCCATCCGGCAAGAGTTTTCTGTTTCCCACCATCTGATAACCTATTCCGCTGGAATTAGACCATTGATTCTTTATCGCTATCTTAAGCAGAAGGGAACTCTTGTCTGGATGAAGTTCGGCGCCATCATAGGAAAGGACTCTCACAGGAATGATGTAATCCTTGTCTGGAGACAGGCCTGCGGGGTGAATCGTGACAGGGATAGTGCCAAGCACCTCGCCAGATTTTATTACGCATGTCATGCTGGATATCTCGTATTTATCAGCAGGCATGACAACTGCATATTTCTCGACATCTACGTCATAGTTCGCCTTATTGTACTCATCTACGAGAGTGGAATCCAAGACGATGTTTATTTTGACGTCATTCTTTGGAGCCTTCGTGCCTCCCATCGATAATGACATGTACGTCGTGGTTGTCTCATAGTGAAGGCTGACCGTCATCTTCTTAGTGTTGTCTGACTCGCTCACGAATCCGAAGATGTTCTTGTACTGCTCTTTCTCGAACACCTCCTTGTCGTTGCAAGAAACGATGGAGAATGCTGCCAGAGCCGCTAATATTATGCATTTGTGTTTCATGATTCAATACGTGTTGATGTTAGCTTTCCCAATCCGGGTTCTGGTCGCAAGAAGGGAGCTTGCGGATTTCGCTCAGTGGAATAGGAAGCAGGTAGAGTTTCTTATGAACCAGGCGAGCTCCGATTCTGGAAGTATTCGGAACTGTTCTTTGATAGAAATTCTCCTTAGAGCCATCCACGTTCATTCCCATGATTGTTTCATTCTCTGTTTCCTCGTATATTCCCCACCTGCGGACGTCGAAGTAACGCTGCCCTTCGTGCAGGAATTCCTTCATTCTTTCGATTTCAAGGATTTTCTGGAAGGTTTCCTCGTCTGCAAGATCATTATTGCTGATTCCCGGCATCCCGGAACGGTGGCGCACGAGGTTAAACGCCGACTTTATCTCATTCAGGTCCCGCGACACCGAATAAGTCTCGTCGCCGAGCTTTATCTCATAAGCCTTTGTCAGATGATTGAGACTCTCGGCATACATGAGCAGTATGTCAGCATACCTTATGATAGGATAGCCTTTATCCATTCTCCTGGCGTTATCTCCGTCCCAGGCATCATTAGGATGAATGTATTTCACAATGACATAGCCCGTAGGGCTGTAGTCCGTCGCAGAATTCTGCTTTCCGTTAGGGGAGTCATAGTAATATGTCACCGTCTGGTTGTACTTCCCAGACATGGTGGTGGAAGACATCGGCCAAAATCTCTCCGAAAACCCTACGCAGGCATAGAAACGCATCTCCCTGTTGTCGTACATGTTATAGACGCCGGCATTGAGCCTGTAGCCCGAGAAAGACTTCTGCTCGTTGGTGAAACCCGATTCCGAGTACGGATAAGCTTCGCTGGAATTGTCTATGGAGCGTCCGTCGTACATGGAATAGCTATCCACTATTTTCTGCGTAAGGGCCATTCCTCCCCATCCTCCGAAGCTGATAGGGAAACCCATCCGGGTATTGTCAACAAGGGTCTGGCTTTTCCTTCCCCAGACATATTCAGGATTTGTGGCTATCACCGCCTCCCCCGTGAACTGCTCCGAATACGACCTCAGATGGTCGATTCCTGCGGCTCCCACAGGATAAGGCTCGTAGAAGTCCGGATCGGAAGTCACTCCCTCTGGCAAAGGCGGAGTCTGCGTATCTTCCTGCACGGTGAATAGATTGTACATCGGAGCTCCGCTCTTTTTCATATTCATCACTCTCTTGCAAGCGGCTGCGGCAATAGCCCAGCGCTCTTCGTCATATTCATCGGTGGTGACATATTTAACTCGGTCCGTTTTCCTGTACCAATTGCCAAAGCACCTTCTGGCTGCTTCCCCTCCATTCCAGAGAGGGCTGGCGTAATAAGTTCTGATTCTTGCGATCAGTCCGTAAGCGGCTCCCTTGGTTGGCCTTCCGAATTCCATCAGAGGATAGGTTTCAGGAAGATATTTAGCTGCCTCCTCAAGCTCGCTGCAGATATATTCCACAGTCTCTTCATTCGTGGCGCGAGCCCTGTCATAATCTCCCAGATCAAGGTTAGAAGGTATTTCCTCGTCCCCTACCAAGATTACCGGTCCATACGCAAGCCAAAGCTTATAGTAAGCATAGGCACGAATGAACCTGTTCAGAGAAAGAAGTTCTGCCCTGTCCTGTGCGGTGAGATCTTTAGCTTCATCTATCCTTGCGAACACAGTATTCGCCCTTCTGATGCACTGGTAGCTTGTCGTCCACACGTTGGAGAAGGAATAAGGGTTGCTGGCAGAGATTTCTCCGAGAACAAGCTTCATTCCATTGTAGCCAAACTGAGTGCCGTACATAGTAAAGGCCTCGTCTGTCGCAAGAGGTCCGGGAAAATCAGCATCCTGATAGAGAGAGCCTTCGTCACGCAGGTCCCCTGTCATGCCCCAGATGTATGCCTGGACATTCCTCTTGTTGGCGAATACTTCGTCAATCTTTATCTCGTCGGAGAAATAGTCATCTATGCTCAGATAGTTGCAGGAAGCAAATCCGGCCGACAAGATCGAGGCTAAAATAACGTATGATATTCTTTTCATGTTCGTGATTTTTTTAGAAGTGCAGATAAACCTGGAATGTAAAAGTGACAGGTATTGGATAAGCCCGGCCGCTGTTTTGAGCCTGCTCAGGATCGAAGTTCTTCACAGGCGACCATACGGCCAAGTTATTTCCCACCAGCTGCAGGTCAGCAGACTGGAGTCCGATCTTTTTCATGAATTTTGCCGACCAGTTGTAATTGATGGTAATTTCTTGAAGTCTCAAGTACCTTCCATTTCCTTTCCAGAACGTGGAAGTCTGGGTGTTGTTCGAACTGCTTCCATAGGTCAAGCGTGGATAAATCGCGTCGGGATTCTCAGCCTGCTCGAGCGGAATCCCATGCTTTTCGGCATAATCTTTAGGAATCCATCTGTTCTTGTATTCCATGGCTTGCGCAAGCACGTTTCCGAGCCTTCCGGAAGCAAAAGGAATGTAGCCCGCTCCGCCATAGAAGAAATCTGAATTTCCGGTTCCCTTGAAGAGCACCCCGATGCTGAGCTTTTTGTACTGAAACTCACCGCCGAAGCCGTACATCAGGATAGGAACGATAGCCCCTGACGATGACAGCCCATAAGCGATAGGCACTCGGTCATCGGAATCTATGCGGCCATCTCCATTTACGTCGCGATACTTGATGTCTCCCGGCCTGTATTCACCGAACGTCTGCACCGGGCTTGTATCTATGTCTTGCTGATCTTTGAACAAGCCAAGGGCGTAATAACCCCTTACGACTCCGTAAGGATAGCCTGAGCGCTCCTGATAAGGATAGGCAGGATTCGACTCCTCCCAATTCTTGACATCATTCTTAGAGTATGTGAAATTGGCCCTGAGGGTGAGGTTCATGTCGCTTCCAATCTTCTGCTTGAATGAAACATTGCCATCAGCGCCGTATGAACGCATCTTACCTATGTTGGAGTAAGGCCTGGACATGAGCCCGACATAGGAAGGAACTTGCTGGCGTTCCTGGAATATTCCGTCACGCACGTCATTGAAAAAGTCCAGGACGAAATCCACCTTATCGACGAAAAGCGTTCCCTCGAATCCGAGGTCGAACTTAGTCGCCACCTCCCATTTGAGGTTGTCGGCACCTGTGTACGTTTCCCAAAGAGTTTCCGCAGAGGCCGATCCCCAAGGGGAAGTCGTACCTCGATTGACGATTGTAAGGTAAGGGAATCTCTTGGATGAAATCCGGTCGTTCCCGACCGTTCCGTAAGAAGCCCTGACCTTGAAGAAATTCAGCCAAGGCAGATTGTCCTTCATGAACTTATATTGGGTAGGCACCCAGCCGACAGCCACGGAAGGGAAGAATCCGAAACGCCTGCCTTTCTGGAAGTTCTCCGATCCGGTGTATCCGAAGTTCAGGTCTATCAGATAGGTGTCAGAGTAGCCGTAAGTCAGCCGGCTGGATATTCCTTGATATCTCTTTGGGATGGCGCTCATGTTGCTGACGCTCTCGCTGGAATACTTATCATCGGACATATAGTAGTAGACAAGGCCAGAAACCCTGTGGTCTTTGCCGAACAGACGATCATAATTAAGAGTGGACTCGAAGTGATATTTCCTATAATTATTCGTTGTCTTATTGTAAGAAGCAGCTTGCTCGCTAACCCTCTTGATCGTCACCAGTTCTCCGGTAGATGTCCTGCTCACCGCCTCGTAAAGCTCCGGCTGGACATGGCGGCTCTCGCTGAACCATGAAGTGTAATCGAAAGCACCCTGCGCGCGAATCCTAAGTCCCTTAGTGATCATGCCCAGGTCTTGTTCAAGAGCGACTGTCGTCTTAGACTGGAACTCTGTGTCCAAACGTTTTCCCAAACGGTTGATCATAACGTAAGGGGAAGTCTGCGCACCCTGTCCTACGCCCGGCAACTGTCCATTGGAATATACAGTGGGAAGTCGGAGAGGATGAATATTTGCCTGGGCGGACCAGATGTAATCTGTGTTTGCGACGCCAGGATTCCTGTTCACGGCCAGGTGACCCGTGCTACCGAAATAAAGCTTGGTAGTCGGAGTCAGGTTCATGTCAATGTTGGAGCGGAATCCGTATGTATCGTAACCGACGTTCTGGGCGTAAGGGCTGGAATGGTCCACTTTATAGGCCGCATCTTCCTGATTGACAGACAAAGACAGGAAATATTTCGCAGCCTTGGCTCCTCCTTGCGCACTCACATAGTAGGCCCTCTTCCATGAATTATTCTTCACGATTTCCTTCTGCCAGTTCACGTCCGGATAGAGATCGGGGTCCAGATTATTGCGGATAATGTCCATCTCGACGTTGGAATACAGCGGCTCTTCTCCGCGCACCTCTCTGGCTTCATTTGCAAGAGTTGCATAATCGTATGCACCCACATAATCAGGAAGCCTCCTAAGGTGAGACAAAGTAGTTGAAACCCTGCCAGTGATGCGTACTTTGTCCGTGCTGCCTCGTTTCGTGGTGATAAGCACGACTCCGTTGGCACCCCTGACGCCATAAACTGCGGTGGCAGATGCATCTTTCAGGACGGAGAAATTCTCGATGTCCGAAGGGTCTATCGAGTTGATGTCGCCTTCCAGCCCGTCAATCAGCACAAGGGCAGAAGAATTAGCTCCGAATGTCCCTATGCCTCGAATCCAGAACTCGGCAATGTTTTTGCCAGGCTCTCCGCTGGTCAAAGAAGAAATGACGCCAGCGACTCTGCCCCCGAGGAGGTTACTGATGGATGTCGTAGGCTGATCAAGCAGTTTTGCGTCAATGGATGTCACTGCAGCCAGGTTAGATATCTTCCTCTGGGTGGTACCGAGAGCCGTGATGATGACCTGGTCAAGTTCCTGAGTCGTTTCCGTGAACGTTATGCTAATTTTCGTGTTTTCCTTTACGACGATATATTCAATGTCCTTGAACCCCATCATCTGGAAAATCAGCTTGTCGCCTTTCTGAGCCTTGATGGAAAAATGCCCATTGTCGTCAGTCATCGTTCCCACTGTAGAACCTTGGACTATTACGGCGACTCCAGGCAGTGGGCCATCCTGGTCATAAACCGTTCCTGCCAGCCTGTAAGTCTGGGCATGGGCTTGAAAAGATCCTATCATCAATATGATAGAAATCAGGAAATATAACTGTTTCTTCATTAGAATAATCTTTAGTTGATGGATAGTTTGCGGACTCTCCTGTTGCCGAAGTCAGCCACGTAGACAGAACCGTCTTTGCTTATTCCGATGCCTCTTGGATACTTGAAGAGAGCCTCTTCTTTTGTGCCATCTTTCCAGCCTGACTTTCCGGGAACTCCCAGCACTGTCTCCACCTGGTTCTCCGGAGTTATCCTCCTGATGCAGTGGTTATCGCAGTCGGCAACGTAGATGTTGCCGTCATTATCGCTGAAAAGCTGGGCCGGGCAATTGAACCGAGCCTCGGCAATCTTGCCATCCCTGTGGCCGGTGATGCCGCTCGTCAGTTTCTCCATCTCCGGCTTGTCCTTGTTGAGGTCGACCTTCGCGATGGAATTGGCCATGCCTGTCATATTGCTCCAGCAAGCCACGTAAAGCACGTTAGGGTCTGTTGGCCGGAACGTAAGGCCGAAAGAATCTCCGTTAGGAGTGTCGCAGACAACCTCTGCCTCATAAGTCACAGGATTGATTTTCACTACCTGGCCGTAATAGAAACGCGTGTAAATGAATCCGTCGTAAGGATTCACCACGAAAGTGTGCTTATAGCCGTTCGCAGGACGGCCTGCAGAACTCTTCGACCAGTCGATCTTTGCGCCGAAGTCCCGGACCCTCAGACCCCACATCTCTTTCGGATCCATCTCGACGAACATCCCGACTGTAGTCTCGGTAGGGGCCATGACCTTCTGAGTGACAGGGTCGACGCAAGGCACGTTCGCATAGTACTGAGTCGAAATCGTCACCAGTTCATTCGTCTTGAAATCAATCCTGGCAATGCCATTGACGCTCCCTCCATCTCCGTTTGAGCTGCTGTGGTCTATTACGAACACGTTTTCGCTGCTGTCTACGCAGCAATAATAAGGAGAGACTTGCGCCTCGCTCAGGTCTCCGGCTTTATAGATGCCGGTGCCGTTGCCACAGACCGTGGTCACAGTGGTAGAGACCGTGTAAGCAAATGTTTCTTCGTAGGAAAGAGAGTCCTTGCCGTTCGACACGGAGATGACGCAAGTATCACCGGGGAGCCGCGGAGCCTGCACGTACAATTCCGTGCCATCGCGGCTGACCCCGATGACAGGTGCTTTTCTCTGATTAAAATATACCCGCATCTGGGAAGGGTCACCGAAGCCTTTCCCTTGCAGGATGACCTTCTCTTGATACTTCCCGTAATTAGGATGGAATGACGTGAGCGCCAGAGACTCTTTCGATGATGTGCCTCCTTTCTTGTCATCATCATTGCATCCTACGCATAATGCAAGCGCACATGCCAGGATACAGGCCGGTTTGGAAGAAAAACGAAAGAATGTTACCATTTGTTAAAAATTAGTGGTGTAATTAATAATTATATATGGTTCTTTTAATGCAACTTATGTCTTTCATTGTCTCTAAAGTTAATACTTTCTCCTGCAATACTATCGTTATTTAAACAGGTACAGTGTTGTTCTTAGTTAAGACCAAGCTGTCTGACGAATGTAAAGCTTGCTTGGTACTGTACGGTTGATTCCTTGGTGACGACGGTGGTAGTTGTAGTTGTCAATAAATCTCTTGATTCCAAAGAACAGAACCGCGCCGTTTTCCTCCGGCAGGATGTAAATATACTCGTATTTTATCGTTTTCTAAAATCTTTCTATCCGGATATTGTCTTTAGCACGGCCGCGGCCGTCCATGCTGACCTTCATTTCAGAGTGCTGAGAGCAGGCGTCAGCCCATTCCTTGCCCGTAAACTGGCAGCCCTGATCGGAATTGATTATTTCCGGTACTCCATGCCTTGAAATGGCTTTTTTGAGTACCTCTATGCGATGTATTGTGTCATACTGAGAAATTATTGACTTATGAAAATAGATCTATAGGAGGATTATTTCTTAACATAGGCCGTAGCCCTGCCGGTTCCTGTCTTCTCGATGAGCATCTCGATGCTGATGTACTTGCCCACAATGAATCCGGCGCGGTACAGGAGGAGAAGCGTCAGAAGGCGGCTCATGCGGCCGTTTCCGTCATTGAACGGGTGGATGCAGAGGAAGTCCAGGATGAATATCGGCATCAGGATCAGCGGATTATAGGTCGCGGCCTCGATGGCATCATTGTATCTGGTGCAGAGGTTCAGCATGGCATCGGCCGTCTGGAAGGCAGGGACAGGGCGGAAGCGGACTGTTTCCGTGCCGTCGGCGTGCTTCTCTGCAATGATGTTGTCCGAGTTTTTATATACACCACCTACGGCGCTGCTGCTGAAGGAATAGAGGTCCCGGTGCAATTGGAGGATGCTGTTGGGGCGCGGGGTGATGTGTTCGTAGGATTCGTGGATGGTGGCCAGCACGTCGCGGTGGGCGGAGATGCCGTTCATCGTTCAGATGGCCAACATAGGCAGTGAGGTAGG
>ERZ1026876.1569-NODE-1569-length-11078-cov-5.893677_pt1 | contig 11078 bp, 10 predicted proteins | sample MGYA00380168_ERZ1026876 | MGnify/ENA primary metagenome ERZ1026876 (study PRJEB33269, sample SAMEA4719804) | human gut metagenome | biome: human-associated habitat; feature: organic feature; material: feces | place: Cameroon | collected 2013-10 ... | reverse complement strand
CGTTTTAATTTTAACGGGCTAGTAGGGGCGACCATTGGTCGCCCGCCAACTTACCGCAGCAACGCATTTTCCGGGGCAGTTTTCTTGCAAGGCATACGGGCACGGGCGAGCAATGCTCGCCCCTACAAGCGTTTTTTGACAGTCTGACTTTATATCTATAGTATACCCCACCCCGGCCCAAAAAGAAAAGCAGCAATTTTCACAGGGGGTCTGCAAAAAGCTGTACAAAATGCCAAAAAGTATGTTTTTTCTGTTGCAAAAATCTGTAAAAGCTGCTTTTTTAAGCAGGGTGCACAAGTTTGGTGTGCAATTTTTTTGCACATCGACGGATTGCACCAACGGTGTGCAAAAGTCGGGGTTGCACGGTGCAAAAAATTGCAGTATGCTGAAAACACAGAAAGGGTCCTGGATAGAAAGGCCCGCAAAATATGAGGAATTTTGACACGAAAGAGGTAAACGACTATGAAAAAACACAATGTTCTGCTCGTCTGCGGTTCCGGCGCATCTTCCGGCTTTATGGCTGCCAACATCCGCAAGGCTGCCGCAGCCCGCGGCCTGGCCATCACTGTCAATGCACGCAGCGAGTCCACTGTTGAGGACTATGTCGATGAGATCGACTGCCTGATGATCGGACCCCACCTCGCCTCTACCCTGCCCGATATGGAGGAGATCTGCGAGGGCTATGATGTCAAGGTCGGCGTCATTGAGCAGGCTGCCTACGCACGCCTGAACGGCGAGGCTGCGCTGGATCAGATCCTGGGTCTGTTCGGCGAGGCCTGATACCCCACGGTACCAAGCAGGGAAGCGGCCCTGCACGAAATAGTGCTGCCGATAACCGGCAGCATAAACGAGGAGGAAACCCATGGATAAACTCATTAAATGGCTCGAAAATTCTTTCGCGCCGAAACTGCAAAAGATCACGAACCTGACATGGATCGTGGTCATCAAGGACTCGATGATGCAGCTGCTGCCTTTCATTCTGGCAGGCTCTATCTTCTGCGTCGGCACCATCCTGAACGACTACATCCCCGCTCTGCCCAGCTTCTGGACTCCCTTCGGCTGGACGATGAGCAAGATCGGCCTGATGGCCTCCTTCCTGATCCCCTTTAACTACTGCGAGAAAAAGCGCTTCCGTAAGCAGCGCATCCTCGCGGGCTTCACGGGCATGATGCTCTTCATGATCTGCATCGACCCGCAGTCTGCCGAGGAAATGGGCCAGGGCCACGCCCTGTACGGCGCCAACGGCATGTTCGTTGCCATCTTCACCGGCATCATCGTTGGTCTGGTCTTTGGTGCGTTCGCCAAGTTCTCCTTCTTCAAAGAGGATTCCGTCATTCCCGACTTCGTTCGTCAGTGGTTTGACTCCCTGCTGCCCATCATGCTTCTGATCGCGGGCGGCTGGCTGATCGTTCAGGTCGCCGGTGTCGATGTTGCCGGTGCTGTGCAGGCTGTCTTTATGCCGCTGCAGAGTGCCCTGACCTCTCCTGTCGGCTTCGTGTTCTTCTGCTTCCTGAAGTGCTTCATCTACTCCATGGGTATCTCCACCTGGGTGCTTACCCCTGTTGATGAGCCCGTCAAGCTGGCTGTTATCGCCGCCAACCTCGAGCTGGTCGCTGCCGGTGTTGCCACCTACCAGAATCTGGGCGTCTTTACCGAGACCTTCATGTTCTGCACCTACCTGTGGATCGGCGGTGTCGGCTGCACGCTGTCCCTCTGCCTGCTGATGATGACCATCTGCAAGTCCAGCGAGCTGAAGGCCCTTGGCCGCGCCTGCATCGTGCCCGGCATCTTCAACATCAACGAGCCCGTCATCTTCGGTGCCATCGCCTGGAACCCCCTGCTGATGCTGCCTATGTGGCTTCAGGGCATCATCCTTCCCATCGTGACCTACATCTTCACGAAGGTCATCCCGTTTGCCCCCATCCCGCGCATCCAGTTCGACCTGTGGTACTGCCCGTACCCCATCAGCACCTTTATCGCTACGCAGGGCAGCATCACCGGCGTGATCTTCGCCATCCTGACCTTTGTTCTCTCTGCCGTCATCTGGTTCCCCTTCCTGAAGGCCTATGACGACCAGAAGGTCAAGGAGGAGACTGCCGCCATCAAGGCCTGATAGCCGCAAAACGCTTACAGGTGCCGCTTGATCTGTAAGTTGAAATTATGAAACAGTACCGTCCGGCCGGCTCTATTCGACCGGGCGGTATTTTCATCAGGGCGCAGTCACACAACATTCTATAAGTCATACGATTTACCCATTACGAATACAAAGGAGCATTTTTATGGAAGAGGAAAAGAGCCCGATGACGGGTATGACCCAGGAAGAAAAAGACGAATATGTCATGGGCAAGGCCATGGACATCATCATGGGCTCCGGTGACGCCCGCCTGCACGCCAGCAAGGCTATGGACCACATTGCCAAGGGCGAGCTGGACGAGGCCAAGGCTGAGCTGAAAGAGGCTGACAAGCTGCAGGCCGAGGCCCACAATGTTCAGACCGAGATGATCCAGGGCGACATTCGCGGCGGCGATGAGAAGATGGGCTACTATGTCCTGTTTGCCCACGCACAGGATACCCTCATGACGATCCAGGTCGAGATCAACATGACCAAGAGTATGCTGAAGATTGCCAAAAACTATGAAAAGCGTCTTGCCGACCTTGAAGCTAAGGTGCAGGGCTGATTTCTGACAAGGAGAATCCAAAATGGAAAAGATGAGCAAGTACAACGGTATGCCGAAGGACTTCCTCTGGGGCGGCGCACTGGCCGCCAACCAGATGGAGGGCGCATGGAAAGAGGGCGGCAAGGGCTGGTGCCTGGCTGACATCAACCGCAGCCAGTATGACATCCCGCCGGAAGAGCGCTACAACATGGAGATCGACACCGCATACATCAAGCGCGCTATGGAGGAGGACGACAAGTTCTACCCCAAACGCCGCGGCATCGACTTCTACCACACCTACAAGGAGGACATCAAGCTGCTGGCAGGCACCGGCATGAACAGCCTGCGCACCTCCATCAACTGGGCGCGCATCTTCCCCAACGGCGATGAGGCCACGCCCAACGAGGAGGGCCTGAAGTTCTACGATGACCTCATCGACACGATCATTGCCAACGGCATGGAGCCGCTGATCACGGTCAGCCACTATGAGATGCCGCTGAATCTGACCCTGAAATACAACGGCTGGGCCAGCCGCGAGCTCGTTGACTTCTTTGTGAAGTACTGCGAGGTGCTGTTCAAGCGCTACAAGGGCAAGGTCCACAAGTGGATCCTGGTCAACCAGATCAACCTCATCGTCCACGAGAGCTTCAACCATCTGGGCATTGCCAGCGACAAGGTCGATAACCTGCTGGAGGCCAAATATCAGGGCGTCCACAACGAGATGGTCGCCTGCGCCAAGGCCACCAAGATCGCCCATGAGATCGACCCCGCCAACGAGATCGGCATGATGTTCTGCTCCAACCTGACCTATCCCATCAGCCATCGCCCCGAGGATGTGTACTGGAATATGCGCCACAACCAGATGGAATATCTGTACGGCGACATCATGGTCCGCGGCTACTACCCCGGTTACGCCCTGCGCTATTACGATGAGCACAACATCCATATCAACTTCTACCCCGGCGACGAGGAGGCTCTGAAGGAGGGCACAGTCGATTTTGTATCGCTGAGCTACTACTACAGCCGCCTGTCCGGCGAGGAGCCGTACCTGCACACCGAGCTGGGTCAGGTGCCGAACCCCGATATTCCGGCCAGCGACTGGGGCTGGAGCATTGACCCTCTCGGCCTGCGCATTGCGCTGAACGAGTACTGGGACCGCTACCAGAAGCCCCTCTACATCACCGAGAACGGCTTTGGCGCCTACGATAAGGTCGAGGCCGACGGCTCCATTCACGACCCGTATCGCATCGATTATCTGCGCAAGCATGTTGAGCAGGTCGTCGAGTCTGTCAAGGACGGCGTTGATGTGCGCGGCTACTATCCGTGGGGCCCCATCGACATCATCTCCTGCTCCTCCAGCGAGATCGAGAAGCGCTATGGCTTCATCTATGTCGATTACGACAACCAGTTCAACGGCACCGGCAAGCGCAGCCTGAAGGACAGCTACTACTGGTACAAGAAGGTCACCGCCTCTAACGGCGAGGACCTTGGCTAAGGGAGCTTTTTGACAAAAGCTAAATATCCGATTACAATGGAGTACGGACTGTGAAACAAAAGGAAACAGCAGCAGTGCTGATGGTGCTGCTGGCAGCAGCCTGCTGGGGCGCAAACGGCATCTTTATCAATATCCTGACGGCTTACGGTGTCAACGGCACCCAAATGACCCTCGTGCGTATGGCCTCGATGGCCATTCTGACAGGTATATGGCTTGCAGCGAAAAAACCCGCAGCGCTGAAGATCGACCTGCGGGACCTTGTCTGGTTCGTCCCGGCAGGTGCATTGGGGCTGTTTATGTTCGGCCTGTTCTACACCTATTCCATCCAGCTTGTGGGTATGGGCACGGCTGCCGTGCTCATCTACCTTATGCCGTCCCTCGTCATGCTGTTCAGCGTCGTGTTCCTGCATGAGAAATTCACCCCCGCCAAGGGGCTGTGCCTTGTGCTCAGCCTGCTGGGCTGTGCGTTGGTCAGCGGCGTGGCAGGCGGCGTGACGCTGGATGCGGGCGGTGTGGCCTACGGCCTTGGTGCCGCGCTGTGCTACACGCTGCAGAATATCTTGCTGGCTACCAGGCTGAAAAAGTACAGCCCGATGACAAATCTGTTTTACATGTTCCTTTTCAGTGCAGCGGCAAGCTTTGTGTTTACCGCCGCCGCAGGTGAGCTGCCGGGCGTTGCCTATATCCTGACAACGCCCGGTGCGCTGGCCGCCAACCTCGGGTTGGGGCTGGTGTGCTCTTTGGCGGCGCAGTGGCTGTACACCGCCGCGCTGAAAGCCATCCCCGCCAGCCGTGCGTCCATTGCCGCCACCTTTGAGCCCGTGGCCGCCGCGCTGTTCGGGCTGGTATTGTTCGGGCAGAAGATGGACGGATTCGGCGTAGCCGGCATTGTGTGCGAGATCGCCGCGCTGGTGCTTTTGCAGCTGCCGGCCCCCGCAAAACGGAAAGGATAAGCAAATGGCAAAGAAACAGACCCCCACGGCACAGGATTACCACAAGAGTGAGACCTACAAGAACGCTGATGCCGAGACCCGCCGCGATCTGCACCGTTATAAATCCGAGCTGAACATCACAGACGAGCAGATGAACTGGCTGATGGCCCTGGAGGACGTGCGCCTGACACCGAAGGAGCAGCGCCGCAAGGGCAATGCCACCGCAGAAATGATGGTGATCGGCGCAATGGTCACCTTTTTGCTGGCCGCCAATGTGGGGCAGCGTGCGTTTATGCTGATCGCCAGTGTATTCTTCATCTTTGCCGCAGGGCTGTACCTGTCCGGCGCCCTGAATCCCTACAGCATTGCCGTCCGCAAAATGAAAAAGCAACTGAAAGCTTACCCAAAGGTCCCGTCCTTTAAAGAGTGGAGCAAACCAGCCGACAAGGACGACAACGAATAAGCCATTCCCCTGCTGAGTCACAGCATTCCTCATATTATGCAAACCCCCTGCCGCAGCACCGCGGCAGGGGGTTTGTGCTGCATGTATTCCCATTCGGAAACAATGCACAAATCTATCCTTGCAAGGTTGTGAAGTCTGCGAATAGACGAAAGGCCGGGGCTGTGCTATAGTATAGTTACAGAAAGAAAACAGCCGAAGCTAAAAAGCCGAAAGCTCCCAGGGAGCGGATTTCTCAACCGAGAAACAGAAAGGCTGATCGGCAGGATTTCGCAAGGAAGGAGGCTCAAGTCCAATGGCAAACTTCAAGGATCCTATTCATCACCGGCGGGCGTGGGCCTGCTGACAGAATAAGACCGCATCCAAAAGCCGCAGAGCATTCTCTGTAAAAGATCAATAAAAATGTGATGTACGGTATCTTACAAAATTGTTAGCAGACACACGGGCCCGTCAAAACAGACCCCCGCGTGAATATAGATTAGGCTGAAAGAAGGCTGGCAGCGATGACTACCACCACTCCACCCAACAGATCCTATCTGAACTTCACCTGATCATCAAGGAGAAACTCCCATGTACCAGAGTTAAGAGGGCGACACCTCTGCATCAGACCCGAAACAAAATAAAACAGGGATGATTCCTATGACCAAACGGAAACAGACCGAAAAATAAAGCAAAGGGTTATGAGGCTATGACTCCAATCATCTGATACCACCGGGGCGGACGCAAGGTTCCGCCCCGGTTTTGTTATGTCTGCCGACAAAAAAACAGCGGTGCGGGCGGCTGTTCCCTGTTTTTACGGAAGGAAAGGAGCAACACAATGGAGCAGCTCTTGCGCCAACGCGCAGAAGCGATTTGGACAGCGGCCATCCGGGCCGTTTTACCGGATGAGGCGGTGCGCCGCGCTTTGGAGCATTTTCACCCGCAGGGGCGCGTATTTCTCGTGGCGGCGGGCAAGGCCGCGTGGCAGATGGCGCATGCCGCACTGGCGGAGCTGGGCCGGGTGGACGGCGGGATCGTCATCACCAAATACGGCCACGTCAGGGGGCCGCTGCCCGGCGTTACCTGCTGCGAGGCCGGGCATCCGGTGCCGGACGACAACAGCTTTGCGGCCACCCAGCGGGCGCTGGCGCTTGTCAGCGGTCTGCGGGCGGACGACACCGTGCTGTTCCTGCTCTCCGGCGGCGGCAGTGCGCTGTTTGAAAAACCGCTGCTGCCCGCTGAGGAGCTGCAGGCCATCACGCAGGAGCTTTTGGCCTGCGGCGCGGATATTGTCGAGATCAACACGATCCGCAAGCGGCTGTCTGCCGTCAAGGGCGGGCGGTTCGCGCTGGCCTGTGCGCCCGCCGCGGTGTACAGCGTGGTGCTCAGCGACATTCTCGGTGACCCGCTCGATATGATCGCCAGCGGCCCGGCCTGCCCGGACAGCTCGACCTGCGCGCAGGCTGCTGCCGTTGCGGAAAAATACCGGCTGACGCTCTCCCCCGCCGCCGCGGCCCTGCTGCGGCAGGAAACGCCCAAAACGCTGCCCAACGTGACCACAAAAATCACCGGCAGTGTGCGGGAGCTGTGCCGCGCCGCTGCGGACGCCTGCCGCGCCGAAGGGTACGAGCCGGTTTTGCTGACAGACTGCCTTTGCTGTGAGGCCCGGGAGGCCGGCAGCCTTCTGGGGAGCATCGCCCGCACCCACGCAGGGCAGGCCCGCAAGCGGGCCTTTATCGCGGGCGGCGAGACCGTTGTGCATCTGACCGGCCATGGGCTGGGCGGGCGCAATCAGGAGCTTGCCTTGGCCGCGGCCCCGGCACTGGCCGGGCTGCGCGGGTGCTGTGTTTTCTCGGTGGGCAGCGACGGTACCGACGGCCCCACCGATGCCGCGGGCGGCTACGCGGACGGCGAAGCCTTAGCCGCGCTCACTGCGGCGGGTGTGGACGTGCCCCGCACGCTGGCCGACAACGACGCCTACCACGCCTTACAGGCCGTTGGCGGTCTGATCATGACCGGTCCCACCGGCACAAACGTCAACGATGTGGCGGTTGTGCTGGCGGAATGACAAAAAGCAGACCGCCGTGGCGCTGGTCTTTGCCGCCCGCAGGCTGACGGCCAGGATGCAGGAGACCGCTTAAAAACGCTATCCTCTGTTTGCTTCTATACTTCTCTTTTGGACGGGAAAGCCCCGCCGCTCTCATGACGAGGGAGCGGCGGGGCCTTTTCCTTTTTATATCCGTATATCAGTATTCAACGCCCTCGCGCGCGGCGATGCCCCGTGTGTAGGGGTGTCTGACGGCGCGCAGCTCGGTGGAGTAATCGGCGGCGTCCAGCATCCAGGCGGCAGGCTCGCGCCCGGTCAGCACGACCTCTGCCCCCTGTTCGGCGCGGGCGGCGGCCTCCCGCAGCAGGGCTTCCTCCACAAGGTCATTTTTGCAGGCGGCACAGGCTTCGTCCAGCACCAGCAGGTCAAAGCTGCCCTGTAAGATCGTCTGTAACGTCCGGGTGTTCGTCCGGCGGGCCTCGGCGCGCTCTGCGTCGGTCATAAGCCAGGTGAATTTCGCGTTGGGGCAGGCGTAGACCGCTGCCCCGCAGCGGCGCAGCATTTCTATTTCGCCGCTGGAGCCGTCCTTTAAAAATTGCAGGATGACCACCCTGCGGCCATGGCCCAGCGCCCGCAGCGCCAGCCCCATGGCGGCGGTGGTCTTGCCCTTGCCGTCGCCCCAGTACAGATGCAGCATGGCTGCCCCTCCCCCGTCTCAGAAATCCACCTTATTATAGCACACCCTCCGCGCCGCTTGCAAATACTGGCAGTTGACAAAGGTATGTCGGTTATGCTAAACTAACCTCTGCTGTGAACATCATGTACAGGCCAGACTGTCAAAAAACTCTTGTAGGGGCGAGCATTGCTCGCCCGTGCCCGTTTGTCTGTGGAAAAACTTACCGGAAAAGACGTTGCTGCGCTAAGTTGGCGGGCGACCAATGGTCGCCCCTACATATTCAATAGGCCACGAATGTAATTTTTTGACACGCTGAAAGGCATGGTGCTTTTTATGCTGTATAAGTTAGAATAAACTAACACAAGTCAGGAGGAATCCCCATGAACCAGAAGTCCAACAAGCTGACCGTGCCCGATCTGATCTCTGTCGGCGTCTTTACCGCGCTGTACTTTGTGCTTGTCACCGTGGCGACCTTCGCCTGTGCACTGCTGCTGGGCGTGGGCAACATTCTGCTGCCCGCCGTGGCCGCGCTGATCTCCGGCAGCGTCTATATGCTGCTGGTGGCCAAGCTGCAAAAATTCGGCGGCATCACGATCATGGGCCTTGTGATGGGCCTGTTCTTCTTCGTCTCCGGCCATTTTGTGCTGTCGTTCGCGGCCAACATCGTCTGCGGCGTCGCGGCAGACCTAGTGGCCGCAGCGGGCAAATACCGCAGCAAAAAGCTGCTGCTGGCCAGCTATGTCGTGTTTTCCTACGGCCTGACCGGCCCGATTTTGCCGCTGTGGTTCATGAAATCTGCCTACATAGCCAACCTGACGGCCCGCGGCAAGGACGCCGCCTACATCGACACGCTGTTTGCACCCATCAACAGCGGCAGCTTTGTGGTCAGTATGCTGGCGATTTTGATTTGCGCCCTCGTGGGCGGCTTCTTCGGCCAGAAGATGCTGAAGAAGCACTTTGAAAAAGCGGGGATCGTTGCATGACCTTCCGCATGGACCCGCGCGCCAAGCTCTATCTGCTGCTGCTTGCCAACCTGATGCTGCTCTTTCACGTCGGCACCGGGGCGGAGGCCGCTGCCACGGCGCTGTGCCTGCTGCTGTTCTTCCTGTCGGGCAAGGCCCGCGCGGGGGTGCGGCTGTCGGTGCTGTACTTTGGTCTGCTGGCCGTGGACCTCTTTGTCGTGCCCCGCGCCGGGGAGGGCGTGCTGTTGAACCTGCTCTCCCTCGTCTCGGTCGGCGTGCGGATGATGCTGCCCTGCATCATCACCGGCGCCTATGCGTTTTCAACGACGACAGTCGGGGAGCTGACCGCCGCGCTGCGCCGGATGCACCTGCCGGAGAGCATCATCATTCCCTGTGCCGTCGTGGTGCGGTTCTTCCCCACCGTGGGCGAGGATTACCGCCACATCCGCGCGGCCATGGCCCTGCGGGGCATTGCCGCGGGCCGCGGCGCACTGCTGCGCCATCCCGTGCAGTCGCTGGAATATATCCTGATGCCGCTTTTGATGAACAGCAACAATGTGGCGCAGGACCTTTCCGCCGCCGCGCTGACCAAGGGCATCGGCCTGCCGGGACAGCATACCTGCATGACCGAGCTGCGGCTGACCGCATGGGATTTTATCTATCCCGCGCTCTGCACGCTGCCCCTGCTCTGGAAGGTGGTGACGCTGCTGTGATCCATTCCGAAAACGTAAGCTTTACCTATCAAAGTGCCCTCTCCCCTGCCCTGCAGGACGTCACGCTGACGGTGCAGCCCGGGGAATGCGTCGTCCTCTGTGGCCGGAGCGGCTGCGGCAAGACGACGTTCACCCATCTGCTGAACGGCCTTTCCCCGGAATTTTATCCCGGCACCCTGACAGGCCGCTGCACGGCGGCGGGGCTGGCCGCGGGCGAGGCCGCCATCGAAGCCTATGTGCCGCAGGTCGGCAGCGTGTTCCAGAACCCCAAGACCCAGTATTTCAACGTGGACACAACGGCGGAGCTGGCCTTCCCATGTGAGAACGCCGGCATGGAGCCGCAGGCCATCCGCCGCCGCGTGGACGAGGTCGTCGAACAGTTCCGGCTCGGCCCGCTGATGGACCGCAGCGTTTTCAAGCTGTCGGGCGGGGAAAAGCAGCGCGTCGCGTTCGCGGCAGCCTGTATGCTCGGCCCGCGGCTGCTGGTGCTGGACGAGCCGACGAGCAATCTGGACGCCGCCGCCATCGCGCAGCTGCACGATATGATCGCCGTGATGAAGCGGCAGGGCGTGACCGTCGTGCTGGCGGAGCACCGCCTTGCCTGGATCACCGATCTGGCGGACAGGTATTTCTTTTTTGAAGCGGGCCGCCTGGCCGCGCAGTGGTCCGCTGCGGAGTTTGCCGCGCTGCCTGCGGACACATTGGCCGGGTACGGTTTGCGCGCCCGCACGCTGGACGACTGCCGCGCCGGAATCCGCGCAAAGCAGAGCGCCCACTGCCCCGGCACGCCGGTGCTCACGCTGGAGGGCGTCACGCTGGGCTGCGACAAAAAGCACCCGCTGAGCACCCTGCCCGATATGAGCTTTGCCGCTGGTGAGATCGTCGGCCTGATGGGGCGCAACGGCATCGGCAAATCGACGATGGCCCGCACGCTCTGCGGCCTGCTGGAGCCCGCCACCGCAAGGGAGCGGCTCAGGAGCAGCTTCCTTGTCATGCAGGATGTGAACTATCAGCTGTTCAGCGACAGCGTGCGGGAGGAGGTGCTGCTGGGTGCCGCCCACCCGGAGCGGTGCGACGCCGTTTTGCGGGCGCTGGGGCTGGACGGTCTGGCGGACCGCCACCCGATGAGCCTTTCCGGCGGGCAGAAGCAGCGGGTC
>ERZ1026876.1568-NODE-1568-length-11082-cov-11.687222_pt1 | contig 11082 bp, 19 predicted proteins | sample MGYA00380168_ERZ1026876 | MGnify/ENA primary metagenome ERZ1026876 (study PRJEB33269, sample SAMEA4719804) | human gut metagenome | biome: human-associated habitat; feature: organic feature; material: feces | place: Cameroon | collected 2013-10 ... | reverse complement strand
AGGAAGTAGCGGGCGCGCAGCGACCGCTATTTCTTGCCAACGGCACCCGACACGCCTTGGAGGTATGTTTCTACGATTTCATTCAAAAGAGCGTTTCTGCGCAAATTGTTGGCTGCGCAATAGCCGTCCAATTGTTCCAGGGCTTCTGTCTTGATTTTAAAAGCAATTAATTTTTGTGTAATCATTGTTAAGTACATTTTTGTATTAATACTAAAAGGATGAGGACCAGGAGCGACCATAACAGGTGCGCCCCTGGGGAGGTGTTATTTATTCTCATCTATAGTGTTTCAAATTTCTTGTTTACAAATATCTTTTGGTATTCCGGTTTCGGCTGATGATCTTTGTATTTCTGCATAAGGGTTTCCAAATATGTTTCCCCTATCTTTGCTAATTGCATAACCTCGTATGCTTCTACAGTTCGATGCCATTGCGTGCCGTCCTTGAAATAAACGTGTACCTTACTGTTGTTACCATTGTTGTAAAAGTTATAAACTCTTATTTCTTTCATAAAAAACCGCTTAGCCGTGATGCGGTAGGGCTGAAATTGTTACTTTAAATCGTCTGTGCTTTTATATCTTGCTTTAGCCACCTTCAACCAAAGCTCGTATATCTCGTCAAACTCTTGTTGCGATTGGATATTGTAGATACCATATCCAAAGTATGCACCACCTTTTTGCGAGTTGCGGGCTAACTCGTGTAGTATATCATCTATTGTGTTATACTCTTTTTCTGTTAGTTCTATTTTCATTTTCTGCTGAATTTGATTTTACGAAAATCTTGCACGAAAGCATTATCAACTAATATGTAATAGCTGACGGATGAGAGGTGCAGCGCAACAATATTCAGTTTGTCGCTAACGTTGTATCGCAACCAATTGTGTGCGCTGCAACAGTTCCACCATGATGCCGCCTTTTTCGGTAACTGTTCTTTCAGATATGCCACAAAAGCTTTCTCCGCATCTGGGAAAAATCCCACACCTCTAATCTCAAGATGGCTGCATGAGCAAAGGCGCTTGATGTTGCGCAAGATGTTCACCGATTTGCAAAAGGTGTGCTGCGCACCTTTGCACCCATAGATTAGCGCACGCCCTGGGGGCTTTTCCGCTAAATTCATCAATGCCGCACGTAAGGCGGTCATTGATGCAAATGTCATTCTTTTCATGTTAGCAACCATATTATAAAGATAATGATGTCAATGTAAATGAGGTGCACGATGATTTTGTCGTACAATTCAAGAGTAAATCTCCGTTCCTCCTCGTCTTCTTTGTAGGTATTTTCTTTCATTTCACGATAAGCATTGCGAGGGCTTTCGCCCTCGGGTTAAACATATTGATAATAGGATTTTCTTACCTGTTCATTGTCTGCATGTAAGTAAATCTGTGTTGTCTTTATACTCTCATGCCCAAGTAATTGAGCGAGATGGCTTAAAGGTATGCCTGCGTTCGCCATATTCGATGCGTATGTGTGTCGAAGCATATGTGGGGACATCTCCACACCAACTTTCCTAAAAGCGCAATATACTTCGTATCGAAATTGTCTATCTGTCATTTCGGGGAAGATAAGGCCACATGAGCAAATCTCGTGTGCGAGTTCCTCGACGATGCTGACCACATACACATAACGTTCTTTTTTTCCCTTACCTCTTACTATTATTCGATGCTCCTTGAAGTCCTCGATAGCGATGGATAAGCATTCAGACACACGCAACCCGCACAAGTGCATGAGCATGATTGCGAGCTGTATGCGCTTGGGTGCTGCCTTCATGGCTGCTGCGATGTCCTCGCCTGCAACCACATGAGGTATATTTTTCTGCATCCTCGGTGCTGAAATGTATCTTGCAGGGTTAACCGGTAAGCCGTAATGAGTGCACGCAAAATGGAAGATACCACGCACGGCAGACAATACGGAAGCCTTAGTGCTTTCGGTTGCGCTGCACTTGCTTGCGATATACTTCTCGATGTCGCTTCGTGTGATTGTTGACCATGAGCGACCGCACATGGCGTGAGCGAAGTCTACCAAAACGGCGTTATATCTGCGGATAGTATTCGATGAATACATCTTATTATGCGCGAGGTATTGTAAGTATTCCTGTATCATAGTTTTTTGGGGTTGTGATACCAGAGAGACGGCTCCCTGGTATCGGTTGATTAAATTAGATGTCCTTCTTCGTCAAATGTGATTGCAACATCTTTCGCATCTCCATAAATAAGCAAATCCATAAATTCATTATCAATTTTAGAGATAACCGCACTTGCCGTATAATATGCCTTTGCTTGCTCCACTGTACATTCAGTATTGCATCCGTCTTTAAGTACTTGTTGCCAATTTTTATGTAGCAACAACATTGCTTTAACAAAGCGACTTCCATACAGGTTTTCGGTTTTTGCTGTTTCCATATTACGATAAGCTAAGGACTGGGTCGGACCATCCTCCCCTTCTTCCTACTGCAAAATTACTGCTTTTTCCCGAGAAAAGCAAAGGTTTTTAGTTAAAAGTATATACTTTACCTTTAACACTTATGTTAAATATGTTTACCGCAACCTCTTGGGTATCAGTCGGTTACGGCAGCGAGGAGGGGACGGGGCACACACCTTATACGTCAAAAGCGCTTCTGACGACTCGAATTTTTAATTCGAGGAGGAAGAAGCGCAAGAGGGGTTTCGGGGAAATTCATCCCCGATGTTTGGGAGACCCCCCTTTGGGGGGACGCACGGGTAAGGGGTGCGCACGGCAAGCCCCGAAGTCCCGTAGGGCGTAGGGGCTTACCGGGCGCGCCCCTGGGTGGGGCGGGGGAAAATTGCAGCAGGTAAGGCTATTGTGCCCCCGAATTACGGGGGCGAAGGGGGCTAACCTCGTCGATATGCGTTATTAGCGCTCGCGCTAATATTCATCGCATATCGCCGCATTTTGTCCTGTGGTTGATCAAGGAGCCAAGGGGTATTGTTTATCATGCTGCAAGCATGACTGATGCCTGTAAGATAGCAAGGAGCCATGGGGTATCTGTTATCGTTTTTTCCGATTGCTCCCCACCTGCAAGGGGGGAACATGAGGAAAAACGACTTTTTCAGCAGATAAGGCACATGTGCCCCCGAATTACGGGGGCTGAATAGGGGTTAACTTCCGTTAGGCGAGAGAAAGCCCGAGTGCCATCTATCGGATGGGGGCGGCTTTGCCGCCGTGGGTCCCATTCGATAGATGGCTCTCGGACACCGCTTTTTGTACGAGCCCGACAGCTGCATAAGCGAATGAAACGAAAGGCATCTTGGTAGTGGAGGATGGCGGCGCGATAGGCGGAAAAAGGTTATGGGGCGGTGGTCCTCGGAACGAGGTCTACCGCCCCACAACCTTTTTTTCGCCCGTGCCGACATTGCGGAACGTACCCAGGTGCCTTGAGTGAAATGAGCGATTGCTGCTATCGGGCGAGTTCAGCAGATAAGGCACATGTGCCCCCGAATTACGGGGGCTGAATAGGGGTTAATGTCCGTAGGCGAGAGTAAGCCCGAGTGCCTTCTATCGGATGGGGGCGGCTTTGCCGCCGTGGGACCCAACCGATAGACGGCTCTCGGACACCGCTTTTTGATCGAGAACGATTGCTGCATGAGCGCATGACCCCAAGGCAGTAGGGGCTTTGCCCCGATAGCCCTGGGGGAAGTAGCGATTGCTGCAATCGGGCGAGTTGTCCACAAATTCAGCAGGCAAAGCTATTGTGCCCCCGAATTACGGGGGCGAAGGGGGTTAATGGCTGCGTATGGTTGGGAGCCAACCCCCAGGGGGGAGGGCGCACGGGAGGGGTGGGAGCAGCAGCCCCCCGACCGTAGGGAGGGAGGGCTACTGCTCGCGCCCCTTATGGGTGGGGCGGAGGGGGGAATACTCCAACTGTTGGATTTGTCTTCCGTAAGTTTGACAATTTCGCTGTAGTTTTTGAGTGTAAAATGTGATATACCACTCCGTTAGCTTTTTCTCGCTGTGTGAGAGAGAGTTATCTTATTTTGTAGTGTCACTCTGACGGCGGTACTACTGTACCGCCAGAAGACGCATTTTTCCTCACATTGTTCATTCGTTTTCTTTACTTTACAATTTTGTTGGCCTTGGCTTAGGTTTATTACGTGACAACGAAAGCAGGGCACGAGATTTCGTGCTCTCTTGCTGTGTGATTGTGTCTTTTTTGTTTGGTTTTGTTTGTGTTATCGCACAACGCAATTAGGTATGGGCAAATGCTCATACCTAAAATGGTGTTCCAAGTAGTTCTTCAACGATTAGAGGTAGGTCTAATTTTGTGTTCAGTATGTGTTCGTATCTGTCTATTAGCTGTTTAAGTTCGTCTTTCTTTTTGAGTACTTCGGTTTTTGCCTTTTGTATTCTCTTTTGCTGGTATCGCTTAAATCGGTTGGAACGTTTGTCAAGTTCTTCTGGGCTCATCTGCTTGATTTCTTCCTCACATTCAAGCCATGAGGTATCTTCTCCCGATATCTGTTTTGCGATATCTTCCTCATTTTGCTTTCGCAAGTGAATGAGGTCTGCCGATATCTGTAGCCAATTCTTTTCTGGGTCGGGTAGCAGCCAATCTCGGTGTTTTTTGCTTATGTACATCGCTATCGCTTTTAGCATGATTTTCTCCTTTTCGCTGCAATCGTCTTCGTTGGCCATCCTTAGCAATCGGTTGACCATGATTTTGTCCTGTCTTCCTGTTTCCTCATCGTTGGTTGGCCGTGAGGGTCTGTAGTTGCTAATCTCCTGCGTCTGGTATAGTCGTATCGGTTTGCATCTGTCCTTGCGTTTAGGTTTTCGGCCATCTGTGTATTCTGCTTTGCAAAAGACAAATAACCATGCTTGCATGGTCATGAATGTGTAAGCAAGTTTGTCGGCTGTATCGAAAGCATCTAATTGGAGTTGTACTCTGTGTTGGTCATCTAAGTTTATCCAATTTCGTCCTTCAGATTTGATTGAAAACTCGACTCTCCACACCTCAACTTGCAAAGCTTCTTCTATCGGGATTTCGTGGTCCACTTGGGTACCAGGTTTGACCATTATCATTTTGGCTCTCTGTTCATGTTTCTTTGTCTTGCTGTCGTAATAGTCATAGGTAACTTTTTGATAGCTGCAAAGTCCTGCTTTGGTCCAGGCATCACGAATGTACCATTTATCTTTCGATTCAACGGAAAGTTCCAAAGTTTTGTTGTATAGTTTGGTAGATATGGGAGAAGAGGGAGAACCCCATTTGATTGAGTTGTATATTCGCCCTCGGTTGGTTTCCTTTCCATGCGCTGCCATTCGATTGCCTTTTGCGATGTCATCGCCATCGTTAGTATAAGCATGAAGATTGCTTTGGTGTGTCTTCCAAATTTTCTCCTTCATATATTGGTTTGCCAACGTCTGGGGCAACATTCCATTATCGAATTTTACTTGGTCGCAACAAATATCAATGCGGCTTATTCCCTGGTACCTGTATCCGTATTGGATGATGAATGTACGCAGTTGGTTAACTGCATCGTAGTAGTAGCAAGTTCGGTTTGATAGTCGAATGTGGCAAGCATGTTCTTCGAATATTCCACCGTCTTTTCTGAGGGAGTATGGATTTCGTCTTATCTCCAAAAATGGTTTGCCGTGTTGGTTGTAGAGGGTGAACATTTCCCTATATTGAGGTGTGCCGTATTCTCGCTGCCGTGCGTCCCATCCCAAGTTTTTGAAGTAATTAGCGCACAAATCGGCTGGCTCAATGCAGAACACCTCGAGCCAGTCCAAATTTATGCACTTTACTTCATTTTTCATTTTATTTTATTATAGTTTGGTCTTTCAATTTGCCATTTATGTACACGTTAATTGTCTGTGTGTGGTAATCAATGCACATTCTCATTTTGTTGCCGTTCTCATGTTTCATCACGCAGATAGCTGCGTGGTTGTCATAATCAAATTCAAATCCCAAAGTATTCCAGCCTTGATTATCGTAGACAATTATAAGCTTTTTTGCTTCTTGCATTATTTTACTCATCATTACTTTAAGTTTAAGAGGGCAGGGTGTAAGCCCTGCCCGAATGGTAGTTAAAATGGTGGTTCGTTTTTGTTTTCTTCTTTTGGCTTTGAGGAGCAAAGCTCAAGTTCCCAAACAGAGATGTTTAACCCTGCTTCCATCTGGTGTGTCAAAGCCGATGAAAATACATTCATCGTCATTGATCCTCGGATGAAGACTTTGGTACCCTGCTTGAGGAATTGTGTAAGCTGACCTCCATCTCCATTCATGGTGCAGGATGCCCACACTGTTCGCGACACAATTTGACCTGTTGCTCTGTCTGTCCACTTTTCGGTATGAGCAACACGGAAAGAAACGAATTTTCGTCCCTGGTGGTCCTTGATTTCGGCATCTGCTCCAAGATTGCCTATCATTTCAACTTTCAGCATAACATAAAATTTTAAGTGATTAATATTTAGTGAATTATCTCTTTGTCCTTTTGTGCAGATTTTCTTTTCTGTTTTCGTCTATCTTTCGGAAAATCACACTGGTATTATCGTTTCTGTAGATATCGGTGCAAGCCCCGAGATAATCATCGTAGGGGCAAAATTTTAATCGAAGCCGATTAAAATAACAGCCCCTGCAACCATCTACACTTTTGACTATTTTCAGCCGTACCCCATTGTATCGAAGTACCGTGCCTATACTTTTAGCTTTAAGTTCGGGCATAATCTTATGTTCTTAGTTTTAGGCTTAGGTTTTTTACGTGAACAACGAAAGCAGCGTGATTGCAATTACTCGATTTTACCTTTAACTTTGGAACAATACATGGAAAATACTCTTTTTGAACCATAACTACCAACACAAGTATAGCTGCCATCATGTCCGATATATATATTTATATCCGGCAATCTGGTTCTTTTATATCTTTTGCCTATACTTTCAATATGTGTCAATATAGCTTCCAAGAAATTTTCAATATCTCCTTTGAAAATTCCATTTTTGTAGGAGCCGATAAAATCGGCGACCTCTTTCAGAAACTTATTTTCCTCTCTGTAGTTGACTTCGGAAATGAAATATCTATCTCCGTCTTTGAATTTTCTTTCGATTAACCAATAATCTTTAGCCATAACTGTTACTTTAATTTTCTGTTCTCTTTAATTCTATTCTTGTGACAGAGTATCTTTCGTTTATAATATTCTATCATCTTTTCATTAACGAAATTGGTATCATATTTACCTATATAGTAATCTCCATTTAAGAGTTCGCTAACGTGTATTCGTACTACGTTTTGTGTCCAGTTATCAATAAAAAGATAATAGGTTTCACGATTTGGGTGTACCATAAGATACTCGTAGAAGTGAAAATTATCATTCTTTATAAATGTTACTCCGCATCCTTTTGTTAACTGACTTATGTCTTTTAATACTTCCATATTTTGTCTTCTTCTATTATAGTTTCACACACGGATAAAGATTGCTCAAAATATGATGCATCAATTCCATTGTTTTTCAATGTAGCAATAGTTTTCTTCATCCAATCTACACGATTATGCAAAGCTGCTGCAATTTCGGTTCTTTCTTCAATAGTTATTTTTTCCATAAGCAAATTTTATTCGAATTTAATTATAAAAAAACTTGTTTTCAGCCATTTATCTGGACATAAGCCTTTTTTAGGAAATCCGATACAGATTTCTTTTATTTTCTTCTCAATTCTTGGGCTATCTTTGTTGTATCCGTTTATGAAAAGAACGTGAGTGAATGGTCGATAATTTATGCTACCAAAATATAGCTCATTAGCCACATCGTAAAGACATTCGCAATTGGCAGTAAGTCTTCTTGCCCAATATGCCTTTATATCTCGATATTCTTCTTTTTTTGTGCCGGCAACAATCATGTCAAACCATTTTTTGCAGACAGTTAGACGAAGTATCTTTTTTTCTTCTTTCATATTATTTTCCCTATTTTGTCTTCTTTATACAGAGTTTCACACACGGATAAACATTGCTCAAAATATGATGCATCAATACCATTGTTTTTCAATGTAGCAATAGTTTTCTTCATCCAATCTATACGATTATACAAAGCGGCTGAAATTTCGACCTTTTCTTCAATAGTTAATTTTACCATAAGCAAATTTTTTATAATGGACATTATGTTAATTTTAAGATATTTCTATTTATCATATTTCGGTAAGCAAAAAAAAAGCGGATAGAGGTGTACTCCATCCGCTTCGCAAAAATCTGCTTATCGTGACTTCCCTACGTTGGGGGTCGCACCTCTGCGTAGCCCTTATCCTCAGGAAGCACTGCAAATATAGGAAATATCTTTTTATGCTCCAAGTTTTTTTCGCTTTATTTTTTGCTTTAGGACACAATGGCAGATAATTAATGTTAAAAGCGACAACATGACAGCAAAAAGCACGTTTTTTGAAGATTTCTTTTCCGGCTTCACTATCTTTTTGTATTGATTTTGTTTGATGTCGGCAAAGATATAATTGCTATCGCAAGATAGCTTATCGTCTTTCATCTGTTGTTCCTGGGAGGTGCTTTTTTCTGACTTTGTTTGCTGCATCCATTTTCTTTTCTTTGTATGGATTTCGGTTGGTTTTCCTGTTGAGTCGAATTTAATAGTAAATTCTTCCTCGATCATGGATGAGCTCATCGTATCGCAAGCAGATATCATATTTGATGCGCTGCACTCCACTTTGGTAACTTCTTTTTTTGTGCTGTTTTCAGTTCTTGTTGAGTCTGTTTGCACTGAGTATTCCTGCAGGGTTTGTTTTGTTCTGCACGAGGAACAAAGCAAAATTAAGATTGTTATTAGGTATAATAGTTTTTTCATCTGGCTATAAAATTGAAGTTAAAATGATGTCTGGGTGTGCGTTGCATGTTCCATTGAACGTGCAGCCAACAACTTGTTGTTGAGTGTTCGAACAGCGCAACATCTACACTTGGAATTGTCTTCAGGATCTCAAAGAGTTCTTTTGCTTCTTCTTCTGAGTGTACCCTAATATCGGCTGCGTTTCCTTGGAGGTGGTAACTGTTTGTCACACCTCCTACAATTTTGTTGAGAGCAGCACATCTGAAGCCTGAGGTAATGGTAATTGGCTTCTGGTATTTGTTGCGCAATGGTTGCAGGACCATATCTACACCATATTGAAGATTTCTTATTTGCTCTTCATTTGGTATGTTGCTAATTCTGTGTTTGTCCGCTGTTGTCGAGCGGATGAGCTCAGCGAGAGTGAAATTTTCACTCGGCTTGAATGTTATTTTTTGTTTCGCCATAATTCATTATTTTATAGTTTAGGTGAAAAACAGACGCAGCGAACACAAGTAGCTGCGCTATGAGAATAAGAACCCCTGCAGCTATATCGTGATTGGTCGATATAATAATGGAGGAAATTCCTATAGAGATGGATGAGAATATACAGACGACTGCGCTTGCATATTCTACACTTTCTTTTTGATGTATTGTCATAAATCGAGGATTTTAAAAAAGGGGCACCCTAAATATGAAGGGTGCCCCTAATCATAACGTGGCTAAAATTTACGAAAGAAAACTATCCTTTATTCTCCATCTCCACTACCACCGCCACCAGGGTTCGCGTCTGTATCCTGGCCAGTTACGTTGAGAGTGTAAGAGATAGATGTTGCTCCTGTTGTCTCGGTTGCACCAACATTGATGGTTACACGTGTAGAGCCGTTGGCCACAGCTGTAGCAACACCCGATGTTGGGTCAACTGTTGCAACATTGCTGTTTGCAACGCTGTAAGTAACAGCAGCGCCTGCAGGTGCACCCGTCAATGTAGGAGCATTGGCAGTTCCACCTTTTGTTGTGATGCTAACAGTAGAAGTTGAGAGCGACAATGAAGGCTTAGGAAGCGAAGAAGTTGAGTTGCCCTTTGCAAGTCCCGAGCCGTTGAGGATGAGGTCACGCTCAACAGGGTATGTTGCAAGCTGACGAGAAACAGTTGTTGCAGGGATACCAGCCTTCACTACCATGGTTGCATTTGAGCGCAACCACTTGTCTGCTGCCTTGCGTGAAATGATGACTGCACCCATAACGAGTTTGTCGCAAGAAGCTTCAAAAACGATGTTTGCACCCAAGTTGAAATCAACATTTACGTTGCCCTGGTTGTTGCTTTCAACTGTGAAAGCATCAGCAAGCGAAGAAACTGCGCCCTGCTTGTCTGCATGCAAACGAGTAATTGCCAAAGGCTGTGGAGCAAAAGTAAGAGCAGTGTTGCTGATGAAATCGCCACCGCATAAGATAAAAGTAACCATATCGCCCTGGTTAAGGCCAAGAGCTGCGTAGATACCTTCCGCTGTTGTGGTGTCTGCTTCGCCCTTTGGAGTGCTCCAAGACAATTCACCATCTGCGATTGTAGGAACAATCTCAGGCAATGAACCCTTTGCAACCATAAATGGCACAGGGTTGATGTTCTTGTCTTGATATGCGTTGAATGCAACAACGGCTGCATCATTCTGCGCCTTTGCCTTGAGTTTGTCAAGGTTCACACGCATAAACTCGCTCATGCAGGGGCTACCAACACCGATGCCCTCAAAAGAGTGATCACAAATCTCTTTGAGATAACTGTAAGCTGCGCTAACAGTTGCCATTACCATTCGCTGGCGCATTTGCTGAAGCGTGCGAGGGTTCTTAACCTTGTAGACACGTTCCTTTGTAATCTGCTGGCCGTTGAGCTCTGAAAACGTGAAGTTTTTTGTTGAGCCAGAGCGCAGGCCGAAAAATCCTTTAGACTTTGCCATAATTAATAGATTTAAATGAGGGGCGCGCAAGCTGCCCGGGGCACCCATACCAGGGGGAGGGGGCCGTGCCCACCTCCACGGTTGCAAATGTAGCAAATAGTTTTGAAACGGAGGTGAAGCGGACTTGGTACGGAGTTACCTCAGGGTTTTGCCCGATTTATCAGATTATCTTTACATTTTAACATTTCACTTTTAACTACGTTTAACGTGCCTTAACCACTATAAGCACATATTTTAGGCGCAAAGCGGAGGGCTAAGCCCACACCGCAAAGGCAATTTTAGCCCCGTAGGTGGCTACAAAAAAGCCCATGACCGAAGAAAATCGGGCATGGGCGGTTGTTGGGCGGTGGTCGGGGTGGCGGGGG
>ERZ1026876.1566-NODE-1566-length-11098-cov-5.510731_pt1 | contig 11098 bp, 10 predicted proteins | sample MGYA00380168_ERZ1026876 | MGnify/ENA primary metagenome ERZ1026876 (study PRJEB33269, sample SAMEA4719804) | human gut metagenome | biome: human-associated habitat; feature: organic feature; material: feces | place: Cameroon | collected 2013-10 ... | reverse complement strand
ATAAGAGACAGCTTATATACTATCATACCATATTTTTATGCCGGATACATCCTGTTTTTCGATACGGCTGATTGACTTTTGAAAAATGCTCTCGTATAATAATGAGTGTTTTTTTAATGAGAGCGTATGTCTATGCGTTTTTAGAATATATCAGGAGGAAATTATTATGCCTATTAAGTACGTGTTTGTCACAGGCGGTGTCGTATCCGGTCTTGGTAAAGGTATCACTGCTGCCTCCCTTGGTCGTCTGCTCAAAATGAGAGGCTACAAGGTTACCAGCCAGAAATTCGATCCATACATCAACATGGATCCGGGTACTATGAACCCGATCCAGCATGGTGAAGTATTCGTAACCGATGATGGTGCGGAGACTGATCTGGATCTTGGTCATTATGAGCGTTTTATCGATGAAAGTCTGAATAAGAATTCGAATGTTACGACCGGTAAGATCTACTGGAGTATCTTACAGAAAGAACGCCACGGCGACTTCGGCGGACACACCGTACAGGTAGTTCCACATATAACAAATGAAATCAAAGATCGCTTCTATCGGAATCCGGATGCAAAGGATACCGAAGTAGCGATCATCGAAATTGGCGGTACAGTCGGCGATATCGAGAGCCAGCCTTTCTTAGAGGCGATCCGTCAGTTCACACATGACGTCGGACATGAGAATTGCATTATGATCCACGTTACTCTGATTCCTTATCTGAAAGCTTCCGGCGAATTAAAGACAAAGCCGACTCAGGCGAGTGTTAAGAACCTGCAGGGAATGGGTATCCAGCCGGATATTCTGGTCTGCCGTTCTGATTATCCACTGGATCAGGGCTTAAAGGATAAGATCGCATTATTCTGTAATGTACCTAGCCAGAATGTTATCCAGAATCTGGATGTTGATGTATTATACGAAGTTCCTCTCGCTATGGAGAAAGAGCATCTCGCTGATGTTGTGTGCAAATGCTTACACATGGATTGTCCTGCTCCGGAACCACATGCATGGAAGGAATGGAATGATATGATCACTGCATGGAAGAATCCGGAAAAAAAGGTTCGTGTTGCTCTCGTCGGCAAATATGTCTCACTGCATGATGCATACATTTCCGTTGTTGAATCCTTAAAGCATGCCGGTGTTGCAAACGATGCCGAGGTCGAGATCAAATGGGTAGATTCCGAACTTGTAACTCCTGAAAATGTGGAAGAAACACTGGGTGACGTCGATGGAATACTCGTTCCGGGCGGTTTTGGTGACAGAGGTATCGAAGGCATGATCACCGCAATCCAGTATGCAAGAGAGAAAAAGGTTCCTTACCTTGGTCTGTGTCTCGGTATGCAGCTCACGATCGTTGAATTTGCAAGACATGTCCTTGGTTATGCAGATGCACACAGCTCAGAATTCAATCCAAACTCTTTCCATCAGGTTATTCATATCATGCCGAATCAGCATGATGTAACAGACCTCGGCGGAACATTAAGACTTGGTTCTTACCCATGTGTACTCAGCAAAGATTCCAAATCCTATGAGCTCTATGGCACAGAATACATCCACGAGCGTCACAGACATAGATATGAAGTCAACAACGACTACCGTAAGGCTTTAACAGATAATGGTATGGAACTGGTTGGTCTCTCTCCTGACGGTCATATCGTTGAAATGATCGAGATTCCGGATCATCCTTGGTTCATCGGAACTCAGGCACATCCGGAATTCAAGTCCAGACCAAATAAAGCACATCCGCTTTTCAAAGGCTTTGTTGCTGCGGCACTTGCCCACGAAGAAGCCTAAACATATCCAGTATAATAAAAATGCAGGGTATGGTGGTCTGTATATCTTTATTACACAAGACGTTTTCACTCTATTCCAACGCAACGGTGCTAAGTTCTTCGCCTGCGGCGACTCACTAAGAACCGGCGTTGGAACAGGCTTGCTTCATAAAATATACAGACCGCCATACCCTGCATTTTTATATGTCCTATTCGAAGTAAAAAGGGCGCGTAGAGTCGTATAGCCTCCGCCATACAGGTTACCCTGTGTCATAATGACATTGTGAGAATTTCGTCGCGAGTTACACATTGTCAGCGAATGCGGGCGCATGTTTGAGTCCGTAGGACGAGTTTGCGCAGGAGCATAAGCGAATCAGACATGTGTAACGAACAGAAATCGCAACAAGTCATTATGGCAGGGTAATCTGTATGGCGGAGGCTATATATCTCTACGCGCCCCTATCTTTATACATCATGGCTTTAACGCGCGGGTTGCGTTGATGATCGCGAGGAAGGCAACACCGACATCGGCGAATACCGCTGCCCACATATTTGCAAAACCAAGGGCACCGAGTACCATAACAATGATCTTGACAGCAAGTGCAAACACAATGTTCTGCTGCACGATACGAACCGTCTTTCTGGCAATTGCATATGCTACGGCAATCTTGCCCGGATCATCATCGATCAGAACGATGTCTGCTGCTTCGATCGCAGCATCCTGACCCATAGCTCCCATTGCGATACCGACATCGGCACGCATTAAAACAGGCGCATCATTTATTCCGTCACCGGTGAAGATCAATGTACTGTCTTCATCCTTCTCGCGGAGAAGCTGTTCTACTTTATCTACCTTATCACCCGGCATCAGTTCTGCACATACAGTATCAATGCCAAGCTCTTTTGCTACACTGTCAGCAACCTCTTTCTTATCACCGGTCAGCATAACAACATTATCAATCCCACATTTCTTGATTGATGCGATCGCATCCTTAACGCCATCCTTGATCTCATCAGCGATCGTGATACATCCCTTATATGCACCATTTTCCGCTACGAAAAGGACTGTTCCAACCTTGGATGGCTGTTTTGCGCCTGCCATGGATATCTTTCTGGAATCCAGAAGCTTCTTATTTCCGACTAACACTTCTTTTCCATCTTTTAAGACCTTGATACCCATTCCGGAGATTTCCTCATATCCATCGAGGTGGTCGATCTGTACCGTTCCCTTATATGCAGCCTTGATCGATGCTGCGATCGGATGGTTGGAGTAATACTCGCCATATGCTGCAAGCTCCAGAAGATCATCTTCACTGATTCCATTTGCGCATGTCTCTACAACCTTGAATACACCCTTTGTCAGAGTTCCGGTCTTATCAAATACGGCAATCTTTGCTTTACCCAGAAGCTCCAGATAGTTACTTCCTTTTACAAGGATACCTGCCTTGGATGCTCCGCCGATTCCACTGAAGAAACTAAGTGGAATGGAGATGACCAATGCACATGGACAGGATACTACCAGAAAGATCAATGCACGGTGGAACCATTTGCCAAATTCACCTACAAAGATCGGCGGAATGATCGCTACTGCAAGTGCAAGGAAACACACGATCGGTGTATAGTATTTTGCAAATCTGGTAATGAACTGCTCGTACTGTGCTTTTCTCGTACTTGCATTTTCCACCAGTTCCAAAATCTTCGATACGGTCGAATCGTCAAATTCCTTTGATACCTTGACACGGATCACACCATTCTGGTTAATCACGCCACTTAACACTTCGTCACCAACAGACAGCTTTCTAGGTACGGATTCACCGGTAAGCGCTGCTGTATCTACAAATGTTTCCCCTTCGATGACAGTACCATCGAGAGGAACTTTTTCACCCGGCTGCACGATAATGATATCACCTATCGCAACTGTCTCCGGTTCTACCTGAACGATCTGTCCGTCTTTCTCAATATTTGCATATTCCGGCATAATGTTCATCAAATCTGTGATACTGGCTCTTGATCTGTTGACTGCATATTTCTGGAACCATTCTCCGACCTGATAGAACAGCATAACAGCTGCTGCCTCGCCAAATTCTCCGGTTCCGTATGCACCTACAGTTGCAACTGCCATCAGGAAGTTTTCGTCAAATACATGACCTTTGCTGATATTCTTGATCGCCTTTAAAAGGACATCATATCCTGCCATCAGATATGGTACTGCGAACATCGCAGCCTTTACAACTGTATCCCACACTCCACTCAAATGGATGAGCTTCTCTGTAATCTCGCATGCAATAAATACCACCAGTGCAACGATGATTCGAATTAACATCTTTTTCTGCTTCTTACTCATAATCCATCACCTTTTTTTCTGCTATCTGCGATAATTTTCTTATTTTATCTTCTCTTTCAGCTTATGTAAATCTGTAACGTCTTAATGTTCAGATCTGCATTATTTCTAATATTCGATCGTAGCTTCCTCATCAATGCTCTTGATGATCTTTTCTGCCTGCTTTAAGATCTCGTCTAATTTGTCTTCATCTGCGTCTAATGTAAGTTTCTGTGCCATGAAGCTGATAGATGCGCTGTTAACTCCCGGTAACTTGCTGATCTGCTCCTCCATCTTTGCTGCACAATTTGCACAATCTACATCACTTAAATTATATCTCTTCTTCATAGGATTCACCTTTTTAACCTTTCTTATATATAATAATTTTTATTTCTGTTTCTCCGTTCAATCTCTTTATTCAAATATATGCTCCAGTCCCATCCGCATGATCACTGCTACATGGTCGTCGGCAAGTGCATAAAACATATTCTTGCCTGCTCTGCGGTTCTTGATCAGCTTCGCCTGTTTTAACACTCTTAATTGATGAGAAATGGCAGATGCATTCATTCCAAGCTCTTCTGCGATGTCACCAACACTTTTTTCGTGATCCAGGAGTGTGTATAAGATCTGAATCCTTGTAGAATCGCCAAATACCTTAAACATCTCGGCCAGATCATACAGATTCTCTTCGTCCGGCATCATCTCATTAATCTCAGCGGTAATCTCAGCTATGTCGTTCTCTTTGCATTCACATGCTTCCCTGCTGTCCGTATTCATTCTGTTCCTCCTCTCGTTGTTTTTATTGAACATCTGAATATCTGTTCATATGTTGTTTTTAATATAACATTATGTTTGCACCCTGTCAACTGATTTTTATATTTGCTTCAAATAAATTTCTGCCGCCAGATCCACTATATTATATTTTTCATTTTATACCTTCATCCTGTTTATACATTTTTCCTTATAATGGCAGTATATTTTTTCCATGTTCGCACAAACTAGAGATATGGAACCATTAATTTTGCGACACCTTGCCAAAAACTAATGTCCAAATAACTAAAAATCAGAGAGGAATGCCATGAAAGTATTTAATGTTATTTGTCTTACTCTTGTGATCGTTGGGGCGATCGTTTGGGGTATCATCGGAATCTTTAATTTTAATCTTGTAGATGCTTTATTCGGAACCGGCTCCGCCTTTTCCAGAATCATCTACACACTCGTTGGTATCGCCGGACTGTACCTGATCTCCTTCTACGGTCTGATCTGCAACGAGGACTAGCCGAACGAAAAATACACCATTTATCTTTACGGGATTATCCAATTTCTGCTATTGATATCTCCACTATGATAAACTCGCTCGCTTCCTATTCGATGCATATGTCTGATTCGTAAATACTCCTGTGCCAACTCGCCTTCGGCTCAAACAGGCACTCGTATTTACTGACAATATGCATCTCATAACGAAACTCTCGCGAATGTTTTTCATAGTGGAAACACCAACACCCGAAACTGGATAAATCCCTGTATATCGAATGGTGTATTTTTCTGTTTATCCTTTTATTACTCATTTACATATAGCGACAAAACGCCCACCAAATGAATGCTATCTTGTATCTGATCGAATTATTTTGGTAGGCGTTCTAAAAAGAAATATCAGCTATCGTCATTCCGCAGTTTTATTTTTGTTGATTCTTAAGAATTCTCTGCGTTTTAATATCTGCCTGAAAAGACATTTGTGGAGTTTTCGTTATGAGATGTACATTGTCAGCGAATGCGAGTGCTTGTTTGAGTCCGAAGGACGAGTTAGCACAGGAGCATGAGCGAATCAAGTAAGCTACACTAACCTCAAACTTCGTTAACACTCGTTTTCGCTAAGTGTACTTACATGGCACGCACTAACCTCAGACTTCGCGATATCGCTCGTCTTCACTAAGTGCTCCGCACAGACATGTACAATGAATAGAAACCGCAGCAAGTCATTTATAATAGGGTAGGTACCAGATCAGATTCATTTGGCGGGCATTTTGCCATAGTTAAAATAAAAATTCTTCGACAACGCAGCGGATCAGGCAGTAGATGATGACCACGATCATAAGCGGGGTAAGCAGGCGAAGCTTTTTGCCATTTTCATCGTACCGATTAAAAGGTTCCGTGAATACAGAGGTGAAACTCTCCATTCTGCCATTTATAGTCGCAAGCAGATAAATAATTCCTGCTGATATTACAGTGCCAACCAGCGCCATAGGTATATATGCCCGGATGGTGCTGAGCAGCATCGTCTGTGTTACTTCTGTATTTTCCGCCTGATCTTTTAACATCGGAATGATATTTGCAATATGCTTTATAACAACAGAAAAACCATTGATCAGAAAATGCATGATCATTGTTGGAATAATGCTTCCGGTTGCTTCTACGACAAAACCGAAGACCAAACCGATCATAATCGCATATGCCATCTGATTAAAATTCATATGCATCAGTCCAAATAAAAAGCCTGACATCAATATTGCCTTTAATCTGCCGGCTTCATGAAAGCTCCCGAACATGACGCCACGATACGCCAGTTCCTCTATCACACACGGCAAAAATGCCATGAAAAAAAGCGAAGTTCCAAGTGTATTATGATCAACCAGTGCTGAAGCTGCATGGCTGATCTCATTTCGCACAAATAACATTGAGATTGCATTTAACAATGTAATAAGTGGCTCCATAAACAGAACCAGCGGTGGAAGCAACAGGAGTGTCAACGGATGAAATCTCCGAAACCAGATGATATCCTTTACATGCTTTCTCATGATGAACAAATATAACACTGTTGGTACAAATATCAGACTCTGACTGAATAATATGTTTTGTTTTATCGTGATGCCGGAAAACAGATCTGTAAATAACGCCAGCACCGTTACGATCTCATACACTACGATCAATGCTGTAAACAAACATTCAGCTCCAAAAATTTTCTTTCTTGTCTCCATATACCCTCTTATAATAATGCGGCAGATATCATTCATATATCTGCCACACCATCATTTTAAAATCTTTATTTACACAACTGCTACTGCTTCGATCTCGATCAGAACATCCTTTGGAAGTCTTGCAACTTCTACACAGGAACGTGCTGGGAAATCTTTGTTGAAATATTCTTTGTAAATATCATTGATGATCGAGAACTGGTTCATATCCTTGATAAATACGGTTGTCTTTACAACTTTGTCACAGGACGAACCGGATGCCTCGATCAGATTCTTCAGATTTGAGATCGCCTGCTTTGCCTGAACTGTGATATCTCCTTCTACTAACTGATTCGTTGCAGGATCGATTGGAACCATTCCTGACGTAAATAAAAATCCGTTAGCAACGATTGCCTGTGAATATGGTCCGATTGCCTGCGGTGCTTTCTCTGTGCTGATTATCTTCTTATCCATTTTTATATCCTCCTGAAATCTTATATATTGAATATTTTATCGTGTAATTCTACTTCGCATATTCTATGAATTGTGAAAAATCATCCCTTGTAAGCAAATGCCTACATCTCCATAATGATCTCTCTTGCCAGACTCTCCGGTATGGCTTTTGCGTACTGGTCACCATCAAATACCTCGATCGCGCCGATTCCATGCTGTAAAACGAAACGCAAATGTCCGTCTCTGACCTTCTTATCGGTATACAGCTTCTTAACCAGAGCTTCACGGTCTATATAATCCGGAATCTCCGTTGGAAGATCTGCCTGCTTCAACATGGCAACCATAGCTGCTTCATCCTCTGTTGTACAGTAACCAAAACGTTCTGCCATCTTCACCTCTGCAACCAGACCGATTGCAACGGCCTCTCCATGCAACAGCTTATAATCACTGACTGTCTCGATGGCTCTGCCAACCGTATGTCCAAGGTTCAAGACCTCACGCAGGCCGCTTTCGCGCTCGTCCTTCATAACGACCTGATATTTGATCTCGCAGTTCTTCTCTGCAATATGTCTGCATACCTCATCCTTTACTGCAAGCACATCTTCGATATGCTCTGACAGATAATCGAAGAATTCCCTGTCTGCAAGGCAGGCATGCTTGATCGTCTCTGCAAGGCCTGAAGATAACTGCCGCTGTGGAAGTGTCTTCCATGTTGCGATATCCAGATATACCTTCTGCGGCTGATTAAACAGTCCGATCAGATTGGTTGCAAGCGGTGTATCGACCGCTGTCTTTCCTCCCACAGATGCATCCGCTGCCGCAAGTAATGTCGTTGCATAATTGATAAATGGAATTCCTCTGCCATAGGTTCCGGCTACAAATCCTGCAAGGTCTGTCACCACGCCACCGCCAACGGCGATAATGCAGCAGTCTCTCCGATATCCCTTTGCAAGCATGGTATCTTCTACATACTCCTTTGTCGCTCTTGTCTTACTCAGTTCTCCTGCCGGAAAACTGATAAGATCTGTCTTGTATCCTGCTTCTTCAAGCATCTTATAAATCTTGTCCGCATATAGCTCTTTTACATTACTGTCTGTGACTACTACGAATTTGGATATTTTTCCAACCAGACCAGCCTTCAGATCATCGATCAGCTTCTGTTCCAGCTCATATCCGATCTCGATCTCATAGCTGTCGTCTACTACTTTTTTTAATTCAACCTTGAAATTACTCATATTCATCCTTTCATTTCCTGGTGCTTTTCAGCCATACAACATGCATAGCTGTCTTTTTGTTTCTCCTGAACATTCCTGCTCATTTATGAATCCGTTATTTGATGATAATGTTTTTCTCTGTGATCCGAATCTTACCCTCTTTTAACAAATGTCCGACCGCACGCTTAAATGCATTCTTGCTGAGTCCGAACTCTTTCTCGATCACTTCTTTATCTGCCTTGTCATTAAATGGTAAAGTTCCTCCATAGCTTTCGATGATATTGTATACCATCTCGCTGTCATTGTTGATCTGTTCACGGATCGGCTTCTGTAAACTCAGATTGAGTTTTCCGTCTTCTCTGACATTTGCCACACGGGCTTCTACTGTCTCACCCACATTGATCCGGGAATGGATCTCCTTCATCGGAATCAGGGCTGAATAACGATTATCAACCGCAACAAAGGCTCCAAGATTCTGATTAAATTCAAATACCGTTCCGCTTACCGCATCTCCTGCCTTATATGGGGACTGTGTCTCCAGATAGGCATATACTTTCATGCTGACGCACAAACGCTTGGAACGATCCTCGTACATCCGGACCAGATACGACTGACCTTCCCTTACCTTGCTTGTCTGCTCTTTAAAAGGAAGCAGGATATCTTTTTCCAGTCCCCAGTCCATAAATGCACCGATACCTGTCACATTGACACATTTTAATACCGCAAGCTCTCCCATCGTTATGATCGGATGGTTTGTCGTTGCGATCAGACGATCTGCGGAATCACGATAAATAAATACATCTAACTGATCTCCCATTCTCGTTCCCGCAGGCACCTGTTTCTTCGGAAGCAGGACTTCCTCGTCATCGTATTTTTTCTCGGCAAGGTAAATGCCGAAATCTTTCTCTTTTACAACCTCTAAATGGTTCCATTCGCCAATCTTGATCATGCTGTCTGTCTCCCCATTCTCTTTGTTTTAAATTCCACTATACATCTGGTCTGATCGTCTTCATCTGCAAATACAAACTGTATCAGATCATCTCTTTCCGTTTTCTTTATTACGATACATTCATCTTTTACAAACTGCCGCTTATATTCACTCCGGATCTGGCTGATCTCTGTTTCTTCGCTAAGGTATTCTAATGCCAGCGCAATATAAGCTTCATTATTCATGTGGTTATTCGAATCAATCTGATACGGCAGAACAATTCTTCTGTCTACCTCTTCCATTCCCTCAATCAGACAGATTTTCCTCGGTGCATATTCCATCGGAAGCTTCTCATCAAGTGGATATGCTGCACCTACCTCCGGTTCGATCCGGACAGGGCGCAATGTCTCTGTATCAATGTAGCTCCACTGGGAAGCTGCCTGTACAATATTTGCTCCGCGCTCATCCCGAATCACAATATTACGATATCCCATGGAGCCTTTGAAATCATATGCCCAGGTGCCAACCATGATCTTCTCCCGTAATGCCGGATACCGCTCCACATCGATCTGCCAGGAGATCAGAAACCATGCCCGGTTATGCTCTTTTAAATATTCGATCCCGATTCCTGCCTGTTCCGAATCAAAGATCGCGCAGTCCTGAAAGTAATTCGCTATTGTTGCTGCATTCGCTTTCATTCTGCCATGTGTCTCACTGTACCTTACGATCGCATCAAAGCTGTACATCCGTTTTCTCCATTTCTTATAATAGTGTCATCTCCACAAGTGTTCCCATTATACAACAGCCAGCCTATTATTTCTACATGGATTTTCCATTTCCCTTGAATTTTCATTCATTCTTATTCTGTTTTTATTCTCATATTCGGCTGGCGGCACACAACCGTATCATACGGGTCTGTCATCTTACCTCTGTCTCTGTTTTTCATTCTGTCCAAGTCAAAAAAACATCCAAATGCGTGTGATTTATTTTTTTACAAATTTTTGAAAAAAGTGCTTGCTTTTTTCAAATCCTTGTAATATAATATCATCTGTTGACAGCAATGGGCTATCGCCAAATGGTAAGGCACTGGACTCTGACTCCAGCATTTTCAAGGTTCGAATCCTTGTAGCCCAGCTCTTAAGAACCGGATATGATCTGGTTCTTTTTTTGTTATGGCGACGAGTCAAGTGCGGCATGCTTGCATGGCTGCATTTGACGACCGCTAATCATCGAGTCGTTAGACGAGAGGAACCTGATTGCACAAAATTGTTTTCAATTTGACGACCGCTAATCATCGAGTCGTTAGACGAGAGGTACCTGATTGCACAAGAAAGGGAAAGGGACCGCCATCTTACAGGCAGTCCCTTGTATTTATGAATATTTTTTTGTGAAAAAAACAACAACTTAAATTTCGGATGTCTTAGGAGCTATCTTCTCTCCTTTTCTTATTGTAACAAAATTGTAACACATT
>ERZ1026876.1561-NODE-1561-length-11116-cov-15.521562_pt1 | contig 11116 bp, 11 predicted proteins | sample MGYA00380168_ERZ1026876 | MGnify/ENA primary metagenome ERZ1026876 (study PRJEB33269, sample SAMEA4719804) | human gut metagenome | biome: human-associated habitat; feature: organic feature; material: feces | place: Cameroon | collected 2013-10 ... | reverse complement strand
TTATATTTATATCATATTATTATTTTTGTCAATGATTTATAAAGTTTTTATCATTGTTTAATCATTCTCCACCATTATATAAACTAATATGACTTTCTTTCTAAAAAAATAGCAGATTTTTGCTCTGCTATTTTTTATTCTATATAAAACTAATTTGCTCATTTTCACAAATAATCCAACTTTTTTGCTTTGCCTCTGTTACTTTGTCTTCCGCATCATTATTTCCAATCAAAAACGGAGAATTTTCATTATGCTTTTTTATATTCTCAATAACTAATGCTTTGTTAGCATTGGCATAACAATATTTGCATAAATGTCCACATGTGTTGTAACTGCCAATATCATTCCCCATAAGACAATTACATTGCTGTCTTAAATTTTTTCTTTTAGACTGATTTAGTTTACATTTTATTGACTTTTCTATAATTTCTTGGCTCATACATCCATTACACTTTAATCCATATTCTTCTAAGAAATTCTTTTCGCAACATGCATGAATTGTCATATTATTTTCCTTACCTATTTTAGAAAAAGCTTTTGCAATTTCAATTTGCTCTTGTGTTGTAGGTGACTTTAAGTCTGGTGCATTTCTTTTTACTTTTTCATATAAATCTAAAAAGCTAATCGTGCAATTATGTGTATAACCATTTAAGCTTTGCGCCATTTTTTTAAATTCTTTTATATGTTCTTCTACATTAAATTTCTCATTTATGAAAATTGGATCATATCTCCATCCAATTGAATCTACACCTATATGATTTGATAATTTTTTAAAACTTTCAATTACTTTTTCTTTATCTGGTACAACAGGCTCTATATCTTTTCCATAAGGTGTAATTGTAACAAACCAATATTGTTTATAAATATCTAATTCATCTAAATATTTTAGCATCGGCTCCGGATTTTTTGTACAGAATGCCAAACAATCCACTACATTTGGTGATAAACTATATTTCGTTACTTGTGATGGATAATATGGATTTCTTACCAATACAAATCCTGCTCTTATTCTATTCATTAACCATTTTGAATAAAATGCTGGTATATCTGTTCTGCATCCTGTATTAATTATCATTTTATTTATTCCTTTCATACTGATATAGAATTGTACTATTATTAAGCACAATTCTATATAGTTATTTTATTTTTGTGGAAAGAAAAATCCAGCTGTCATATCTAAATAATTTAATCCACTATATTCTGGATATTTTGTTTTTACTTTACTTTCAAAATCATTTACATCTACACTATTTTTTGCAATTTTCTTTAGCTCTTCAAGATATTCAATTTTTGTATCTACATCTTTTAATGTTTCAGGTGTATAATGACTTGATAATACTAAATTATATCCATTTTCTTTATATCTTTTTAATTGTTTAATAATTGAATCAGCATGACCTTCTCCTGCAACTATTGAATGGCAATCATGTCCCAACATATGTGTATATACACATCCTATTTGAGGAAACTCAATTTCAATATTTTCATCATGATATATTATTTTTAATTCAAACCCTCCAATATTAATATTTTCATCCTTTAAAACATCTGTTATTTTATGATATTCTTTTGCAAAAGCTCCATTAAATGATTTCTCAAATCCTGTTACTAAATTATGAATTGTTCCTTCTTTCATTGATTTTATTGTTCCTTCTGAAGCATATCCTTTTACATCTTGAAGAATTGTACCACCATTTGGATGATCTGAAAATACTTTTCCAACTATATTTTTATTTAATCCCTTTACATATTTTTCAAACTCTTCTAGATTATCATAAAATGCTGGGAATTCAACTAATAATAAATTTTCTTCATTTTCTAAAATATAACTTTCATCATTCATTAAATCATTTGTTTAATAACAATGTAATTTTATATCTCCAAAATTATAAACATCTATAAATCCTTTTCCTAAATTAACTTTTGAAATTTCCATATTCTTACACTCCTCATATTCATATTTATTGAATTTAGTAGCTACTCTATTTTCAATTTCTATAATTATTTTACTTACCATTTTTTACTTTGTAAAGTAGGCACTTTTTTGTTACATAGTTACCGAAAAGTAACTTTTAAGAATTTTAGTATGCTCTGCGACACAAAATTTTTTCATATTTTCATTACACATATATTTTTAGAATATTATATTCTAATTGGAACTATTATTGTTTTTCTTGCTGTTTACATATCACTTATATTTTGTTATAATTTCTTTTAAGATTGGAGTTGATTTATTATGAAGCAAGAATTACCTACTTGTCCTGTCGAAATTACAATGGGACTTATTGGAGATAAATGGAAAATTTTAATTATTAGAGATTTATTAACTGGTACAAAAAGATTTGGAGAGCTTAGAAAATCACTTAATGGAATTAGCCAAAAAGTTCTTACAAATAATTTAAGAGATATGGAAAAATCTGGTTTGGTCCACCGCGAAGTTTTTGCTGAAGTACCACCAAGAGTTGAGTATTCGCTTACGGAAACTGGATGGAGTTTAGAGCCTGTTTTATATTCTATGGTTCAATGGGGAAATAATTATCGTGAATTGCAAAAATAGCAGAATTGTAATCTGCTATTTTCATTTTATAATTATGTAGCTAATTTCGCTACACAAAATATATAACTTATCTATCAAACCCCTTCACATGTGCATATTCTTTTTCTAGGATTCCTATAAAATTAGTTGGAATATATTGCTTAGCTTTTATAATTAAACTTTCATCAATTCCATATAAAGCTTCTGCAATTGAACCTACAATACAAGCATTTGTATCTGTGTCACCTCCAAAAGATAGAATTTTTTTTATGCTTTCTTCAAAATTATTACTATTAAATGCAGACCATACACAATTATCAAATGTTTGACTACATGTTGTATTAAACTTTTTAAATGATTCACATTTTAATTTTATATTTAATTTTTTTAAAATTTCATCCTTTGGTACTTTATTTTTGGCATAAAATATAATTAATGCTATCAGTGTCGAATATACTATTGCCTCTTTTGAATCATGTGATGGAACTGTTGCTAATCTAGCATTTTTCTTCACATCAATTTCATTATCAAATAAAAATCCAATCGGAGAAATACGCATCATTGCTCCATTACCTATGCTTGTCCCTCTTTCATCAGTATCACACCACTTTAAAAACCCTGGTGAAAAACTTCCATTAAAATATGGTTTTATATCAGGTTTATAATTTCTATATAATTTTCCATATTTTTTTAAATGTTCTTCATAATTCATATCTGTTTGAACTGCTTCAGCTATAGCCATAGTTAATATAGTATCATCACTAAAAAAGGCATTATTTGGTATTATTTCATTTGTTTTTATACTTTTTATTCCTTTTAATTGTTCAAATTCATAAATTGAACCAGCCAAATCTCCAATTACTGCTCCCCACATATTTTTCCCTTCTTTCAATATATCTAATACTTTTCACTAATAACTATAATATCTCTTTTTAAAGATTTTTCTTTAACTACTCCTGTTCCTAAAAATTCATTATCAAAATAGATTTTATAAATTCCATCTGGACCATTATATTTTAATTTTACACCATTGAAAAACTTTTGAACTAATTCTTTATCTAAATTAATACATCCATTCTCTTTCAATAATCTTTCTAAAGATATAACTTTATTTTTTATCCAATTTTCATTATCCTTATTATTTTCAATATCATCAATTGTTACAGCCTCATTTATATTGAATTCTCCAACTCTTGTTCTTCTAAGCTCTTTCATATAACCAATAGTTCCTAGTTTTTCAGCAATATCTTCACATAATGACCTAATATATGTACCCTTAGAACATTCAACTTCAAATACAATAGTCTTGTCCTTTTTACAAAAATCAATCAGCTTTATAGAATAAATTTCAATATTTCTTTTTGGAATATCAACTTCAATATTATTTCTAGCATATTCATATAGTTTCTTTCCTTTGACCTTTATTGCCGAATATATAGGAGGTGTTTGAACAAGATTTCCAACAAAACAATTTAATTTTTCAGATAAATATTCTTTATTAAAAATATTATCATCTACATCTTTTTCCTCAATTATATCTCCTTCAACATCGGCAGTACTAGTTTTAACTCCTAACTTTAAAGTAGCAATATAGCATTTATCGTGATTAATTAAATATTTAGAAAACTTAGTACCTTTCCCCAAAAGTAAAGGTAACACTCCAGTTGCATTAGGATCTAAAGTTCCTGTGTGTCCAACTTTTACATTTAAAATTTTTTTTACTTTGTTAACAACGTCATTAGAAGTAAATTCCTTTGACTTGTCCACAATAATAATTCCATCCATAAAAAACTCCCTTAAAAATTTAAATTATTATAATTTACTGTATTTATAAAATATTTCAAAATAAAATTATAATCATAAAAAGGGCGAATTGAATTCGCCCAAATTATCTTTTATAAATATCTTTTAGCTTCAGCAATAACTCTTTGTTTAACAGATTCCAAATCATCATTAATAGAAAATCCAGCTGCCTTAGGATGACCTCCTCCTCCATACAATAAAGCTATTTCGTCAACATTAACTTTATCATTAGAGCGTAAAGAAACTTTTAATCCTTTTCCCTTAATTTCTCTAATAAATATAGAAACTTCAACACCTTCGATATCTCTACCTATGTCAACAATTCCTTCATGGTCTCCAGCAACAGCATTAAATTTTTCATAATCTTCTAAAGTTACATATGTATATGCAATTTTACCATCTTCAAAAAATTCAATTCTATTATTTGCAACTCTTGTTAACTCAAAAGCAGATTTAGTTTTAACTTGAAGAACTTTTCTGTACGTATCTGAAACATTAACACCTTTTCTTAATAATCCAGCTACAAATTCAAATGTTTCAGCTGTTACACCTTGATATTTAAATCCACCTGTGTCTGTTATTATACCTACTAATAAACATGTTCCAATTTCTTTATTAATTTCCAATTTAAATGCACTAAGTGCAACAATCATAACTTCTGCACATGCTGGTGCATCTGGATTAACAAAATTATAATCTCCAAACATATTATTAGTTCCATGATGATCAATAACAACTGTAGTAGTAGCATCTTCAAATTTCTTTGATAGACCATTTAACATATCAAATGAAGCACAATCAACAGCAATTGCTAAATCATAATTTTCAACATTACTTTCTTTTTTTATTTCACTTGAACCTGGTAAAAAATTAAATGTTTTTGGGCATTCTGGAATTATAACATCAACATTATTTTTTCCATATAGTTTTAGTGCATTATATAAAGCTAAACTTGTTCCCACAGCATCTCCATCAGGATTTTCGTGTGTTAATATTACTATTGATTCTGCTTTATTTATTTCTTCAAATATTTTATCTAAAGTACTCATTATATCAATCCTTTCTGAAATTCAGGTGCACTGTTAGTAATTGTCAGTGTAAACAATGTTGTCAATTAACTTTGTCTCCACTGACAGACTTATCTTTTACTTATATAAATTCTTATTATTGTTCACCTTTTATTTCTTTAAGTATATTATCGATTTTAGCACCATATTCCATTGAATCATCTAATTCAAAAATTAGCTCTGGTGTTATTCTTAAATTAACAGTTTTGGCTACTTGGCTTCTTATAAAACCTGCTGAATCTTTTAAACCTTGCATTGTTTTTTCTAGATTTTTAGAATTTAATACACTTACATAAACTTTAGCATATTTTAAATCAGGTGTTATTTTAGCTCTTGTAACACTTAATAATCCTGTAACATTTGGATTTTTAAGTTCGAATGTCAAAACATGACTAATTTCTTTTTTAAGCTCTTCATTAATTCTATTTAGTCTAGTATCATTTTTTGCCATAAACTTATCTTCCTTTCGTTTTAATTATCTTTTAACTTCTTCCATTACAAAGAATTCAATTACATCATTTTCTTTTAAATCATTGTAATTTTCAATTTGACAACCACATTCAAATCCTTTTGTAACTTCTTTAACATCATCTTTAAATCTCTTTAAAGAAACTAATTTACCTTCGTGAATAACAACTGAATCACGAATTACTCTAACTCCCGCATTTCTTTCTATTTTTCCATCAGTAACAAAACATCCAGCAATTGTTCCAACTCCTGATACTTTAAATGTTTGCCTTACTAATGCATTACCAATTACTTTTTCTTCATAAATTGGATCTAATAGACCTTTCATAGCAGCTTCTACATCTTCTAAAGCTTTATAAATAACTGAATATTGTTTAATTTCAACACCTTCTTTTTCAGCAACTTCTTTTGCTGAACCAACAGGACGAACATTAAATGCTATAATTATTGCTTCTGCAGCCTTTGCAAGTTGAACATCAGATTCGTTTACAGCTCCAGCAACAGAATGTATAACTTTTACTTTAACTTCATCATTTGATAATTTTTCTAATGATTGTTTAATAGCTTCTGCAGAGCCTTGAACATCTGCTTTTACAATTAAATTTAATTGTTTTAAATCTTCACTAGCCATTTTTTCAAATAGATTATTTAAAGTAACAACATTATTGTTATTTAAATGTTCTTCTCTTTCTTTTAGTTTTCTCTTTTCAATTAAATGTTTAGCCATTTTTTCATTTTTTACTTCATAGAATGTATCTCCTGCTTCTGGTAAATCAGTTAATCCCATTATTTCAACAGGTGTTGATGGTCCAGCAGCTTTAACACTTTGACCTTTATCATTTTTCATTGCTCTTATTCTACCTATAGAAGTTCCAACAACAATTGTATCACCAACATTTAAAGTACCACGTTGTACAAGAACTGATGCGATTGGACCTTTAGATTTGTCAAGTCTTGCTTCAATAACCGCACCTTTTGATTGTTTATTTGGGTTTGCTTTTAGCTCTTTCATATCTGCAACTAACAATACCATTTCAAGTAAATTATTAATGTTTAGACCTTTCTTTGCAGAGATAGGTACAAATATTGTATCTCCTCCCCATTCTTCAGAAACTAAATCATATTGCATTAAATCTTGTTTTATTTTTTCAATATTAGCATTTGGTAAATCAATTTTATTAACAGCAACAATAATTGGAATTTCGGCTGCTTTAGCATGGTTTATAGCTTCTACAGTTTGAGGCATAACACCATCATCGGCTGCAACAACAAGGATTGCTATATCAGTAATTTGAGCACCTCTTGCTCTCATACTTGTAAATGCTTCGTGACCTGGTGTATCTAAGAATGTTATTTCTCTACCATTTACATTTACTTTGTATGCACCAATATGTTGTGTAATACCACCAGCTTCTCCTTCAATTACATTTGTTTTTCTAATAGTATCTAATAGTGATGTTTTACCATGATCAACGTGACCCATAACAACTACTACTGGTGGACGTGGTTTTAAGTCCTCTGCTTTATCTTCTGACTCATCAAATAACACATCTTCTTCATTAACAACTTTCTTTTTATTTGCTGTTACTCCAAATTCTCCAGCAACTAAAAATGCTGTATCAAAATCTAATTCGTTATTAATAGTAGCCATAATTCCAAGTCCCATTAATTTAGTAATAACTTCTCCACTTGTCTTTTTAAGCTCTGCTGCTAAATCTTTAACAGTAATAGTTTCTGGAATTGTAATTTCTGTTAATTGGAATATTTTTTGCTTACTTTTTTCTTTTTCATTTTTATTATTATTCTTTTTCTTATTTCTTTTTCCTCTATCATTACTTAAATCATAATAATCAAGCATTCCACCATCTTGATCATCAAACATATGAGATAATCTATCAACTTGTTTTAAATCTTTTAATTTACCATCATCAATTTCAGAAAATCTATCTTGTCTTCTTGATTTAGCTGGCTTTTTATTATTAGCTTTAGATTCTTCAAATTTGTTTTGTTTAGCTTTGTCAATAGACTTACTTGTATAATCTCTTTGAGATTCTTTCTCTACAATTTCAGTTGACATTATATTCTTAATGTTCTTATCAATTCCTTTTTCATCAAGAGGTCTATTACCATTTCTATTATTGTTATTATTATATCTATTATTGTAACCACCATTATTATATCCATTATTATTTTTATTATTTTGTTGATTGCCATTTCTATTATTAAATCTTCTATCACCATTGTTATTGCTATATCTGTCATTGTTGTTATTACCATTATTATATCTATCGTTTTTATTATATCTGTTATTGCTATATCCATTGTTGTTTCTATTGTCATTGTTTCTATAATCACTATTATTTCTATTATTATATCTATTATTTCCGTTATATCTATTTTCGTTATTAAATTTATTATCTTCGTTATTACGTCTATTGTTCATATTATTTCTTCTATCGTAATTATTTTCGTTTTTACTAAATTCTTTTTTAACTGTTACATCCATATTCTTATTTTCAGCCTTTTCAGTTTTCTCCTTTATAATATTATTCTCTTCTACATTTTTTTCATTAGCAAGTTTTAATTCTTCTTGTTTTTGAGCTTCCATTTGTTTTTGCAATTCAGCCTTTTTTTGCTCTTCTGCTCTTTTTTGCTCTTCTAATAATCTTTGAGCCTCTTCAGCTTTTTTCTTTTCTTCTTCAGCTTTTCTTCTTTCCTCTTCTTCTTTCTTTTTATCTTTAATTCCAAATAACTCACTTACTGTAAGAGGTTTTTGTTGTTTATTTCTATAAACAATATTATAATTTTTATTTTTATTTCTTTCTACAAAACCAATATTGTTTTTATTTTCTTGCTTTTTGTTTGACTTTTCTTCAGGTTCGGCCTCTGAAACAATAACTTCTCTTCTAATGATTACTGGAGTTTCTTGTTGCTTTTTTTTATCTTTGCCAAAGTCTTTTTTATCATCTTTACTTTTGCTCTTTTCTTTGCCTTGATTTTTATCTTTGTCATTTTTCTTACTTTCTTTTTTATTAGCAAAGCTTTTTTCTATTTTTTCGGCTTGTTCTTCTTCAATAGAGCTTAAATGACTTTTGACATTAATTCCCAGTTCATTAGCCTTTTCTATTATTTCCTTACTGGTTAGACCTATCTTTTTAGCGATTTCATGAATTTTAATCTTAGCCAATAAATTTCACCCCCATAATATTAATTTTTGTCTATGATTTCATTTCTTAAAGAATTATAAATTGTATCATCTATCTTTCTTTCAAAACTTCTTTCCAATCTTTTTGATTTAATTGCTTTTTCTAAACACTCTATGTTATTGCAAATGTATGCCCCTCTGCCATTTGCTTTGCCTGTCTTATCAATACTTATATTGCCTTCTTTGTTCATTACTATTCTAATTAAATCATTTTTATTTTTTTGAACATTACATCCAATGCATGTTCTTTGTGGTATTTTTTTCAAATTATCACTTCCCATTGTATTCAAACATATTTTTTATATTAATTATTCTTCAACTTGCTCTGATGATTCTTCTGAAACTTCTTCTGCAGTTTCTTCTTGATTATTTGCTTCTTCAATCATTTTTCTAAATTGAGACTCACTTTTTATATCGATTTTCCAATTAGTTAACTTTGCAGCTAATCTAACATTTTGACCAGATTTTCCTATTGCTAATGATAATTGGTCATCTGGAACTATTACTTGAGCAAATCTTTCTTCATCTTTAATATCTACAGCTAAAACTTGTGCTGGTAATAATGCTGCAGATATATAAATTGATGGATCTGCATTCCATTCTATTACATCAATTTTTTCTCCATTTAATTCATTAATTATATTTTGAATTCTTATTCCTTTTTGACCTACGCAAGAGCCAACTGGATCAATATTTTCATTTGGAGAATATACAGCAACTTTACTTCTGCTTCCTGGATCTCTTGAAACACTTTTTATTTCAATAACACCTTCATATATTTCTGGAATTTCAAGTTCAAATAATTTTCTTACAAAATCAGAACTTGCTCTTGATATAATAACTTGTGGTGCACCTTTAACTCCTCTTTCCACATCCATAACACAAGCTCTAATTTTATCATTTACCTTGTATTTTTCTGTAGGAATTTGTTCTTTTAAAGGCATAACACCTTCTAGTTTACCTAAATCAACTACTACAATTCCACCATCAGCTTTTTGAACTAATCCAGAGATTATTTCACCTTTTCTATCACTGAATTCATCAAATAATACATTTCTTGAAGCTTCTCTTATTTTTTGTATAATAACTTGTTTAGCTGTTTGAGCTGCTATTCTACCAAAATTTCTTGGTATAATTTCAACTTGAGCTGTATCTCCTACTTCCAAATTTTTATTAACTTTTTTTGCATCCTCTAAATTAATTTGTGTTTTATCATCTTCAACTGTTTCTACAACTTCCATTTCTGCAATTACATGTATTTCTCCACTTTCTGGATGCATTGTAACTTTTACATTGTCAGCATTTGAATCATAATTTCTTTTATATGCTGTAACTAATGCTGTTTCAATAGATTCTAACATATAATCTTTTTTTATACCTTTTTCTTTTTCCAATTCATTTAAAGCTATTACTAACTCTTTACTATCAATATTTATACCTTTATTTTGTTTTGTTTCGCCCTTCATTTCAATATCCTCCTTTTAAACATTCCAATCATAATATTTTTTTATTAATGATATATTTTTTCGCTCTATATTTAATTCTTCATTTTCTACTTCAATTGTTATTGTTTGGTCATCAAAACTTTTTAACTTTCCTACATATTCTTTAAAATTATTTATTGGTTTAAAAAGTTTTATTGTTATATATTCTCCAATATTTTCTTTTAAATGTTTATCTTTTCGTATCATTTTTTCAACACCTGTTGATGATACTTCTAGAAAATATTGCTCCTTAATGTAATCGTCTTTATCTAAAATGTCTGTAATTGCGTTATTTACATTTTCACAATCATCTAATGTAATTTCTCCATTTTCTTTTTCTATAAAGATTCTCAAAAAATAATCTTTGCCTTCCTTTGCATATTGAACATCATATAGCTTATATCCTAAATTTTCAATTATTTTAGATATACTATTTTCTACTTTTTCTTCTATATTTGCCAATATAAAATCCTCCTTTATTACAATTAAAGAGTGGGATTTGTTCCCACTCTTCTGTTTTTTTATATTGCATTAATATTATACCCTTTATTAC
>ERZ1026876.1557-NODE-1557-length-11148-cov-10.183088_pt1 | contig 11148 bp, 10 predicted proteins | sample MGYA00380168_ERZ1026876 | MGnify/ENA primary metagenome ERZ1026876 (study PRJEB33269, sample SAMEA4719804) | human gut metagenome | biome: human-associated habitat; feature: organic feature; material: feces | place: Cameroon | collected 2013-10 ... | reverse complement strand
GATTACATCTTATAAATCACCTGTAAATCCCCAACTTTAAACTATATATAATAACTTTGATACAAAGAAACAGAAATGGTAGTGAATATTGGAGTGCGAGAGAATTAGCCATTGCTTTAGATTATGTTCAGTGGCGAAATTTTGAAAAAGTAATAAAACGTGCAATGATTGCATGTGAAAATAGTGGACATAATGTTTTGGACGATTTTGCTGAGGTCAGCAAAATCGTGGAAGCTGGTGCAACACACAAATCTACAAAGGATTATGAATTATCAAGATATGCTTGCTATTTAATAGTTCAAAATGGTGATCCGAGAAAAGAGGTCATTGCTTTAGGACAAACATATTTTGCCATTCAGACATATAGACAAGAAGTAGCTGATCATTTCAATGAATTGGATGAGGATAATAGAAGGTTGGTGGTAAGAGGTGATATAAAGCAATGGAATCAGATGTTAGCAGAAACTGCTCATAATGCAGGTGTTATTACAAATGAAGAGTTTGCTATTTTTCAAAATGCGGGTTATATGGGACTTTATGGAGGTCTTGATGTGGATGATATTCATACGAGAAAACAATTGGAAGTGGGGCAGAAAATTCTTGATTATATGGGAAGTACAGAGTTAATTGCCAATTTGTTTAGAATATCACAAACAGAAGAAAAATTAAGAAAAGATAAAGTGCAAGGTGCTGAAAAAGCAACATCGGTTCATTATAATGTTGGCAAAGAAGTAAGAAACGCAATAGAAAAAATAGGTGGAACTATGCCAGAAGATTTACCAACACCAGAAAAAAGTATTCAACAAATTGAAAAGGAACAAATGGGAAGATTGCGTAACAAAGCCCAAAATGGGAAACTTATGTTGGACGAATAGATTAAAAGATATTTATATTTGAAATAAAACTATGGATTTTTCAGGTGCTAGTTTAGAGTTGAGTGTACATTAACTCTGTATGTATATGTGTTGTGTAAGAATATTTGTTTGTATATGACGCTTGAAATCACGTAAGAATAATTGCAAATATTTCGGACACTTTTGTGGCACTTGGTGTCAGGGGGAGTGGAATGATTGAGAATAGGAGTTTTAACTTGGGTGAGTTTTATGCTAAAATGGAAAAAACGAATCGGAAGTGTGGAGGTATGCTATGACACACGAAATGGACATATGGCATGATTCTTTCGTAAAGATAAAAGAACAAACAAAAACAATAGAAATGCGACTGTTTGATGAGAAACGTTCGCTAATATCAATAGGTGATACCATTATATTTACAGATACAAGTAATAAAGAGAAAATAGACTGCATGGTAATCAACATGTATCGGTATCTATCTTTTGAAGAATTGTATCAGCATCACAGTAAAGTATCCATTGGATATAACAAAGATGAGATTGCAAATCCGAAAGAAATGCTCATGTATTATTCTAACGAAATGATAGAGCAATATGGTGTTGTTGCCTTTGAAATTAAAGTTCTATAGCTTCCTGTTTATAGATTATTTTCTCCAGATTCATTGATAAGAACTATAGCCATTATTGTTGGAATTGTAATGATAGGTATTGGCTGGTATAAAAATCAAAGAGTGACAAAAAGGCAGTTCAATATATTAAAGAACATGATTAAATGAATTTGATAAGGGCGGTCCTACTGTGCAGCATGTGTGAGAATAAAAGGAGGTGGCAGCATTATGAACAAGGCATATGAGCGAGAAACAGAAATGTGGAATCAGGTATTTAAGGAATGTACACCTGTGGATTTAAGAACTTTAGATTTACAAGTCGAAACAATGTTTGACGAAGCGTTAAAGCTGTTTGCACAAAAAACAACAAATGTATTAGATTTTGGCTGTGGTACAGGAGATATTTCTTTTCAATATTTGCAGTATCAGCCTACACATAAAGTTTTAGGAATTGATGCTTCAAAAACGGGCATAGAATTTGCAACTGAAACAGCAAGATTAAGTGATTATAAAACGGCAACTTTTCTTGAAGGTACAGACCATACGGTAAAGCAATTAGAAGAAAATTCATTTGATGGAGTGATATTATCAAATGTGTTGGATGTAATGCCCAAAGATGTGTCAAAGGAGGTAGTTGAAGATTTAGAACGGGTATTGAAGCCTGGTGGATATTGGTTTATTAAAATGAATCCGTATTATTCAAAAGAAGAACTGGAAAGTTTCGGATATGAGAATATGGGAAATAACATTTATGAAGAGAATCATATTATGAGACTAAGACAGGCTACAACAAATTACTGGAAAGAAAGATTTGCACGTTTTGGAAAGGAAATTATTTATCTGGAATTTGAGTATCCGTGGCAGGAGGGAATGAATCGTCTGTTTGTTTACCAGAGTTAAAAGAATCTGACTGTGCCACATTTGCAATAATAAGAAGTTTGCGTTATAATACTGTTTAAACAAGTCGTGAAATTTAGTATTGATTTAGGAGATATCGCTTATGAGAGTATTTTATGGGCTTATAATTACGGCGGTAATTTTAATGATTGGGGCGTGTGCTTTAAAGGCATATAAAAAAGAGGGTGCACTGGCAAGAGTTGTGTTTTTATATGAGCTTGGTGCATTTATATGTGGGATAATATTTTTAGTATATACATATGTTCCAGGGACTACCATTACAGTGTTGTGCAAGGGACTTATTATGGCGAGCTTTGACTGGCTGCTGGTACTTCTTATGTATTATACCCAGTATTATACAGGCATGTTTAAGGGTGTTATGGGTGTAAAAGTTTTTATGATTGCCTATTCGCTGTTTGAGACCGTTGCATTTTTGATGAATGCATGGACGAGATGGATATTTGATATAACAGATATATCGGGTGACCAGATAATTGTTCAGTTTTCAAAAGGTAATGTTCTGGGCAGGTTACATTATGTATTTGCTTATGGCATTATGTTGCTGCTTATTTTAAGTTATATAGTAATGGTTGAGAGAATGTCAAGATTCTACAGATTCAGGTATTTTGCTATTCTCATATTATTATTTGCTGCATTTTTGCTTGATATAATGACTACTTGGTCTGATTCAATATATGACATGTCAATGGTTGCATTTGGTATCATGTCTGTACTTATATATTATCTGACATACAGTTATGTTCCTAATGAGCTTATTGAGAATACATTTTCACTTATAATCAGGGATATGAATAGTGGAATTATATGCTTTGATAATGCCGGAAGATGTATATACTGTAATGGTATTGTTAAAGAAATGTACTCTATTACTGATAATATTAATGAAGTCGAGCATAATTATGCAAGCTGGCTTCAGACTCAGACAGAGCATGATAATAAGAAATTCAGGCAGACAATCAGCGTGGGGAATGAGAGAAGAAGCTTTGATATTTCATATAATCGTGTATATGATGATAAGCATAATTTTATATGTGATTATTTCATATTTAATGATCGTACTGAAGCTGTTGAGCTTTTAGAATATGAAAAGTTCAGAGCTACACATGATAATCTCACGGGACTTCTTAATAAGGAGCAGTTCTATGAGGAAACTGCCAATGTAGTGAGAAACGACAGGAATCACACATATTGTCTGGTGTGCAGCAATATTAAAGATTTTAAGCTTGTTAATGAGCTTTTTGGAATCGAAAAAGGTGATGAGATTATTAAAATGCAGGCGGAGCTTATTAAGGCTTCATCTGAAAGTGGCTATATATGTGGAAGAATCCAGAATGACAGATTTGCTGTGTGTATGCCGAAGGACAGTTTTAAGAATGAAATAATGCAGAATAGTATTGTAAGTATGCAGGACAGATTCAACAATGCATCATTTAAGATAAGGGTTGTAGTTGGTGTTTATGATATTGAAGATGTTGATGAGCCTGTAAGTAATATGTGTGATAAAGCATTTATTGCGAGCGAGACTATTAAGAATAATTATGAAACTAATATTGCATACTATGATGATAAGCTGTTAAAGAGAACTCTTGAAGAAAGAAGAGTTATCAGTGAGTTTGAAGGGGCAATTGAGAAGAAAGAATTTAAAATGTTTCTTCAGCCACAGGTTAATACTCATGGTAAGGCTTATGGAGCAGAGGCGCTTGTGCGCTGGCAGCATCCTGAGAGAGGGTTGCTGTCGCCATTCTTCTTCATTGATATTCTGGAGACTACAGGTCTTATATATAAGCTTGACATGTATATGTGGGAATGTGCAGCAGCTAAATTAAGTGAATGGAAGAAGAAGGGTGATACGGTTCATTATATTTCTGTAAATATATCTACTAAGGATTTTTATCTTATAGATGTATATGAGGTTATTACATCAATTGTCAAGAAATATGATATTGAACCTAAGATGTTAAAGCTAGAGATTACCGAGACAGCACTTATGTCTGATCTTAAGAAGAATATGGAGGTAATTAAGTCTCTCAGGGATTATGGATTTAAGATAGAGATTGATGATTTTGGAAGTGGATATTCTTCGTTGAATATGTTAAAAGATATAAGTGCAGATGTTCTTAAGATTGATATGGCATTCCTGCGTGCTACAGAGAATGAGGTTAAAGGACAGGATATTCTGGAGACTATTATCTCTCTTGGTGGAAAGCTTGGAATGGAAGTAATTACTGAAGGAGTAGAGACAGACAAACAGCTTATTATGCTGACAGAGATGGGTTGTCATATATTCCAGGGATATTATTTCTCAAAGCCTATACCAGTCGAAGAATTTGAACAAAAATACATGAATGAATAATGGGAGGAAGTTATGAGCGAGAATTGTTCAGGAAGTTGCTCAAGCTGTAGTTCAGACTGCGAATCAAGAAAAGGACCACAGATATTAAGAAATGCCAATAATGGCAAAGTTAAGAAGGTTATAGCTGTTGTCAGTGGCAAGGGAGGTGTTGGTAAATCACTTGTCACATCAATGCTGGCAGTTAAAGCCAATAAGGAAGGAAAGAAAGCGGCAATACTTGATGCAGATATTACAGGACCATCTATTCCTAAGTCTTTTGGACTTACTGAAAGGGTAACATGTAATGAAGATGGAACTGTAATGTATCCTGAGACTTCAAAGAATGGTATTAAGGTTATGTCACTTAATCTTCTTATGGAAAAGGAGACTGATCCGGTTATATGGAGAGGGCCTGTTATTGCGGGTGTTGTTAAGCAGTTCTGGGAAGATGTTGACTGGGATGAGACAGACTGTATGTTTGTTGACTGTCCTCCGGGAACAGGAGATGTACCTCTTACTGTTTTCCAGTCTATGCCGATAGACGGAATTATTATTGTAACTTCACCACAGGATCTTGTTTCAATGATTGTGGAGAAGGCAATTAATATGGCTAAGCTTATGAATATTCCGGTTCTTGGAATTGTCGAGAATATGTCTTATTTTAAATGTCCAGATTGCGGTAATATTCATTATATATACGGAAAGAGTAAGATTGATGAAGTGGCAGCAGCTAACGATATCAAGACTGTTGCAAAGCTTCCAATGGACGCAAAGGTAGCTGGACTTGTCGATTCAGGAAAAGCTGAGGAACTTGATGTGTCTGCATTAGATGGAATATTTGATGTAATTATGGCTTAACAGAGAAGAATAATGAAAAGATTGATTTTATTTAAAGGCGGAGTAGAAACATTAGAATTCTTTACAGAGCAGATGGCTGCTGTATGGGAGAAGATGGGCTACTCCGTCTTCTGGTATAATTTAATATTGCAGCAGGCCAGTTCTTCTGCACTGGTGGAATTTTTCAAGGCTCACAGCTCAGACGAGTGGTATATGTTTACATTTAACTTTGAAGGAATAGCAGGAGAAGCCGGTCTGTATCGTGATGATGGCTGGAATTTCTGGGACTGGGCAGGTGTTAAGGTTGTAAATGTGGTTGTAGACCACCCGCTTTATTACAACAAATATATCCGAAAGCACCCTGAAAAGTATATCCAGCTTGATATTGATGAAATGCATGTCGCATACATGCGCAGATTTTTCCCGGAAGTACATACTGAATATATGCTTACAGCCGGAACAGAGCTTAATTATAACAGATGTATAATGCCTGATAAGAATTACCTGTCAATGAAGGAAAGACCGATAGATATTATATTTACAGGTAATTACACTCCGAAAAGAATACTCAGGAAACATCTTGATAATATGGAGCCTGAATATATAGAATTCTATGAGGGGGTGCTGTCATATCTTATAGACAATCCGTCTGAGACGATTGATGCGGCAGCGGAAAATGCGTTACGAAGGGAGTTTCCTGACATTACAGACGACCAGCTTGTCGACTGCATGCCTAATATGATGTATGCAGACCTTGCTGTAAGATTCCACTACAGGGAGCTTGCAATAAGGGCACTGGCTGATTCAGGACTTAAGATTCATACTTATGGCGTAGGTTATAACTATATCGAATGTAACCACCATGAGAATATAATTGAGCATGGGGGTGTTGATTCCAAGGTGTGTCTTGATATGATTAGTCAGGCAAAGATTTCTCTTAATGTAATGCCATGGTTTAAGATGGGCGCACACGACAGAGTGTTTAATACTATGCTTAATGGAGGTGTTGCACTTACTGATACTTCGCTGTTTTATGAGAACACATTTGCAGATGGTGAAAATGTGTTGTTCTATTCACTTGAGGATTTAAGAGACTATGAAAAGTCGGGATATGATGAGCGTATTGCGGCACGAATCACGGATAAGGTTAAATGTGCATTAGCTGATACGAAACATTTGCAGGAAATCGCTGACAGCGGGTATGAATGCTGTAAGGGCAGGCATAGCTGGATTGAGAGGTCTGTAGTGATTGAGAAGTATTTTCGTTAAAGGGAACTATATGTTTTTGATTTTTATACTCCCAATTGCTTTGATTTTCTCCCAAATTACTTTATAATTGGGAGAAAGATTGAGAGATTGGGAGAATATAATAAGTATAGTGAGGACACTTTTTCTGTACTTTGTGCCATAAATCACTAGAATATATAACTCAATTACAGTATTATTATAATTAATAGATACAGACAGGTTATTTAATGATAGGAGTATATTATGGCAAATTCACAAAAAGGCAAGATTGATATGACCACAGGTCGTATCATGAGAAATATTATACTGTTTGCGATACCGATTATTATTGGAAATGTTTTGCAGCAGTTATATACTACGGTTGACGCACTTGTAATAGGTAAATACTGTGGCGATACATCTTTAGCTGCGGTAGGAACGAGTTCACAGCCGGTTGAAGTATTATTATGTGTCTTTTTAGGAATAGGAACAGGTGTGTCTATTCTTATTTCACAATATACCGGGGCCAGGGAATCGGGAAAGGTTGTTTCAGTATGTGGAACTTCAATAACATTTATATATATTATAGGTATTCCGATTGGAATTCTTGGTTGGTTTGCAGCACCGTATATTCTGGAATTCATGAAAGTGCCGCAGGATGTGTGGAATGCTGCATTAATCTATACAAGGGTTGTATTCTTAGGCACACTTGGTAATCTGGGTTATAATATGAACGCCGGAATTTTAAGAGGACTTGGAGACAGCAAGGCTTCGCTATGGTTTCTGGTTGTGTCATGTGTTTCTAATATAGTATTTGATTTATTGTTTGTTGCAGTGTTTGGAATGGATGTAGCCGGAGCAGCACTTTCTACAAGTATTGCCATGTTTATATCATGGATTGTAAGTATTGTTTACATAAGAAAGAAGTTTCCGGAGATACAGTTTACATTTTTGCCGAGAAGATTCTCTGGAACAATGATGAAGGATATTCTGGCTATTGGCTTACCTGTTGGACTTAACAATTCACTTTATTCATTAGGACATGTTGCATTACAGACCTTTAATAACTCACAGGGTGCTATATTTATGGCCGGAGGTGCAGTAGCAGGAAGAATTACAGGATGCGCTAACATAGCAATTACCGGATTATCTTCGGCGGCCACTACATTTTCAGGACAGAATTATGGTGCTAAGAAATATTCAAGAATTAAAGAGGGACACTGGAGAATTCCATTGTGTTCAGGTCTGATTACATTAAGTTTTGGATTGCTTTTTATAATGATACATAAACCTATAATCCGTTTCTTCTCGTCAGATGAAATGGTATTGATGTATGCTAGCAGACATGTTGTTGTTATGCTGCTTTCACAGTGGTTTTATGCTATCTTTAACTGTATAATATCTATTGTAAACGGAACAGGAAAGGTGCGTTATACTACAATTGTCAACATCCTTATGCTTTGGGCAGTCAGAATTCCAAGTGCCTATATTATTAACAGATACTTTGATGGAACATGGGTAATGTTGTGCTTCCCAATTTCTTTCAGCTTTGGAATGTTTGCAATGATAGGTTATTATCTGTTCTCGCCAGCATGGAAGGAAGTTATGAGACTGGCAGAAAAAAATTCATAATGTCGGTAAAATATAAACCCCTGTATCAACATGCATGGAATTGTTGATACAGGGGTATTAATTTAACAAAATGTTATTTCAGAATAATTACTGAAGGAGTGTAAGAACACCCTGATTAGCCTGGTTAGCCTGTGCAAGCATAGACTGTCCAGCCTGAGCTAAGATGTTGTTCTTGCTGTAGTTAACCATCTCCTCAGCCATATCTGTATCACGGATACGAGATTCAGCTGTCTGCATATTCTCTGAAGCTGTGTCAAGGTTAGAAATAGTGTGCTCAAGTCTGTTCTGAACAGCACCCATTCTTCCTCTTGCAGCAGATACTTTTTTAATAGCAGCGTCGATAGTTGTTGTTGCTGTCTTAGCACTTTCCTGCTTACTTAAATCTACTTTACCAACACCTACGCCAAGTGCATCTGCACTCATGTCGTCAAGTGTGAAGCTCATTGTCTGACCTTCGTTAGCACCAATCTGAAGCTCAATACCCTTGCCTGTTGCAGTAGTGGATGGCTTTAAATCTACAGCAGTTCCATTTACAGCAGCATTAATACCTGTCTTAGAACTGATTAATGCTGCCATGGCCTTTGCATCATCTGCGACAATAGTTCCGGCTGTCTTTACTTTAACATAATTAACATCCTTATAGTCATCACCTAACTTTGCTGGATCATCTACATAAGCGAACTTTTCACCATTAACTGTGAATATCTTATCTTCAATATTGCCAGTTCCGTCATATGAACCGATTGCGTCATTAATAGTTGTATATGCTTCTGAACCAGTAGGATTAGCAACAGCTAATTTACCGGCTGCACCATTAACGCTGATTAACACACTGTTAGCTGCATCACTTGCATCCTTAGTTGTTAATGTAATTTTTTTGTCAGCATTAGCAACTATATCAAACTTATCACCAAGTGATGTGTTAGATAAGGCTTTCGCTATTGCAGCGGCTGTTTCTTCATCAGTTGCTTTATCAGCAGCTGCAGCTGAACCTAATTCATTGCCATCCTGGTCTGTTAATTTCTGATTGTTGTTAGTAATAGTAACAGATGCAGTGGATGTATTATTATTTTTATCCAATACAGTTACTGAATATGTAACGCTGCTGCCTTTAGTAAGCTCAGCCACAACGTCAACTGATGTATTAACCTGCTGAACCTCAGCATTCTTAGTTGTTGCGCCTGTTGCAGCACTCTTGCTTAGAGACACCTGAACCTTGCTTCCTGACTGTGAGCCATCAAGTAACTTCATTGTGTTGAATTCTGTTGTATCAGAGATTCTTGTAAGTTCGCTCTGAAGCTGTTCAATTTCATTCTGTACAGCCTCTCTGTCGTCATTTGTCTCAGTGCCATTAGCAGCCTGAACGGCAAGCTCTCTCATTCTCTGAAGGATTGAGTGCTGCTCGTTTAAAGCACCTTCTGCTGTCTGGATAAGTGAGATACCATCCTGTGCATTAGTTGACGCCTGGTTAAGACCTCTTATCTGGCTTCTCATCTTTTCTGAGATTGAAAGTCCTGCGGCATCATCAGCTGCACGGTTAATTCTGTAACCTGAAGATAACTTTTCTGTTGATTTAGACTGTGCTGAAGCAACTCCGCTGAGCATTCTGTTAGCATTCATAGCTGACATATTGTGTTGTACTACCATAGTATATACCTCCGTGTATAAATAATATTTTTATGGAAGGAAATCCGTTTCCATTCCATTAGATAATTAAATAGAAATGTACTTGACATAACTATTTGATTAGTGTTTATAATAAACAGAATTACCATGCTAATCCTGAGTATTATTTTTTTTAGTATTCTTATCCTCTTTGATAAGATGGCGGATTTTGGAGACTGTCTCCTGCGAGAGCTTAGGTTCTGCATAGTAAGACGGAGCAGAATGCGGATAATTATTTTCTGAGCTGTCTTTTTTTCTGGAAAGAACCTTACTTCTTACAATGTTAAGTTCTCTGGGGGCATCAATAAGAAGATGAATGTTGCCATCTGTTCCGCCCGAATACACTACCCGGATATCATTTCCGATATTAATAAATTCACCGGGTTTGATTGTGAGCTTTAACATTTCAAAACCTCCTTGCTTTCCATGACCATGCAACAAAATGTTTCAAATTGTTGCATCCCAACAATTACATGGAGGTAAATAATATGGGAACATCTCAACCAATCAGAAGCTTGGATGAACTGACAGCTTTTCGTAGTTATTATTTAAATAAGGAGGTTAATCTTCGTAATTACATGCTGATATGTATGGGACTAAATACTGCATTAAGAATTAGTGATATGTTGCAGTTAAAATGGGGTAATGTGTATGACTTTGATAGGAAACATTATGTGAAACATATTGTTGTATGCGAAGGGAAAACAGGAAAGGAGACAAGGATAGCAATTAATAATAATCTTATAGAAGCATTTGAAATGTACATGGGAAGTTTAAAGAGTGTTTCAGGTAATGATTATATTTTTACTGGAAAAACAAAGGGAACGCATTTGTCACGTTCACAGGCATTCAGAATAATTACACATGTAGCGGAAGCCCTTAATATGGAGAATGGAATAAGTTGTCATTCCTTAAGAAAAACTTTTGGATATTATGCATGGAAATATGGAACGCCTCCGGCAATGTTAATGGAAATATATAATCATTCGTCATATGAAATTACTAAAAGATATCTGGGAATCAAACAGGATGACAGAGATAATGTTTTTTTGAAAGTGAATTTATAAATATATTAA
>ERZ1026876.1555-NODE-1555-length-11149-cov-19.082747_pt1 | contig 11149 bp, 9 predicted proteins | sample MGYA00380168_ERZ1026876 | MGnify/ENA primary metagenome ERZ1026876 (study PRJEB33269, sample SAMEA4719804) | human gut metagenome | biome: human-associated habitat; feature: organic feature; material: feces | place: Cameroon | collected 2013-10 ... | reverse complement strand
TTGAACTGCATCTCCACCCCGGCTTCATCATAATCCATCAAGAGCGAACCGTCAACGATGGCACGAATGTCCCCGCCGTTGTTGTCCCAGTAATCCGCCACCAGTTTCCCCGCAACATCCGCAAGCTGCTGGCTGACACGCTCTCCGCTGATGCCGTAGGTCTTGCTCAACATTTCCGAAACCGGCTGCACCAAATCGGGACCGAGCTGCCAAACCTCCGGGTCACGGGAATTGCGGCGCACCCCGGTGTCGCTTACGTCAAAGACGTAGTGCAGACGAGGAAATCCGCTGGATTCGTCCAGCAGAGCGATGCCCTTAGAGCCACGTCTGACATAACGGTTCATCCGGTTGTTCCAGATGTCAAAGTCGGCGCAGGCGGTGGCATCCGGGCGCTGGGCGTAGATCATCAGCTGGTCTGCAAAGGGGTATTTGTACAACCGGGATGCGGTGGTCAGGTAGTCCGTCCAGCTTTCCCAGTATCGGGTCAAGCCGTTGGCCGTGCGCTGGGCAAGGGCAAGGTATTCTTCGGTTTTGCTTGGCATAGCGTTCCTCCCTTCTTTTTTTGAGCATAAAAAGAGCGGGCAACCGTTTTGTGGTCGTCCGCTGGAAAGTGTATTGAGATAAGATTATTTGCTATTGTCCTTTATATACTTCATAACGCAGCACCCCATCACGATGACAGGAAGCACTGTTCGTAAACCGAGGTCGCCGACCCGCACATTTGCATCAATCACAAGTCCTGCAAACCATGCCGCTAAAGTGAAAACAGTTGCCCAACCGTAGCTCATTGAAATCACCTCGTAAAGTTATCTCAGTGCTTTGCCGCCAAGTTCTCGGCCATCTCCAGCAGACGGTCAAGGGGAGAGCGTTTTGTGGTGTCCATTGGCAAGCCTCGCTTTCTTTTTTGTGAATCGAAATTGATAAAGTATCATTAGTATAACATGAATCTGCTGGTGCTATCAAGACCATACTTTTGAGGGTTTCAAAAACTGGAATCGTCGCAAAGTCTCGATTTTAACGTAAGGACATTCTGACGAATTTGCTCCATGACTGCCTTGAATTCATCATCGCTTTTCCCGGTAGGGTCATCCAGACCCCAATTCTCATCAAAAGGTCTGCCAATGAAAGGGCAGCTGACGTTGCAGCCCATGGAAATAGCGATATCCGGCTTTGGAATTGCAGAAATCAGCTTGGAATACTGTGTCTTTTCCATGTCGATGCCATATAGTTCTTTCATCAGGCGCACAGCATCCTGATTGATCTGCGGTTTAGTTTCGGTTCCAGCCGAGTAGCTTTCAAACACATCTGCGGCCAGTACCTTGCCAAAGGCTTCGGCAATCTGGCTGCGGCAGGAATTATGGACACAGATAAAGGCGATTTTGGGTTTTGACATATAGGTGTTCCTTTCCCACAAAATGGAATTTGCCGTTATCTACGCCGATGATGGTATTTCCGGCACCAACACAAAAAACGTGAGGACTTTAACTCTTTTGTGCATAAGCTTTCAGAAAAGGAACAGCAGAAAAAACTATAAACACAGTTTTTTCTGCTGAACATGATTATCCACAATATAAAAAATAAAAATTCGTCACTTTTTACAATGACTTATGCATACCCTTGAACAGTAACAGGCAATCGTATGGATCATTTTTTTTACATCCAGTGGTTTGGCCAGATGTGCGTTCATACCACAGTCCAGTGCATGGCGTACATCCTCTGCAAAAGCATTAGCGGTCATTGCGATGATGGGAATGGAAGAAGCATCCGTCCTGTCAAGCTTCCGGATCTGGCGTGTGGCCTCGTATCCGTCCATCAGAGGCATCATAATATCCATAAGTATCACATCAAATGTCCCCTCGGGGTGAAGGGAGAAAAGTTTTACAGCTTCCCTGCCATTGGATACTGCAGTTACCACAGCACCTTCCTCTTCAAGGAGTACCTGTGCCACTTCTCTGTTTATTTCATTATCCTCTGCCAGCAGGATCTTTATGCCCTGAATGGAGTTTCGCTCAGATTCTGGCTCAGAAGAGATATCCGTTTCTGCTGCCTCTTCAAATGGCAAAGTGATCACAAAAGTACTTCCGATACCCGGAGTACTGGAAATCTCAATGGTACCACCCATCTGTTCAAATAGCGCTTTGGCAATGCTCATACCCAGTCCGGTGCCATGATATACACTTCGGGCATCCATATTCTCCTGAGTAAAGGGTTCAAAGATCTTCTCCAGATATTCTTTGCTGATGCCGATTCCCGTATCAGAGATCGTCCATCTGCAGACCAGCTTATGATCATGGGAAGGGAGAGCATGGATCTCCGTATGGATCGCCCCATTTTCTCTGTTGTATTTGATACAGTTACTGTAAATATTCATCATGGCACGACGGAGGTGCAGAGGGCTGCCGTATACAAAGGGATGTTCGTATATCTCCGGTGCGATATGAACGGTGAAATCAATGCCGTTTTTCTGTGCCTGCATATCAATCAGCATCTGTGTCTCTTTTTCATATCTGATCAGATCAAAAGGTTCATGGCTGAGTACAAGTCCGCCCTCCTCGATCTTGGACATATCCAGTACATCATTGATAAGAGAGAGCAGATGACTGGCTGAAATCAATGCTTTTTCACGATTACTTTTCAGGAATCCGATATCACTTTCGTGCTTTTTATCAATTTCCAGCAGACCAATGATTCCATTCAGCGGCGTACGCATATCGTGGGACATACGGGAAAGGAAATTGGATTTCTCTGCATTAGCACGTTCGGCAGTATCAAGAGCTTCTTTGAGAAGCTTTTGGTGCCTGATTTCTGATTCCACCACATCGTCCACATTCAAAAATCCCAGAACAATGATACCGGAGTCTTCGTTTTTGATAAAGCGGAACTGATAGTAATGGATACCATCCCTGTCATTTATCCGGTAATTTCCCTTGTATTCGGACTGACCGGACAAAACACTCATTACATTACCCAGTTCCAGTGATTCTTCCAGCATTGTACGATCATCCGGATATACACGCTGCCGGATATAGTCTGAGAGGAAAAGATCATAGGGGTATGTATTGCTGTGTTTTTTGTCCGGATCAGGGACATCGTGGTCTTCCTGCTTGATCACAGAGAGAGTTTTTTCTCTGGGGTTGATCAGGTATACGTTCAGGTAGTTGCTGCTCAGTGTCTGGACAATACTTACCTGTGTCTCATAGGCTTCCTGTGTTCTGGTGACATCCTCACCGTAGAGGATTGCTTCCAGATGGTTATTGGAAGGATTGAGCAGCAGTCTTGTCACATATTTGGAAAGCCTGGTTATATTGTCATCGTAGAGACAGCGGGAAACTCTGGTGACCTCTACCTGACCGTCCTCGTAGCTTTTCATCAGGGAACTGCGGCAAAATGCGTTGATGAAATCGTTTCTGTCCTTTAATACCGGTATAAAAACAGCAGTCTCTGCAATAAAATGGTCAATGGAAGCGTCAGCATCTATCTTATAGGCCAGGGCAGAAGTGCCTCCGACCTTCAGAATCTTATCATCTGTAAGGTCGAGATGAAAGTAGCCGGCAGCATGGGTAATGGATGCCAGAAGAGAGTGGAGCTGATTTTCATAGATTTTGCGTGCTGTCACATCATTGTCTTCACAGGCCACTGCAATTACGAAATCCCGATAGTCATCGGCGTTTCCGTTTCTGGCAATGAGCAGATAATAGTAATGGACAGTATCTGTGACAACCCTGAAATGGAATTTGAAAGAGGCTTCCTGAGAAAGTCTTTCCAGCAGGGTTTCATAATTCAGGTGTCTGGACACATAGGAACGCTCATCCGGATGAATATATTTCTGGATGAGAAAATTAAATGACAGCTTATAGTCTGCATTATCTTTAATATCCGCAAAAGCATCAGTAAATCTGGAACGATATACGGAGATTTTCCCGGTTTCCCGGTTTACGCCATAAACAGACATGTAGTCAGAAGCAAGCAGGTTGATGGCACCCAGCAGACGGAGAGAGTTCTCACCTGTGGGAATAGACTTTGACAGGCTTTCTCCTTCGGCTACTGTGCTGAATACAAGTGCATGTCCTCTGCTACCGTCGGGCTGTACCGTCTCTACTGCATCAACTGTCTCATAAATATGACGGATCGGATCCAGGTAGGTCTTTGGCCCCTGTATCCCCAGTGCTACAGGGCAGGGCGGGCATGGGGAATCAAGCCCCATAAGTGCCTTATAGCATTTCACTCCCGGCTGGAGATTGGGGTACAGTTGTTTGGCAGTGTCGTTATAGCTTAGGATATTATAGTCTTTGTCTATGCTGTAATATCCGGATGAGTGTGTGTTCATAATTTTATACTCCTGGTGTTTAGTGCTTTAAAGTATACTCTTTTTATCAAAAAAAAAATAGCAATGATAATGGACGAATTTGTAAAGGTTGTACAATGTTTCGGTTACTATTCACTCCGTTCTCAGTAACACGCTTAGCGACTTCCATTACTGACAGCCACCCAAGACTCGCTACTGGCGGTTGGTTAGACCTTACGGGACAGGCGTTCCACCTGTTAGACTACTCGCCCTTTTCTGGGCGCACAATTCCGATTTGTTGAGATTATTATACCACAGGGCAAACCTTCTGAAAAGAGCGTATGTACGCCGCCCGCAGGCGGCAAAAGATCAGTCCGGGGGAAATTTCAGTTCGGCAAACTCGGCATCGGTCAGCAGTTTCAGTTTTTCGATAACGCCCTCCGATAGTTCCCGTAGGGCAGTTTCATCGGGCATCAGGTAGCACTGCATCAGCCGCAGTTCGTGGATAAGTCCCAGCCGGGTGCCGGAGTTGTAGAGCATCATCAGCATCAGTTCCTCATGGTTAAAGTTCATGGTCAGCCCTCGCTTTCCGGCAGACGGTGGGATTGCACTCCGGGGCATCGCACTTCTCTTTGAGCGTTTGCAAAACCGAGGTGCGTTCCGGCTTTTTATCCAGAAACCCCGGCAGTTCCTTGAAGCCGATGCTGTCCACATAATGCGCTGAAATTTTCTCATCCTGATTCAGCATGATCACATCGCTGACCGACAAGCTGTGCCCATGGTAATCCGTCGGGCGGGCGAAGTTGAATTTCTGGTACAGTTGTTCCAGCAACTCCGCTTGCGGAACGCTGCGCTTTCCTTCCGGGAGATTTCCCCGGTACAGGATCTCGTAATTCTCAACGGACGGAGCGATGTTCTGCTTGTTCAGATAGCGCATGGCAGCAAAGCGCAGCGCAGGGTCTGCATCCTGTTGCAGCTGCATGACCAGATAGCAGTCGTGCCCGCTCTGCTGGAATTGCTTCATCCGATACGACTGTATCTCATTTCGGTCTGCGAGCTTCTGCGCAAATTCTTCTTGGCAGAGTGGAATGCAGTCCTTGTTCCGTAGGTTATGGCTGTACAGGATCTCGTCCCGCACCTCTTCGATCCTCAGTTCGGGTGCGTTGATTTTCCCACGTTCCAACAGGCAGCAGTCGCCCTGATAGAGCGCATACTCCCACGAGCCATTATCTGCCGCCTGCACAGTGAGATAATAGTCGTATTCCAGATTCCACGCCCGGCAGTCCTGCTGGGTCAGCGGCTCCGGCTCCACGATGGCGTGGCTGCGTGCCATGCGCTCTGCAAATTCGCAGATGTGCTGCACAGAGGAACCAATCTTCATGTGATAGTCATCGAGATATTCGACCTTCTCGGAACGCTGGTGCCCATCCGGGTAGGTCATCTGTACCACGCCGCCGTCCGGCACCCGGAACAACTCGTTGTACATCGGGTCGATGAACCGCACATCATTGTCCGGCAGAGAACGCGGAGCCAGATTTCGGCGTTTGCGAACCCCGGAGCGAAACTTCTCCAATGTGGTAACGGCAACGTTCTGGATCTTCCCCACAGGCTCATCCTGATGCTCTGCCAGATAGTACGCACGGGCAGTCTCGATGCGCCGCTGGGTGTTGCCCAGAGCTTCCCGCAGAATCTGCCCTTCCTCCACCGGAAGCGGGCTGTTTTTGTCAAAGACCTCGTACCCGACCCCTGCGAGATTTTCCCGCAGATGCAGATACGTCTGCTCGTTGAGGAGGTAGACTGCCTCGTTGTCCTTTATCACGGCATCATCTTTCATCAGCGCCCTCCCTCAAATTCCAGACTGAACTTGCTGCGGCCATCGGTCTCGGTGCCCAGCAGGACGGTGGCGTTGTAGGTCTTGCCCTTGGCACTCTTGCAGTCCTTCAGGCGGACCCGGCCATCCCGCAGCAGCTTGTCTGCCACATGAGCATCCATGCGTTTGCCGAGCCGTTTCAGAAAAGCATTGTCCTTCCACAGCACGAAACGGCAAGGGTTGGATTCACAGAACCAGCCTTTTTCACGCTCCACAACATTTGCACCGCAGTTCGGGCAGATACCAATAATCTTGTTTTTCATAAGCGCATTCGCTCCTTTCCTAGCCTCGGTGGTCGTTACCAGCGAGGAGATCATCTCTTTGATTTCAGTCATAAAAGTTTCCGGCTCCATTTCGCTACGCTCAATGCGTAGCAGCTTCGTTTCCCAATCGGCGGTCATTTCCGGGGACTGGATTTCTTCGGGCATTACAGTAATGAGGGCTTTGCCCTTGTCGGTGGGCAGCAGCACCTTGGTTTTCTTGTTGCCTTTCCGTTCCAGAAAGCCCTTCTGCACCAGCTTTTCGATAGTGGCGGCACGGGTTGCCGGAGTGCCGATACCCTGACGCTCCACACCCTCCGGCATACTGTCTGCACTGGCGGTTTCCATAGCGTGCAGCAGGGTGTCCTCGGTAAAATGCTTCGGCGGCGAGGTCTGCCCCTCTTTCAGTTCGGCACCGGCAACGCTGCACTGGCTCTGCTCCTGCACATCCGGCAGAACAGCCGGTTCTTTTTGCTTGCCCAGCAGTTCTCCCAGCATTTTCCGCTCCATGGCTTTCCATCCTTCGGACAGCACAACTTTGCCTTTTGCGGAGAACTCTTCCCCGGCGCAGATGGTGGCGAGCGTGGTTTCCGCATAGCGGTGCGGCTCACCCACGGCGCAGAGCAGCTGTGCAGCAATCAGCCGCAGGATATTCCGCTCCCCGGCAGGGAGTGCGGCAAGGTCTGCGTTTGCCATACTTTTCGTGGGCAGCAGCGCGTGGTGGTCGGTGACTTTGCTGCCATCGATGACCTGCTGCACATGGATGGGAATCGGCTCCTCCACGGCAAACGCCCTGCCCGTGTCCGTCACCAGCCCCGGAAGGGATGCCGCCATATCCTCCGTCAAAAAGCGGCTGTCCGTGCGGGGGTAGGTGATGAGCCGTTTTTCGTAAAGGCTTTGGGCATAATCCAAGGTCTGCTGTGCCGTAAATCCCAGCAGACGGTTTGCATCCCGCTGCAATGCAGTAAGGTCATAGAGCTGCGGCGGGCTTTCGGACTTTTCCTTGCGCTCCATCTTCTGCACTGTGACACGCCCCTCCTTTCGGCATTTGGAAAGCAGCAGTTCGGCATCTGCTTTCTGGGCAAACCGTTTGCTGGATGCGGTGCCGCCGTCTGCAAGGGTCAGGGCAACCGTGTAGAATTTCTCTGGCGTGAAGGCGGCAATGGCAGCTTCCCGCACCACCGTCATGGCAAGCACCGGGGTCATAACTCGTCCCACCGCCAGGGGCTGGTTGTACAGGCACGAAAAAAGCCGGGACGCATTGATGCCGACTATCCAGTCGGCGCGTTCCCGGCATAAAGCCGCCTCATACAAGGCATCGTATTCAATTGACGGTTTGAGATGGGCGAAGCCCTCCCGGATGGCAGATTCCTCCATGCTGGACAGCCACAGGCGGGAAAAGGGCTTTTTACACCCCGCTTGCTGGTAGACAAGCCGGAAGATCAGTTCTCCCTCCCGGCCGGAATCGCAACTGTTCACAATGCTGTCTACGTCCGAGCGGTTCATCAGGTCTTTCAGGATACCAAACTGCTTTTTGGTGGACGTAGACACCAGATACTGCCACTTTTCCGGCAGGATGGGCAAATCTGTGATGCTCCACTTGACGTACTTGGCATCGTAAACATTAGGCGGAGCCAGCTCCACCAGATGACCCACGCACCAGCTGACAAGATAGCCGTTGCCCTCCCAATAACCGTCTTGACGGTTGGTCGCACCGAGAACTTTGGCGTAGGACATGGCCACCGAGGGCTTTTCACTGATGACTAAGCGATAAGACAATAAGCATTCCTCCATTTCTTCATGATTTTTTCGCAAAATTCACTTGAAAAAGCATATTGCTTCGGCTAAAATGTAATCAGATGAAAAATCAGCCGAAACGATTGAAAGTGGGTGACGAACGTGAGCTATATTACCAGAAGTCTTGAGAAAGTCGTGCAGCAGGTCACGCAGGAATATCCGGTTGTACTTGTAACTGGACCTCGACAAGTAGGAAAGACGACCATGCTGCAAAAACTCATGGAAGGGACTTCCCGTGGCTATGTTTCGCTGGACGATCTGAACGAACGTGCGCTCGCAAAAAACGATCCCGAATTGTTTTTGCAGCTGCATAAGCCACCGGTTCTGATCGACGAGGTGCAGTATGCACCGGAGCTGTTCACCTATATCAAGGTCTATGCAGATACTCACCACGAGCCGGGTGCCTTCTGGCTGACCGGTTCGCAGGTGTTCAAGCTGATGCACGGGGTACAAGAATCCCTTGCCGGGCGTGTTGCTGTGCTGTCAATGACTTCTCTTTCGCAGTCAGAAATAAACGGTGCAGATACCGAGCCATTCCGTATAGATTTGGACGCTCTGCTGAAACGAGAGGAAGAAGCTTTGCCCGCAGATACCAAAGGTATCTTTGAGCGTATCTATAGGGGTTCCATGCCCGCTATTGCAAGCGGAAAAAATACCAACAGCCAGATTTTTTACAGCAGCTACCTTTCTACCTATATTGAACGTGACGTAAAAGAGCTTTCCGATGCCATTGATGCGCTGAAATTTCTGCGTTTTATGACTGCCGTTGCCGCCCGCTGCTCGCAGATGCTGAACGTTTCTGAGATCGCACAGGATGCGGACATCAATCAAAAGCAGGCAAAAGATTGGCTGCACATTCTGGAAACACTGGGCATCATCTTCTACCTGCACCCCTATTCTAACAACCTACTGAAACGTCTGGTAAAGACCCCGAAACTCTATTTCTACGATACCGGGCTTGTGTGTTACCTGACCAAGTGGAGCAGTGCAGAGGTTCTGGAATGCGGTGCTATGAACGGTGCGATCCTCGAAAACTACGTTGTTTCCGAGATTGCCAAAACCTATCTGAATACCGGCAGAGAGCCGTTCTTGTATTACTACCGCGATAAAGATGCCAAGGAAATCGACATTGTTTTGGAGCAGGATGGTGTGCTGAACCCCATCGAGATCAAAAAGACTTCAAATCCCGGTACTGAACTGACAAAGGTATTTTCCCTGCTGGATAAAGCATCTGTTCCCCGCGGGAAAGGCGCTATTGTCTGCATGAAGCCAAAAGTCGGTGTGGTGGATCGGGATAATTACGTTGTTCCGATTTGGGTCATCTGATATGTAAGGCGGCAAACGCCGCCAATAGAATTATTCTTCTGCTGTATCCTCCTCACCGGCTTCTTCCGGCTCATCCTCAGTGGGTATTTCAAAATCGCCCTTGTCCTCGGTGTAGTTTGCATCGGGGTCAAGGGCTTCTTTTTCTGCCTGCTTTTTCCGCTTCCGCTTTGCGAAAGCGTAGAAGCCGCCGCCTGCCGCCAGCGCAGTCAGCACGACCACACCCAGAAAGCCGGATGCGATCTTTGTGACCTTGTTTTCCTTGGGCGTTTCCGTGCCGGATGCCGCTGCTTCTTCCGCAGCCTTTTTCGCATCCTCTTCGGCCTGCTTGCGCTCCTGCTCTGCCTGCGCCGCCGCTTCTTTTTCAGCGGTGTAGGCATCGGCGGCATCTTCTTCCATCAGCGCCAGCAGATCGGCTTCATCCACAAGGTTCATAAAGTGGACGGTCTGCTGCCCCTTGGCGTTGCGGTCAATCACCAGATAGAAAGTCGCACCCGACTTCGACACCAGCGTAATGAACTGCTGTCCGCTGCCATCGGAATAGTCGGTGTGGTAGTCGTCTACCAGCGTCAGATTGCCCTCCGGGGTCAGAGCACCGGTTTCCTCATCGGTCACGGTGACTACATCTTCTTCATCGCTGGTAGAAGTCAGGACGGACTGTTCCACTTCCTCCACAGGCTCACCACCATAGGCAAAAGCAGGAGCCGCCATACCAGCGCACAGTGCCGCCGACAGCAGCAGTCCGCCCAGTTTCTTAATTTTCATCTGCATCGACCTCCTTCTCAAAAGTTGCACCCACGGCAGACAGCGCAGCCGGGTTCGGGGTAGTGGTAGCCGACTGCCGCAGCAGAGCGGCGAGCTGCTCCGGCGTGAGCTTGGCAGTCCGCACCATTTCGTTGACTTCGGCGGAATCCTCTTCCTGAATGCGCCGCTCCAGAATCTCGATGCGGTTGTTCAGCTTGATGCGGCGTTCCCTCTCTTTTTCCAGCATCGCCCGCAGCTTATCCGATTTTTCGCTCATAAAACTCCTCCAATCATTTTGAAAGCCGTCCGAACCCGGCGAGATGCTTCTCCCAGTAGGACGAGTGAATGTTTGCGTACTTGATGGGGTCTCCGGCACTGACCATCATGCCATTGCCGAGGTAGATTCCAACGTGACTTTTTCCCGGCGTATCATACGTTCCCTCGAAGAAAACAAGGTCTCCGGGCTTTGCTTCTGACTCGCTGATGTGCTGGCTCTTGTTCCACAGACCGTTGGCGGTGGTGCGCCCTACATTGTAGCCGTTCTGGTTGTACACCCAGCAGACGTAGCCGGAGCAGTCAAAGCCTGTTTCCGGGGTAGAGCCGCCCCACACATAGGGCGTACCCACATACTTTTGCGCTTCCTTGTAGATGGCGGCGAATTCCTCGTCCGTCAGTGCTTCTGCCGGAACCTGATAGTCGATGCTCGGTGTGCCGGAGCCATCGGAGCCACCGGGCGGCAATCCGCCGTTGAACAGATAGGGTCTGCCGCCCAGCGTATCCTGAAAGATCTCGTACCGTTTCCACTGGTCGTTGTTCAGTTCCTCCCGGATAACGACCTCCAGCCCTTTATTCACCAGCTTTGTGTGAAAA
>ERZ1026876.1554-NODE-1554-length-11163-cov-13.934282_pt1 | contig 11163 bp, 8 predicted proteins | sample MGYA00380168_ERZ1026876 | MGnify/ENA primary metagenome ERZ1026876 (study PRJEB33269, sample SAMEA4719804) | human gut metagenome | biome: human-associated habitat; feature: organic feature; material: feces | place: Cameroon | collected 2013-10 ... | reverse complement strand
AGATTGCCTCTTGTCTCGTGGGCTCGGAGATGTGTATAAGAGACAGGACATATTGCTATCATTACTTTCCATATCTTTTTTGCATTTTCCATTCTTTTCTCTCCATATAGTCAGACAGCACACGATTCTTTACCGCGTGCTGTTCTAATCATACTGTCATTTTGTCATTTAAAAATTATCTTCTCTTCCGCTTACAACATGTATTTCTTTTATAAGATCCTGTATATTTACATTGCCATCAAAATTGACATCTGCAAATCCCTCTCTTACACAATCCAAATCTTCTCTTCCACTTACATGTCTTAAACAGCTCATTGCATCTCTGATATCTATTTTACTATCAGAATTCAAATCTCCATTATCACCATAAACAACATAGCCTTCATTTCCATTATCAACAGTAATATTAAAGTTTTCACTATTTATATTTGATGAACTCTTATAAACAAATCCATTTTCATTTTTCTGTATTAGCACAGCCTTATTATTAGCAATCCCATTCATAACCGCTAAATTCACATTTGCTTTAAATCCGAATTCGTTGCCATTTCCAAATGTAAGTTTCTCAGCACTACGCTTGCCAATAATTCCACTGATACTTGAATCAACTTCATTCTCTGCTTCTCTTGTTATCGAAATGTTTGCGTCATCTACAGAATCTGAAGTTATATCCTTACCATTGATTGTCCAGCTACTATCTTTCGAATTAAAAGTAACATCCAAATTTTTGCCTTTCACAGCCTCTAAAATTTCTTTAGAAATTACTGTGGCATTATCCATGCTAACTGTTACATTTGTTTTCTCTGCTGCCTTTGTAATAGCATCAACAGCCGCTGTGATCTTATCCTTTGATAAAGTTGATAAATTTTTAATCTTTAGCGGAGTATCCGGTTTATTATCCGGAACATCCATAAAGTAGTATAATGCACCTGTATCTCTACTAAGTTCCCAATTATAATTTTCATATCCTTCTATTATTGGAAAATCATCCTCAGATAACTCCTCATATTTTGTCTTTTGGATATCAACAATCTCATCCTGTCCATCTGCAAACCTTACATCAAACACAATAATGTCTCTATCATATTCAGGGTATAATACACAAGAACAATCATATATTTCATCGTCTTCCATATAATCAAAAAATGGACAATACCATCTCTTAAATTTCAAGTCTTCAATATCGTTTGCCTTGTATATATTATTCATTCCTATTGCAGAAACTCCATCTTCAACGAATATAGTTTTTGTCTCATGATATATTTCCCCATCATTGTCCGCTAATGATTTAATAGTAAGATCAGGCTCATAAAAATACATTGCATGTGTTCTATGAACATTAAACCAATATTTTGCATCTTCAGGTTTTTCCGCTACATATGGATCACTGCCTTTTGAGACAATACCATAAGATGATACTGGAATAATTTCCTCATAGCCATTATCAAGTGGCTTGGTTTTTCCCGAATCACTTCTTACCTCAATCTTTTCTATCCATACCTTACCGCTTACAATTATATCCCTAAATGTATCTGTATCAGCTATATACTCCGAAAATGGATCATACAGGTTCGATCTGTCTACTACATAAGAATCTGTATCAGCATCATACTCAGCCATAATTTTTATTTCAGAATTACTGCGTTCAGATTTCAAGTAAACATAAACATGAGTTGCCATTAACCCATCTCCTGAATAATCTAGAATTTTTATTGATATATTACAAGATCCACCATTATCCTCATTTGATTCAACAGTTTTACCCTGGACATCTAAAGATACTGACTGAACTTTTGCATCACCTTTCTCGAGTTCAAGGCTCATATCATTAATATACTCTTCTATCCAATTCACATAAGAATTTGCAAATCTATTCTTAAATGCCTCTGTATATGTTTTATTTCCTTTTGGATATATAATAGTTACATTACTTCCACCAACAACACCAGGAGCCTCTACCCAGTTTTCGTCTTTAATCTCAGGAGCATTTCCTGTCAAATAAATACATCCTGAATTTGGAATGGAAAATGCATTTACACCTACACTTTTCAAATTTGAAGGAAGAACTATTTTTTTGCAGTTTGCACAAGAAAAAGCATATTCGCCTATACTCTCTACACTATCAGGTATTCGCAATCTACGTATATCACTATTTGCAAAAGCCCAATCTCCAATATTCTTTAATCCGTTTGGTAAATTGACCTCCTGCAAATTACTCATATTATAAAAAGCCTCATCCCCAATATCTGTTATTCCATTACTAACATTTAAAATTTTGATATCATCGCTTTCTGCCCAAGGAAAATCAATACCATCTATTTTTGTCAACTTTCCTGTTCCACTAATCGTCAGGGTTTCATTTTCCAATGTCCACGTTATGTTAGTTCCATAAGTACCACTTTGAACATTTGCATTTTCTTCCTCTGCATATGCACATATATTAGGCACCACCACATTTCCACTCACAACCATTGTTGAAGCCAATACGATTCCCATTAGCTGTTTTACTCGTTTAATCATATATTCTCTCCCTTCACAGTATTTTTTCTTATTTCATTATCCTATTCTTTATTTTTGCTATCACGCCTGCAGCGATAACACATATAATAAGCAACGCAACAATTATGTACACTGCATAATCTCCATGCTTATCTTTTGTTCTCTTTGATTCTACAGCTTTCTTATCAGATGCCAGCACTTCTGTACTGCTTTTCGTGTTACTCTCCGTTGCGTTTTGCTCAACTGCTTCTGTATTCTCTGTGTCTGTCACAGCCACGCTTGGCTGTTCCGCTACATCGGTCTGGCTATCATCAGATTCAGCCGTTGAACCATTTAGATTGTTATTGCTATCAACGCTCACTGTATCCTTAGACGGGTTTCCGTCTGTCTTTTTATCTTCTTTTGAACCATACTCTTTCAAAGTATCTGCTATTATTTTTTTATCTGCAATATTACCGCTTTGATCTGTATTATCACTCCAGTTTCCATCTGCCTGCTGATATTTTATACTATATGGAATTTCATTCATTTCATTGCTTGAATCAATCAAACTGTTAATCTTCAGCTCGGGCTGATACGATTTATCTGTGCCCAACAATTTAAAATCTATTGTCATCATGATTCCATCACCCGATACTCCATCCGGATATAGCATTACATAATGAACCTTTGAATTATCCTTATCATAATTTATATCAGCATATGAACTAGAAAAAGCTTTTCCCAGACTACTGCCCTCAAATGAAACCTTTGTCGAATCAAAAAAAAGCTCTGCGTCAACACCAGCCAGATTATCTGTATCTTTCATATAAACAGATACCCTGATCATGCCATCAGACAGTGCCGCCGCTGTCTGAACATATATGGCGGCACTCTCATCAGCATATGTAGGTATTGACCCAGATTGAAAAAATAATATAGCACAGATAAAACATATGGCCTTTTTAATTATTTTCTTCATACTTCTATTTCTGACCTATTTTCTATCTTCTATTTCTTCTTAATGATTTTCCTGTAATTACTCCAATCATAGCTACTGCAGCTGCAAACATTACCAGGAACAAAACAACATTATTATTGTCTCCTGTTTTTGCTTTCTTTGTATCATTTGCTTTTGAAACTGATTTTGCTGTTGGCTTATCATCTGATTTCTTATTTGTAATAACCGGCTTTGGCTGCTCAGCTTTCTTTTCTTCCTTAACAGTGATTGTGCATGTTACTGTCTTATCACCAACTTTTGCTGTGATATCTGCTGTACCAACAGCATTAGCTGTTAATTTTCCATTCTCAACTGAAATCACATTAGGATTTGAGCTTGTCCATGTTACATCCTTTGCATCTGTTGTATCCTGTGGATTATATATGATGCTAAGTGTCTCTGTAGCACCAAGCTTCATTTCCTTGATTACTTTATCAAATGCAATTGAATTAAGTGGAATGGCCTTTACTGTAAGCTCTCCTTCTGCTGTATAAACATTCTTTGAACCATCTCCGGCTATTGCTGTAACAGTTGCTGTTATTATTGTTTTTCCGGCTTTGAGACCAAACACATTTCCATCATTATCAATTGTTGCTACTGCCTTATCACTTGATGCAAACTCGACATTAATATTATCTGTGATATTGTTTTCCTTGATTAAATCACTAAGATTAAAGTAATTGTTTGCATTATCTTTTTGACCGATTAATAAATCATCAAACTCATCAAATGCAAGTTTCTTTCCGATTTCATCTGTCATATTGTTTTCTTTTACAGTTACAGTTGTTGTTGCTGTAAATGGCTTAGCTGTTGCATTATCTACAGCCTTTGTTGTTGCTGTAACATCTGCCTTTCCTGCCTTCACTGCATAAACCATACCTGTTTTCTCATCTACCTTTACAACATCACTATCTGATGACTTCCATGTAACTTCTGTATCATCATCTGTGTCTGCCGGTGCAATTGTTACATTAAGAGTTGTTGATGTGCCTCTGGTAAGCTCAACTGCCCCCGGTAATGTAATGCTTGTAATATGCTTAGGAACCTTTACTGTACATTCAGCCTTTGTTCCGTTTGCTGCTGTTGCTGTGATAACTGCTGAACCAGCTGCAACACCTTCAATAGTTGCCTTATGGCTATCTTCCTTATCAACAACTACATTTGCGATTTTTTCATCAGATGTTGTCCATGTCACACTCTGATTATCATCTGTATTGTTTTCCGGTTTAAGTGTAGCTGTAATAGTTTTCTTAGCTCCAGCCTCAACGACTTCATCCTGTGCACTCAGCACTACTTCATTTACAGGAATCTCAGTTACGTTTACTGTTACTGTTGCTTTAATACTATTAGCTCCTGTAATAGTAACTGTCGCCTGTCCTGCTTTCTTTGCTGTAACCTTTCCATCTGAATTAACTGTAGCTACCGTTTCATCAGAAGATGTAAATGTCACATCTTTGCTGTCTGTTGTATCAGCCGGTACTAATGAGTACGCAATATTTGCTGTCTGCTTCTTTACCATATCAATTGCAGATTTTTCAGGTACAATTTCCTTTAAAGGAGCATCAACTGTTACGGCACATGTTGCCTGATAGTTGCCTACCTTTGCAGTAATTACTGCTGAGCCAGGTTTAACTGCTGTTACGGTTCCGTTGTTGTCAACTGATGCTACTGTACTATCACTTGATGACCATGCTACAGTCTTATCATCTGTTGTATCTATCGGAGTATACTCTACTGTAAGAGCTTTTGTGTTGCCCTCATGAATAAGAGCCTTTTCTTCCATTTTAATTCCTGTAAGCTTTACTTCCTTTACAGCAATATCATATGTACTGCTCACATTTCCTACTGTTGCTTTAATGGTTGTTGAGCCGTCCTTTAATGCTGTTACAAGACCAGTCTTACTGACTGTTGCTACAGATGTATTGCTTGATGTCCATGTTGCAGCTACACTGTCTGTTGTATCTGCCGGATCATATGTAAGTCCAAGCTGTGTTGTCTGTCCCTTTTTAATGCTATGTGTTGTTCCTGTAATTGTAATTGCCTTTAAAGGATTAATGACAGTAACCTTTGTCTGTGCAGATAAATCACCGCATTTTGCTGTTACTGTAGCTGTACCATTCTTAACTGCTGTTACTGTTCCATCACTTGAAACAGTTGCTACTGATGAATCACTTGTTGACCATGTGATTGTTCCATTTGCATCTGCCGGAACTAATGTAGCTGTAAGTTTGTCTGTAGCACCCTTCACGATTGTTGTTGCAGTTTTATCAACTGTGATGCCTGTTACAGGAACTACAACCTTTACGCTTGGAGCCTCATCATAATTAAAATCAAGCAAATCCCCTTTATAATTTGTCAAATCATGTACTAAAGTCTGTAATTTAAAGTCTCCACTTGCAGAATCTTTTACTTTGAATTTTGCTTTAATAATATTACCATTTTCAAGAGGATCATTTGCTCCTACAGTCACTCCAAATCTACCGTTTTCTTTTAATGCATACGGATCCCCCATAAAAGCACTTGTAATGACATTACCTTTTATTATGCCGTCATTTCCTTCTACAGGTTCTAAAACGTTTGTATCAAACAACATCCTTAATGTTAATCCAACTCCCGTTTCATTTCCTGCCAAATCAATTGAATAAGTGATTATATCACCCCTTTTAACCTCTGTTTTATCAACAGATACTGAAAGTTTAGCCTTCTCAGATGCATCTACATGCTGAAAACCTAATGTACCTGATAATCCCAATACCATGACTAATGCCAGTATTGTGGACATCAGCTTTTTCCACATACTTTTTTTCATCTTTTGACCTCCTTATAGTCCTTATTACTTACATTGTGCCACTATTTTTTCTATATGTCAATATATTATTTACTGCTTGTTAATATTTTCAATATTATTTGTAAGACTCACGTTTTTTACACATTGTAAAATGTCTTTTTTCATAATGAAAGTTAATAATTTTAATATCATATACAATAAGTCATAATATTTTTTACTTATAGCAACATATTTGTTATGGAGGATTTTACATGAACAACATTATTTTAAACCCACAGGAGTTAGGTGAACGAATACGAAAATTAAGATTAAAAAGGAATAAAACACAATCATACTTTGCTGACATGCTCTATATTTCTTCTTCATATTTAGCACTTATAGAGTCTGGTAAAAGAGTTCCTAATCTCGACTTACTTATTCATATAGCAAAATTCACAGACGTCACGCTAGATTATCTTGTTTTTGGAGATGATCCCAATTGTGATCCTTTGCAAATGACTTTTAACCGACTAAATGACAGTTATGAAAACAGACAACTTGAAAGAGCTATGAAACTAGCTGAGTTTTACCTTGAAATGACAAAAGATGATGATAAAATCAAAGACAATATAATAAAGGCTAAATAAAAATATTTTCCCATTGCCAATTTCCTTCCTTATTTCTATAATATTCACATACCATATATTCAAATGCAGCATATAAAGAAAGGGGATTTTCAATGGACACTTTATCAGAAGTTTTTAAGGCTATCGCAAGCTACCCTTGGCAGGTCAATGTGGGTGTACTTTCACTAATACCACTGTACATCATAGATTTTAAGTTTTTCGACAAACTGAATATTGGTTTACAGCGCAAGATAGCACTTGCAAAGGAGCGCGGACATGTGGCGAGAGGCATGATTGTGAAGGAGGATGCAAAGAGGCTCGTTGTCAATAATTCACAATCCGCTTACAGCTACTGGGCTGCCAGGTACACATATACTGTAGACGGAAAGGAGTACCGCAAGCGTTTTTCATGCGATAACAGACATAGCACCCGTTCTGAGCTTAGGACTATCATAAATGTGTACTGGCTTGATGACCCGAACAAGCCTTTCTGGGACTATAGCAGCGATTCACTTGGCTCATGGTTTGGAATTTTTACGATATTGTTTCCATGGATTGGGGCTATACTTATCATACAGCTGTTAGGCGGTGCCGATGCAATAGCGCAGTACAATAACAGCCGGATGTGATACTTTCCTACGCAAAAAATCCGCTATACCAAATTCAATGGTTAGCGGATTTTTGCTATTTACATTTTGATAAATTACTCCTGCCTGATGCTACACAGTTTCAGGCACCTTATAACCTGCTTCACTCATTAATTTTTCAAACTCACTGACACTGACACCGGCTTCCTCTGCTGCAGTACCAATATCGAGCTTGCCTTTTGTTACCAGAGTAAACAGCATCTTAGTCTCTCCCTGATGCATTCCCTCCTGAATTCCAAGCTTTTTATGATCTTCCCATGCTTTACACACATTAATCACCTCTTCCTTTTCTTCATACTCAATATCCGTTCCTGCAAATAAATTCATTGCTGCTATTGTCTCAACATCGACTTTTTTAAAAATGTCATCTGTCGTGATTAAAGCATTTAGTTTTCTTTCATCTGATGCATTTTTCAACACCTCAAATAATGGTCTTAGTCCAGTCTCAAACATCGAAAAATCTGTCAGCTCAAGTGGATTCAACAGATTAATTTTATAATCGTTTATAAGTGGAAATATTCTCTCATCCATCTGTGGCATCATTTCAATCAGACTTCTTGGTCCATCCCACTTTGATGTACCAAGATATAATGTTATGGTTATAACCGGAGTCAATTTGTCATCATACGTGAATTCTGACAAAAATTCCTCTGATGATTTATAATCCTTGTTCTTCTGATGTCGCTTCTTCGCTCCATTGACCTGGTCACCATAATTCAAAGCATCATAAATCATGGTCTTTACAGGCATAGCATAGTGCACATTAGTCTGTGCTTCTATACCAATCAATACAATATACATGTTTCCCGTATATTTGACTAAAACACTCTTAAGTAAATCCCGCCATTTCTGTCTGACAATCTGTTTCTTGTCAATTCCAAATATGGATAATACCTCTGTGGAATCACATTCCCTCAAATCCTGTGGTTTGATAATCTTGTCACCGCCAAACAACATGTAGTTGCAGATTTCACTAAATCTGATATTGTCCGACAGATACTCTTTGGCTTTTGAATCCTTTACGCCCAATTTTCTCCTCCTATTCACTTGTGTGAGCAGGAAATGATATCAAATGAGAATAGTAACTTGCCTACAATCTGAATATATTCTACGTACCCCTACATAAAAATATGGCATTATCTACACCTGACATATTATTTTCCTGCTATTTACTGGTATCTTAAAGCATCGAAAATTTCCATGTCCTTTGTAGAATGATGCGAAGTGGTCTGCCCTCTTCAAAGTGATATGCACCAATTATTGACGTGTTATGTGGTGACGCTCTACAGAAATATAATGCTTCGACTAAATTGTAACATAGGGATATTCTTTTGTCATTATAAAAATCAATGTATTTTCTATCATTATATTATTTTTGTTGTATATGCAACATATTCTTGGACAAATTTATAGTAATATTGTATTATAAATAATGAAATCAACATTCAAGAAAGAAGGACAAGAAATCCTATGGACAAGGTTTTCAAAATAGAAGATTTACGCCCTATCCGCGACGAGATGACCATCTCACGAAATTCAAGGCTAAGTGACAAAACACCCATAACCTGATTTTCTTATCGGAGCTTATGCTGCAAAGCATACCATATCAGAAGGTGATATGCTGGTAGTCCCTTCGAAAACACTCTGCGGAGTAACAACAGAAACCGGCTGTATTTACACCGAAATCATCATAAAAAAGGAGAACAACAATATGAACAAAATTATCAAATCAGGCGAGGTCATGAAGCTTAAGGATCTTATCTCATATGAGGATGGCAGTATCACGAACATTGATGTGGTAAGCAACGACACAATGAAATTCGTGCTTATGGCATTCGATGAGGGCACCGGTCTCACACCGCATCGCGCGCCTGGAAATGCAATAATTTTCGCACTCGAGGGCAAGGCTGTAATAGACTACGAGGGCAAAGATTACACAATCTCAGCAGGCGAAAATTTCCGTTTTGACAAAAACGGACTGCACAGCGTAACCGCTGACGAAAGGTTCAAGATGGGACTTCTTCTGGTGTTGGAGTAAAGCCTGCTTCACTCTTTTTTCAAATCCCATGCCCCTGCTTCCTAAGCACCGGCATTGTGTATATCTTCACCAAAAGCGGTATCACCATGATAAACCATACTATCGGCTCTGCCACTATCACTCCTGTATAGCCAAGCAGTGGCACAAGTGTGAATGCAATGACAATCTTTCCTACCATCTCAAGTGAGCTTGATACAAGCGGTGTTATCTGCTCTCCAAGCCCCTGCATTGCATTTCGCACTATACATATGACAGCGGTCACATAATAAAACAGAGTATCAAATTTGAGATAATTTGTGGCATTTTTTATAACAACAGGATTATTAGTGCCTGTTACAAGCTTCACCAGCCACGGGCCTATAGTGTAGCTTGCGATAATTGCCATCGTACACCATATGCAGGTATAGAATATTGCCAGTTTTATGCCCTTTTTCACTCTGGCTACTTCTCCCGCTCCTATATTCTGCCCACAGAAGGTCGCCATTGTCTGTCCGAACACGGTAAACATGACCATGAATATCTCCGATATCTTTCTGGCAGCCGTGTGAGCTACTATAATATCCTGTCCCAGTCGGTTTATGGCGGTCTGCAGGGTCAGCGAGCCTATATTGACAAGTGAACTCATAAATGCCATGGAAAGACCGGCCTTAAGCATTGTCATTTTCATCACTGCTATTACTTCAGGAGTCATATTATTCTCGCTGTCTTTACATTCTGCGCCTTCGATATCACAATTTTCGTCGCTAGATTTCAGGTGTTTTCGCAGTAAATGACAGTCAAATAAATCACTGCGGGACAATCTCAAAAGCTCATACCTTTTTACCATATATACATAGCACACAATAAACGCAATAACCTGTGCAAGTACAGTGGCAATCGCAGCACCCGCCACTCCTGCCTTCAGTACGACCACAAAGAAAATATCACCTGCCATATTCAGACAGACCGAGACGGCTAGTATGACAAGCGGCGTAACTGTATCGCCCAGTGCCCTAAGTGCCGCCGCACATGCATCATACAAAAATGTCGCTACAAGCCCTGCTATTATAATAAAAATATATGACACAGCCATTCCCATCAAATCATTTGATACATTTAAAAATCCAAGAATCTGACGCAAAAATAACAGGCACAATACCGTTATGGCAAGCGCTATTATGCATCCCATTTTAATTGACAGAGCAAACGATTTCTTTACACCGGCGTAGTCCCTTGCGCCAAATTTCTGGGCTGTTATTATGGCAAATCCATTAGCTAAGCCCATCAAAAAGCCTATCATCAGATTGCTGAGTGTCGTGGTGGCTCCGACTGCTGCCAGTGAGTTTTCTCCCAGATATGATCCGACTATTCTCGTGTCAACTATACTGTATGTGAGTTGGAGTATATTTGCCATAAATATTGGAATGGCAAATGCCAGTATGAGTCTTGATGTTTTTCCCTTTGTAAGGTCTTTCATGTATGTATATCCTCGTATATTTCAAAATATTTTCATCAATATATTAGCAGATAAATTTTAAAATTCAATCTTTTTAATCGGTAATATAATCATTTCTGATCATACTAAAATATAAACAACAATATATAGTTTATATACGCAATAATTATAC
>ERZ1026876.1552-NODE-1552-length-11167-cov-13.687275_pt1 | contig 11167 bp, 5 predicted proteins | sample MGYA00380168_ERZ1026876 | MGnify/ENA primary metagenome ERZ1026876 (study PRJEB33269, sample SAMEA4719804) | human gut metagenome | biome: human-associated habitat; feature: organic feature; material: feces | place: Cameroon | collected 2013-10 ... | reverse complement strand
CATTGAGCTATGTACGCATCGAGTTTGCAGGTTATCCATTCCAGAAGGATAAGGAGATTAATGGTTTGACCTTCGGTTCTGTAGGTTCAGGCACACAGATTGATCACGTTCAGGTATCTTATTCTAATGATGATTCTTTCGAGTGGTTTGGCGGTACCGTAAACTGCAAGTATCTCGTAGCCTACAAGGGTTGGGATGATGATTTCGATACAGACAATGGTTTCTCAGGAAAGGTGCAGTACGGTCTTTCTCTGCGCGACAGCAAGATAGCCGATACCTCTCAGAGCAACGGTTTCGAGAGCGATAACTGCGCCGATGGTGCAACCGTAGATCCTCGTACCAAGGCAACCTTCTCTAACATCACCTTCGTAGGTCCTAAGGTATTGGATAGCCAGTTCCAGAATACCACAGATTATATCACAGCAGGTGCATACAATCCAAACAACGGTTCTGCTCTCGGCAAGTTCCAGGCTGCGATGCAGATCCGCCGTTCTTCCAACCTCAACTGCATCAACTCTGTAGCCTTAGGTTGGCCTATCGGATTGATCATCGATGGTGAGAAGGGTGAAACTGTTCAGAATTCAAAGGACAAGAAGTTCAAGCTCCAAAATATATACTTTGCAGGTATGGATGCGATAGGAAGCGATGCCAACAAGATTTATGGCGACTATCTCTACGATGCAGCGAAGAAGCAGGATATCGACAAGAACCAGAAGTCATACAGCAACACTTTCTTCTTCTCTGAGCCAAGTAACAAGTACTTCGATAGCTGGACTTCACTGGTAGGTACTGATGGATATACTCCTATCGCAGGCAGTCCATTGCTCGGTGCTGCAAGTTTCGCAGGCTGGACCGGTTTCGACACCGTAACCTACATTGGTGCTTTCGATGGAAGCAACAACTGGATGAGCGGCTGGACCAACTTTGATCCACAGAACGCAAAGTACTAAAATTAGTATTGGACAAATTCTATTATAAGCATAAGAATTGCTAATTTCTATTTTGACTATAAGGTTTTCTTTATTAGGGCATGGCGCAGCGATTTGCGCCATGCTTTTTTTGATTTGTCTTAATCCATGAACTTAATCATGTCCTGGCGTCTTGGCTTTGCCTCTGGCGATTCATCAGGATAACCTAAGGCGATGCAGTAGAGCAGCTTGTAATTCTTGGAGAATGCCATGCGGTCGAGGTAAGACTTGGCTGATGGCGAATCAAGTATCCAACGGGCTGAACTGCCCAGGCAGCAGGAGCCGATGCCCTTAGACCATGCTGCAAGAATGATGTTCTCACCCAGCAAACCGCAATCAATCTGCGCCATATCATAAGTCGTATCGTAGGCGATGCAAACCACGCATGGAGCATTCACGAAGATGTTCTTGAAGCCCTTGCGCTCTGCTATCTTAGGATTATCCTTTACCACGGCTTGGGTGATCGAATCGATGAGAGCAGGAGAATCTATCACTCTGATTTCATACGACTGCAGGTTCTGTCCATTTGGCGCATGGATGCCGCATTTCAGAATCTCGTTCAGGGTATCACGGCTAATAGCGGAGTCCTTGTAAGCACGGATGCTTCTGCGGCTCATCATCAAGTCGGTTACCACACTTGCAGAATCAACGTTAGTCGTTGCCTCCGGCTGTCTGTTCTCGTTGCAGGCAGTCAACATCAGTGCAGCTGCCATTCCCAAAAATATCTTCTTCATATGATTCATGATTAAACTTATATTCCTATTAGTATATACCCATGTAGCGCTATTAGTATTTATCCATGTAGCGCTATTAGTATTTATCCATGTAGCGTTATTAGTATTTATCCACGTAGCGTTATTAGAATATACCGTGCAAAGATAGCAACAAATACTGATATTCAAGAAGATAGAACCATACTTTTAAGAGTTTTTATCGGTCTTACCTATTCTGCTCTTTCTGAAAGGAAAATCATAAAACGTCAAAATATAACCTAATTTATTTGGTGATGCGATGTTTTCTTCGTATTTTTGCCGCAAAATATGCGGCGTTTTTTGATAAATAATGCCGCAAAAGTATAAAAACTTCATTATTCACCAACAGAAAAAGAAAGAAGATGTATATACACGAAAGAAACAACTGGACAGATTTTCAATGGGACAACACAAAAATCTCATTGCTTATCGAGGAGGCGAGCAGAAAGCAAGGATTGCTTTTTGGCCGACTTTGTGGACTCGGCTTCGACAGCAAACTGAAGGCGATGGCAGAGAACATGACTAAGGACGTGGTCTTCTCTTCTGAAATAGAAGGCATCAAACTGAACGCAGACGAGGTCCGTTCCTCCATTGCAAGAAAGTTGGGCATCGACAATGTGAAATATACAGCACCTTCGCATTATATAGATTCCGTCGTCGCCGTCATGCTGGATGCTGTGGAGCACTATGACCAACCTCTTACAAAGGAAAAGCTATGCGGCTGGCAGAGTGCCTTTTTCCCATCCGGATATAGCGAAGGTTCGCAAATCGAGGTGGGGCAATATCGCACCCATGAAGAACATATCGTATCAGGTATGTTTGGCAGAGAAAAGGTTCACTACATTGCTCCCTCCCCTTCCCGAATAGAATACGAGATGGATGGATTCCTTGCCTGGTTCAACCAGGAGCACACCACATCAAGCATCATAGCTTCTGCCATCGCCCATTTCTGGTTTGTCTCTATCCATCCTTTCGAGGACGGAAACGGACGACTGGCTCGCATCCTGTCGGATATTCTCCTGGCTCGTGGCGACAAGAGCGAACTTCGTTTCTACAACATCTCTTCAGAAATCAATAAGGACAAAAAACATTATTATGAGATGCTTGAAAGAGCCCAAAAAGGCGATAGCGACCTTACAGAATGGATTACATGGTATGCCAAGACCCTTATCGAGGCACTCAACGAAGCAAACAACCTGGTGAGTACTACTCTCAACAAGAGTTTTTTCTGGCAAAAGAACATGGGAGTCATTCTTTCAGAACGCCAAGTCAACATGCTGAACTTATTCCTTGACGGATATGAGGCAAAGATTAATACCAAGAATTGGGCAACCCTCTCCAAATGTTCCAAGGACACAGCACTGCGAGACATTCAAGACCTGGTTGGCAAGAATATCTTACGTGAAGATGTTCCCGGCGCCAAACGTCCAAGTTACTCCATCATATACGACTCCGAGCAGATTAGCGGCTACTTCTCTAATGTGAGGATCACGGAAGAATCTGGTCGCCATCACCTGAAGGCAACCTTCAAGGAAAGACAGAATGTGGAAGAACTGATACTGCCTTTGGATGCTGAAAGATACAAAATGGGAGAATTGACTTTGGAGAATCTTCTGAATAAATACTGTTCATATCTTGTATAAACTTGTATAAAAAAATATTATATGGAAAAGAATCAGATTTTTGAAAATATCATGAGCCGTACATCGGTGAGAAGCTATACAGATCAGCCTGTAGAGCCGGAGAAGGTGGAGATGATGCTACGTGCCGGCATGGCGGCTCCATCGGCCTGCAACAAGCAGCCTTGGCATTTTGTGGTTATCAACAACCGGGAGATTCTCGACCAGATACCACTGTTCAGTCCTTATGCCGGCATGGTGAAGCAAGCACCGCTCGCTATTGTAGTTTGCGGATGCCTTGACAAAACGCTGGAAGGCATCGAACAGGAGTTCTGGATTCAAGACTGTTCGGCAGTCACGGAGAACATCCTGCTGATGGCTCACGGCTTGGGACTTGGCGGTGTATGGACAGCCCTCTATCCTCTGAAAGAACGATACGAGGGAATGCAGCAACTGCTGCATCTGCCCAAGACGATGATTCCGCTCAACACCCTCATCATCGGGTATCCGAAGAATCAGGTGGCAGCAAAGGATAAGTGGAAAGAGGAGAATGTATCCTATAATAAATGGATGGGAGAAAATTCATAATATAAGGAAAAGACGGAAAAGAGTTATAAAAAACTCCGTTCCTGAGTTTTCTAAACATCAGGAACGGAGTTCTAATATCAATCCTCGAACAGTTTATGAAATTCAACGGCATCCATAAATTGATAATTTGGATTATTTCCCACATTTCTTCTAAGCCTATTTAAATTGGAAGGAGATGCAGCTTTCTTGGTCAGCAAAACATAGAAACTGTTATCAAAAGAATAGTTAGAAGTAACCATTGCCTTTGATTCACTAACCTTTTTTGCTATCTCCTTTGAATCCAAATTCCGGGTATTGCTTAGTCGAAATTTTGCATCGGCCAAAAGTAATCTCTTATCATTCACATGCAAAAGCATATCTGCAGAAGATTTCTTATCAGCATGATGCTTTTGAGAAATTCGTCTCTGAACTTCATCAAGTTCTATTGCCTTATCAGTGTCAGAGAAAAGATTTTCAGAATTTGGGCATCCCTCTTGCTTCATCAAATGATGCAAGCCGACTAAATCTTTTGCTGTCCAACAATCAATCTTGATTCCCTGATAATTGCCAATCTTAAATTTCGCCATAGTTCTCTACGTATTTCTGAAGAGTATCAAAAGATTTGTTGAAAGACTCAAATACCGGCTCAATATCACTGCCCAAATCTTTGTAGTCAAACAAGTCAGAACCTTCACGCTGTTCTGCCAGATAGAAACGAGTAGTATTCGATACTCCCGCTTTCTCAGATATATATCTGATGGCAGAAACCATATCAGGATTATGGCTTGTAATAAATATCTTGGTTCCGAAAGTTTTATTGATGCAAACAAGAAGATGTGCCAATTCTACCACCCATTGTGGATGAAGGTTTGTTTCTGGCTCATCTATCTCCAGCAAGGTATTATCCGTCAGCCACCCGTTTTCTATCAGACGAAGCATATAAACCATCGGTTTAAATCCCGATGCAAGATCTTCGAGTCTAATTTCCTTACCATTTCTGCTGCGATAAACCAAATCAACAGTATCGAAGTTCTCCTTTTCTACGATTGAACCATCTATCATTTTGTTAATAGAATGAAGCAAATCCTGTCTGCCAGAATTTTCACTTCCCTTTTCATTTACGTGAACCACTTTATGAGCTAAAGAAGTCATCACCACTCTGTCTGATTGACGAAGAGAAATAGCAGCTGGCGTTCCTACATATATAGCATTATCCAAACTATATATCTTTCCAAGTCTATCAACAAGCAATTCTACTTCATCTTCCTTAAAGCTTATGTTGGAAGGACAACTATCCTTTTCCCGATATACAGAAGCGATTTTCTCTTTCAAGTAACTGAGGGGACGAGTTTTTTTGTTGTTTTCATATTTCTGTAGATATTCAGAAAACAATTGAATGGAATTTCGTTCTATATCCTCATGAACATGATTTTGATCAGTAATCCCCAAAAGATTAAGCACTCGACGCACCTGCTGAGGATTCTGCTCTTTTTGCAGAAAGTTAACCAGCATGTCATCAAGTGAGCCTATTGCTTTTTTATAATAAAAATCGAGCTTCTCCACACCCCCATTACTCAATGTCGCCATTGTCATTAATGATAAGGTATGGTCAAAAGATCGCTTCTTATCATCATCCAGATAATTTGAGATATCATCCAGAGCATTAGAATATTTCTCTAATGATTTGATAACCATATCTCTGAAATCAGAGAAAAAGAAAGAGTCTAATACAGACAAAGTATTGACGATATAATACAACCAACGGGACATAGTGCTTTTTCCACAGCCATTGCAGCCTGCGATAACTGTGATACCTTCTATTTCGATATCAGCATGCCCTATAGCATGATAATTGCTTATATTAAAATTATACTTACTCATTATTCAAAGCTATTTATATGCAAATATACGATGTTTTTACGTAACCTCCAAATTTTTCTGCTATTTTAATTGAGTTCACAAAAAACTTTGTATCTTTACTTGGTATAAATACTTAGAAGAAGAAAAGATCAGGCTATGGTAAGGATAATGAAAGTAGGTATCAACTTTGATTCTTAGAAAGGTAATATTGAGGATTGGGAAATCAAAGGAGAATAAAAGAAATCGCCCTGGAAAGGCTCAAGCATTTCATTTCCAAATAGAGATGAATGCTCAGCCTTTTCAGGGCGATTAATTATTTATAGAGGGATTAGGGGGTTATTCCCAGGAATCCCAAGAGGATAAGTCATCGAAGTGCTTCTTGGATAATTCTCTAGCACCACCTTCTCCACCATAGTTAGGACCAGTCTGAGGTTTATCTGGATCTGTAAAACTTCCGGTCTCAGTATTCGACAAGCTTGCCAGCAAGCTTTCCATCGGTAACGGAGCACATTTTATCTGTGGCTTTAAATATACTTTTTTATTCATGATTATAATCTTTCTTACTTAATATATTTCTTACCATTAATAATATAAATACCACTTGGCAATGATTGGAAATTACTTGCATCCTCACTTACCAACTGACCATTGATATTATATACTCTGCTATTAGCAGGCATCAATTCGCCATCAGCAGTGATAATCAAGTTCTCAATACCAGTAGTTCCGCCATTGTCGGCATCCACGTTGCTGCTGCTTAGTACCTTCAGCATCATTGGCTTAGCACCAGCTTGTGTGCCGAGACGCTTCAGATAACCACGGAAGCCTTTCAAGGTACCGCTCTCGTCTCCGAAGTTCTTGAACGAACCATCCTTATTACTGATAAAGCCATCACCTTTCTTCACGGTCATATCATTGCTATAACTTGAAACCCATGCATAGCCGTTGCCAGAACACCAATCGTCAGGCTTGCCATTTGTGTTTTTGGTCGCCTCAATAGTTACGTAAGGATACTTTTCTGCAGCAGCGGTACTGATGCTCTCTACATCCTTGCTTGGCTTGATAAGGAATGGTTTGTTTGCCACAATCGTATTGTAAGCATGACGCACAAAGTAAACAGTACCATTTTCCACACGGTCGAAGTAGAGGATCTGGGTACCGTTCTTCGCTTCTTCACTAGCTGCACTATAAGCCTCACCAAAGATAGCATCAACCTGCTGTCTGTTGAGACTGAAAGGAAGAACACAGGTTGTCCAAATACCTTTTGTCATTTTGCGATTAACAGTTACCTTTGCCACATGACCTGCCTCTGTTGCCTTGATCGTATTGGACTGATCATCTGCATAATCTACTTGATCAACTTCAGGCGTTGTTTTATCCTTATCGAATGAGAAGCCATAGAAGCCAATCTTCGAACCGAAGTTGTAGAGATAGTAGGTCTTACCAGCCTTTACATTAAAGGTATAGGTGACAGGTGAGTCAGCGAGAACAGACCAACCAAGAGAACCTTTTCCCTTACCTGCAGCTGCATTTGGAACGATATCTGTACTGAGGAGACTTTCGTAAACATTATTCTTGAAGCCATCGGTTGTCATGTCAAATGTTGTAGGTATGCCCTTGAAGTGACTTCTTACCTCATCAATAGTAGGAGCTGTATCTTTACCCTTTGGATTCAAGTCCCACTTGTAGTTTGAAATATCCTGAATGCCACCTGTAGGCTTACCTGCTGTTGACTCGATATGAGCTGTAGATTCTACAAAGTTGCCAGCCTCATCCATTATGAATACACGACGCTGTGGACGATAAGAAATCTTTCCGTTACTAGCATCGAATGCACCATTCTGGAAGATGTGTGCAGTAACCTTTCCGTTTGTAGCTGGGTTGAACTCAAGGAATGAACCTGAACATGGTACATTAAACATCTTGTCCTTGATGGTTCCTTGATATGACTTGAAGTCTGCACTGTAAATATTCGTTGTCTCAGGGAGAGCATTAGAGCCATTCTCCTGACGTGCATTCTTGTTATTGTCACCAGCAACATAGTAGTCGAAACCTGTAAGTTTCCATTTTGCCATAGTTGCTCCTGGTCCCCAATAATATTTTGCAGACAGACCTTCTGTTGATGGACCTTGTGTAGGACTACTTTCAGGACCATTAGTCGCAACAGGATTAGGGAACAACCATCCACCAAGAACTACAGACATATTTTCGTCCTGGTTCCACATTCTTCTCTGGTTTTCATAATTTTCACCGCTTCCCTTTACGCGATACATAGCTCGGTCGTCAACTTTTACAGTTATTCGAGCAGTGGTGCTTTCCAAGTTTTCACCAGTGACAACGACTCTGATTTCTGCTGTACCTTCGCTGACTGCTTCTATCTTTCCTGTTTTGGCATCTACCTTTACAACACCAGGAGAGGTAGAGAACCATTTTGCGTTATATTCTGTATAGCCAAGAGTTGTTGATCCTTTTGTGACTGTCAAGTCTGGTGCTACTTGTATAGTACCAGCATACATTTCAATATACTTAGAATCTGGTGTAACGATGATAGGCTCATACTTGCTGTCCACATTCAAAGTGAATGAAATTTCAGCAGGTTTATCATAAACATCGCCATAGTTAACATCACCAATTGTAGCAGCATCAGCATTTACTTTAACAGTATATGTTCTTGTAGCACTTGGAGTAGTGAATGTAAGTTTACTTCCATCAACAGTAAGGCCGCTTATTGCAGGGTCAATAGTGTAAGTGTATGTAAAATAACTGCTTACATCTTCACCATTATATATCAAAGGAACCGCAATGGTTTTACTCTTGCCTGGCTGCAGATTGATAGTAATATCCTTGAATGAATCAGAGAAAACAGGTTTGAACTTACCTTCTGATACTGAGTAAGAGAACTGAAGAGTACCTACAGTATAATTGCTTCCCAGTAATGATGTTGGAGTCGCTTTAACAGTAATGAGGGATGTTCCCTTTGTCCACTTACTTCCATTCTTGGTAACAGAGAACTTACCAGACGCATCAACTGATACATTATTGTCTCCACTAACAGCATAAGACAAGGTGTAGTCCTGACCTAACTTCAAGAGTTTGTCATTATCTCCATAAACTTTGATGTCAGGTTGTTCTACATCTGCGTCAGTGGTGTTGATAGTAACATCCGTTACGGTAACGTTGAGTGGAGAAGGTGCCTTTACACTCAACTGATAAGTGGCTGTAGTTCCTTCATAAGTATTTGCATCTTTAGGAGTAACAGTTGCGGTGATGGTTGCGATACCTAAACCTTGAATTGTAATGGTATTATCACTCAGTGTAGCTACACCCTCTGCATTTGACTTGTAATCTACAGTGTAATCAGTACCAGCAGTAAGAGTTTTCTCTCCTGCCTTAACTGTCAGAGTTGGCAAAGTTGCGGTTGTAGTAGTGTTGACTACCACATCAGCATTGCGCTCGAAAGAAGCTGTCAGTCGAGTCTTGTTTGAAGATGAAGCAGGGCGATTTACCTGAAGACTTGTCAAGCAAGTAGTACCACCGCCGTAGCGACCCAAATAGAGTGCATCGCAATCTTTTTCAATGGTATAAGTAAATTCAGAACCACCAGCAGCTTTTTTTGCCAAGACATTTGACTTAAAGATGCTGCTACCATTTACATCAGAATAGATAATCACACCAGAAAGATTCGGGCTGTCGCAATAGCCGTTCAGCGTAATCACATCACCTGCTTTGAAGCCACCAGTTTTTGGTGTGATAGTGATGTACTTTCCTTCCTTTGCACTGAAATTGCTGCTAAAGGTTATAACACCATTAGTTGATGTGCAGCTTGTTCCATCAGTAGTTGTACCAACAGAGGTAGAGGTTGTGAAGTTGTAAATGACCTCGCCTACGGTTGGATCAACTGGAGTTTTAGTCTTGAAGTTGGCTTTAAGAGAAATTGCAGCAGATACAGTTGTTGTGTAAGTTGCATTTGTGCTAACAGAATTGCTACTTGCATCTGTCCAGTTTACAAACTCATATCCGTCGTTTGGTGTTGCGGTGAATGTAAGAGAAGTGTTTGCTTCAACTTCTGTACCAGATGTCACTTCACTTGAACCATTCTTGATGGATACAGAGCCACCTTCTCCTGCTGTTGCAGAAACTGCGTATTTCTTAACTGTAGAAATAGTACCATAAACAACTTTAATAGATGTAACCTGAATTCTGCCTTTACCGGCACTATTTGTTGCAGTTACACTACTTGTTTTATTGTCAGAATAGTTGTATGTATAGGTAAGATTGTTTGAACTTGTAACTTTGTTTTTATCAGTTGGATCAAAAGTCAGTTCTCCATTTTTGCTTGCCTTTATTGTATAGGTAATACTCTTGATGTACTTTCCTTCAGCAACAGAAATTGTAAATGCTGCGTTTTTTAGAACTTTGATATCGCCACCAGTTTCTCCTGAAATAGTGCCAGTTGAGGTAGTAATTGTAACTACTTTTGACGCATCTGTCATTGGTGAAGAATAGCTTTTCAGTTGATCACTTGAAAAAGTTACAGTTCCTTCACTTGCAGTTCCATTCTCACTACCACCATTATTATCTGTGCTACCATTATCCGTATTTGAGTTACTTTTGGCAGTTACAGTTGTTGTGCTTGTCTGGATAGTATTGCTACCAGCACTTCTGCTATTAGTAGCAGCTGTAGCTATGCAGTAATAACTTCCACTTTCTGTTGGAGCATAAGTAGCAGATGTAGCATCTGCGATTGCACTACCATTCTTATACCACTGATAAGTAACGGTACCATTACCATAAGCTGTTGCATCGAGAGTTCCTGCAGTAGTAGTGAAGTCATATTTTGGAGCTAAGTCCTTGGCAAACAGAATCTGCTTGCTGTCCTGGTTCTGACAAGCACGCTCGTACTCAGTTGCAGCCATGATGAAGCCACCGAGAACCTTGCCCTCGGTTATATTCTCTTTTTGTGTAACCATAGGAACATCATAGCCCAACAAGTAGTATTCCTTAGAACCATTGCGGTATTTCTTGCCACCAGCAACATAGTCTGTTCCATCACCACCTAAGCCTGCAGAACGGCAACTGCCCCAAATCTGCATATCGCCATTCTCATCAAGATAAGTGTAGTTGTTTACTAAACCTTCAAAAGCATTCTTGGCAATTGTTTTATAATCATATTTAGTTGTACTTTCGAGCAAGCCACAACGTACAGCCTTGAAATAAGCTGCTGCAAAGATGGCTGTAGCTGATGTCTCAATATAATTGGATGCGGTTGATGACTTTCCATTGTAAGATGTTGCCTTGAAAGATGGATCATCCATCACCTGATACCAACCGCCAGTCTTTGAATCTTGACGTGCAGCAATACCAGCAGCAAGGTCTGCGAGATGCAGCTTCAAAGTTGTAT
>ERZ1026876.1550-NODE-1550-length-11169-cov-11.069732_pt1 | contig 11169 bp, 8 predicted proteins | sample MGYA00380168_ERZ1026876 | MGnify/ENA primary metagenome ERZ1026876 (study PRJEB33269, sample SAMEA4719804) | human gut metagenome | biome: human-associated habitat; feature: organic feature; material: feces | place: Cameroon | collected 2013-10 ... | reverse complement strand
AGATTAAAGAAGAATCACATAAAGTTAAAAACAGTTTGTCGGGTCGATTTCGATAACTAAGTGATTATCGTATTTACGATTAATTTCTTCTGCTTTAGCGGTGAGTAGATTTAAAAAGCGCCCTAAAATCATGCGATTAGGGGCAATTATAATTAAGAACATGTGGTAGCGATTTATTCGTTTATCGATAAAAGGTTTAAGTGGGTGCGAATACTGAACTTCAGGAAAGTCAGATATTAGCTTTTGGTCGATAACGAGATAGACCTCGTTTAAAAAACTAGCAACTTTGGTGGCTTGAGGTGAATCCGCTTTGATAGCAGCCATGGCCTTAAAAGGAGGAAGCTCACAGTAAGCCCGTTCTTTAAGACAATCTTTCGCAAAACCATCGTAACCAAAATTTAGTAGTTGTTGTAAAAATTTATGCTGTGGTTGGTAGGTTTGGAGTAGTACTCGTCCTTTTTTGGCCCCTCTACCAGCACGACCTGAAACTTGGGTGATGAGTTGAGCTGCATATTCAGTAGCTCGAAAATCGTTGGAATTTAAAAAACTATCGATGTCTAAAATACCCACTAAGGTTACATCAGGGAAATGATGGCCTTTGGCTAAAATTTGCGTTCCAACTAAGATTTGATACTTATGCACTAACACATCAGCTAAGATTTTATTGATGGAGCCCTTTTGGGTAGTCGTATCACGATCAATGCGGATAATACCAGTGGTTGGAAACACTTGGCTTAAATATTCGCATATTTTTTCAGTTCCTGTACCGGTCGCAACTAGCCTTGAAGAGCCACAAGCAGGACAGTATCTAGGGATAGGGTAGATTGTTTCACAGTGATGGCATTTTAGTACATTACTTGAAGCATGAAGAAATAAATTCGACGAGCAATGCTCACAAGTAAGCACGTGTCCACAATCGTGGCAAATCATTTTAGGGGCGTAGCCTCTACGGTTTAACAAAAACAGGACTTGATTACCGGCTTTTAATTCCGTAGCTGTGGCCGTAAGCAATTCTTGTGACAGGCCTGCGTTTACGGTGGCATGGCGCATATCAATAAGGTTTATTTCTGGCACTTGGGCATCGGCTGCCCGCTGTGTGAGTTTTAATTCGATATATTTACCATGTATAGCGTTATTTAAGCTTTCGATAGAAGGTGTGGCCGTCCCTAAAACGACTGGAATGTTAAGTGCCCGCGCTCGCATGATAGCGAGATCGCGACAGTGGTATAAAAAGCCATCTCCTTGGCGATAGGAGGAATCGTGTTCTTCATCGATAACGATGATACCAAGGTTAGGTATTTCGGCAAATATTGCACTGCGTGTACCAATGAGAATCGCAGCCTCATTGTTTTTTATCCGCAAAAATGCTTCCAAGCGTTCTGTATTATTCATCGCAGAATGGATACTAACGACAGGTACGTTAAACCGATTGTAAAAACGATTAAACGTTTGCGGAGTTAGATTGATTTCCGGCACTAAAATTAAGGCTTGTTGTTTCTTTTTTAGACAATGGTGAATTAACTGAAGGTAGACTTCAGTTTTCCCGGAACCGGTAACTCCATTGATTAGAAATACCCCAAAACCTTGATGTTTAGTGATGGTGTCAAACGCCACTTGCTGTTCTTGGTTTAATGTAAGTTCATTGCTGACAGTAATCGGGTTTTGATCCCATGGAGTTCTATTTCGTACATCTATGGTTTTTATTAGTGCGCGCGCTAAAAGTTTATTGATAGTAGTACGGGCAATACCGCGGTCTCTTAGGACTGAAGAGGCGGTAGGGCCATTAGCGATAATTTCGAGAGCTTTTAGGCAGGCGGGAGATCTTTTTAAAATAGTTTTAGCTTCAGGGTTTTGAGTTGAACAAAAACCTTCAATTTCTTTAAGTTCGGCCGCTTCTCCTTTGCGTAAAGCCGGCGGAACAGCGCTTAACACTACCTCTCCTATAGGGTAGTGATAGTAATCTGAAGCCCAAGAAAGTAGTTTTAACATGTGAGGTGAGAATAATGGCACCTCATCAACAAGTTTGATAATGGGTTTGATCTTAGCAGGAGTATGGTATGTAGGTGTTGTGGAAGTTGATACAACCACGCCGATGACCTTTTTGGGGCCAAAAGGAACGAGCACTCTAAAGCCTGATAAATCCGTATAGGCTAGTGTTGATGCGGGCTTATCATCCATTAGAGTCGGATTATACGCATACTCAAAAGATTTGCGGAGCGGTATATTAAGAACAACTTGCAGATACATACATTAATAAGACAAAAGTTTTTTGAAGTTTACTTGCAACTTTGCAGTTTATAATATATCATGCGGTCCGTAAATTTTTGTTTTAATTTTGTGTGGTGTTTAGCGTTCTAACGGTTAAATGGCGACACAACTCTTTTGAGGTTCCTATGAAAAAAGATATTCACCCAGCTTACGGCGAAATCACCGTTAAGTGCTCATGCGGTAACGTATTTACCACCAGTTCAACCATCGGTCACGATATTCAGATCGATGTATGCTCAGTTTGCCACCCATTCTATACCGGCAAGCAGAAGATCGTTGACAACGGTGGCCGTGTAGAACGTTTCAACAAGCGTTTTGCTATGCTCGGTTCAAAGAAGTAATTCTGCGAAACTATTAGAAGAAACCCGCCCCAATGGCGGGTTTCTTCGTTAAGACCTAGGGTCAATCTTGCGAAAAAAAGCTTAAAGTCTTATTCTATAAAGAGTTTATCTAATTTTAGTGAAAATAAGATGTAATACGTGCTAACTATGAATAAAGCAATTATTTTTCGTGAATTTCGCTAGAGTGTACACAGAATTTTGGTTGTATAACTATTATCATATTAAAATAGTGGGATAATGTTTTAACTGAACTCGGCAAGAAGTCCCCCACCTCTAAGGTGGTGAGATGAATTGCCGAAATCTACAAAACATAGAACCGTGGGACACACGGGGTTAGCTCGCTGATACTGTACTCATTAGAGTGCTTGAGTGAGAACTGAACCTATCTTATCGGTGGGAAGTCCCCACCTCTATAGGTGGGGGAGGATGTCACAAGATGTTTGACTATCCTGTCTTGTTGAGACCGAAGTGTTGTTTTGTTTGGTCACAATGTATTTAAAGTAAAGTACAAGAATTGGAATTCGTATCTTTAGATTCCGCATTCGCAAGTTAATAAGATATTTTAAGCACGAATATGGCCTTTTGCTGTATTTCGTATTGGTCGTTATTTAGTCAGCAAAATGGCTAGTTTTATTGGAGAGATGCCTTATGGCAGATAAGAAACTGCATGATGATGCATTGGAATACCATGCTCATCCTACGCCGGGTAAAATTGCAATTACCATCACTAAAAAAGCTGAAACCTCACATGATTTAACTTTAGCTTACAGTCCAGGGGTAGCTGAACCTGTTCGTGAAATTGCTAAAGATCCAGAACTTGCTTACGATTACACCATTAAAGGGAACTTAGTAGCAGTTATTTCTAATGGTACTGCTATTTTAGGTCTTGGTAACTTAGGTCCTTTGGCTTCTAAGCCTGTAATGGAAGGTAAGGCACTCCTCTTTAAGCGTTTTGCTAACATTGATGCTATCGACATTGAAGTTAAGCATGATGGCATTGATGACTTTGTTAAGACCGTTGCTAATATTGCTGACACCTTCGGTGGGATCAATTTGGAAGATATCAAAGCTCCTGAATGCTTTGAAATCGAAAGACGTTTGAAAAAGATCTGCAATATCCCTGTATTCCATGACGACCAACACGGTACTGCAATTGTAACTACAGCTGGTATTTTAAATGCGTTACAGATTCAAGGTAAGAAAGCTGAAGATTGTAAGGTTGTGTGCTTAGGTGCTGGCGCAGCAGGTGTTGCTTGTTCTGATCTCCTTCTTGCTTGTGGCGTTAAGCGTGAAAATTTCTTTATGCTTGACCGTCATGGGGTAATCCGTTCAGATAGAACAGATCTTAATGGTGAAAAGCCAAGATTTGTGAACGATAGCGGCGCTAAGACCTTAGCTGAAGCTATGAAGGATGCTGATGTATTCCTCGGCGTATCTGGTTCAAATCTTGTGAACGAAGAAGAAGTAATGAGCATGGCGCCAAAGGCTGTAATCTTTGCTTGCTCTAACCCAGATCCTGAAGTTTGCCCAGCTCTCGTGGAAAGGGTAAGACCAGATATTATTTTTGGTACTGGCCGTTCTGACTATCCAAACCAGATTAATAACGTAATCTGCTTCCCATTCCTCTTCAGAGGCGCGCTTGATGTTAGAGCTACTGAAATCAATCTCGAAATGAAGAAAGCAGCAATGAATGCCATTAGACTTTTGGCTCAGGAACCTGTTCCAGCAGAAGTATGCAAGGCTGCAGAAATTGATAAGCTTGAATTCGGTCCTCACTACATCATGCCAAAGGCAGTGGATGGCCGTCTCTTAAAGTGGGTATCTAAGGCTGTAGCTGAAGCTGCTATTGCGTCAGGTGTGGCTAGAAAGCCTCTTCCTGCTCACTACATGGAAGACTAAAAGCATTTGGTCTAACTAATTGGTCTTATTGCGTTAATGGTTTATCTAAACCACCGGCCAAGTAGTTAAACTTAAGCCAATTAAAAAAGGAGCTAATTTTGATTAGCTCCTTTTTTTGGCTAGACCTTTGAAATGTTAGAAGATCCAAGTGACGTTACTTCGGAGAGGGACGCCATTTTATTTTTTAGTTAAAAGACAAATGGTTTCAATGTGCTACGGAGTTATTGTTCTACTTTATAATTATTTTACTAGAACCTTAGCAGGTTTCCACTCTTTCGTCTCATATACGTATTTTCTGCTAGCTTCTGGAACCTTCTCTATTGCCTTAGTACCAAACTTATCAAGTTCCTGTTGCAGTTCTTTGTAATTAATTGAGAAGTCCTTCAAAACAAACCTTTTAATGAGTTTGCGTACAACCTTTAATGTTTTAGGTTCTCCTTTAACCCCTTTTTCTTCCTGTAAAGATATATCTCTATGCGCCGTTTCCCATGTGATGGCTCTGCATACCCTGATATAATATTCATCAGATTCATAATCACTCTTTTTGGGATACTTCGGAGTTATAGTTCTTTCAAAAAGTTCACATTTAACGTATGAAAATTTCAGTTTTTTATAACCTTCATAACCGAAATAATCATAATCTATAATTTTAATCCATTTGAATGTTTTCAAATGCTTTTTAACGAAAAGTACAGCAAAAGCTTCTGGACTCTCTGCATATTCTTTGTATTTATCTACACATTTATCAATTCTTTCCTTTACGTCCATAGCCCCCTCGGATTGAATACCAATTATAATAACAAAACCATAGCCACAACTCTACCACAATAATAAAACCATAGCCACAACCTCTGTATCTCCCGGCTAAAGTGTATTTTCAGATACAGCAAAAAATGCCTTTTTACCCTCTTTTGTTCAAAACCACAAAACTCTCCCAACCCTTGATTTTACGGGCTTTTCAGCCATTCTGTTTTTCCCTTGACAGTAATACCACCGTCTCGACGTGCGGGGTGTACGGAAATTGATCAAAGAAAGCCAACTTGGTAACTTTATGTGTTTGGGTTAAAAAGTTTAAATTGGTTTTTAGAGTCTCTGGATTGCATGAAACATAGATGATGTTGCGGTAAGCTGAAATCATCTTACAAGTGCCATCGTCCAAGCCGGCGCGTGGAGGGTCGACTAGAATCGTTTCACATTTGTAGCTTTTAAGATCAACATTAGCTTGTTTAAGACGGTTAAATTCGCGTTCACCATTGATAGCTGATGTGAATTCCTCGGCACTTAGTCTTAGGATCTTAAGGTTATTTACTTTATTAGCTTCAATATTAAGTTGAGCAGAATTTACACTAGATTTAGAAATTTCAGTAGCTAGGACCTGATTAAAGTTTTGGCTTAAAGCGATAGAAAAGTTGCCATTACCACAATAAAGTTCAAGCAAATCACCACCTAGATCTTTAGTGTTGTTTTGGACATAGGCAAGCATCTGAGCGCTAATACCAGCATTAGGCTGGGTAAAACTGTTATCGACTTGTTGGTAGTGGTAAGTTTTGCCGTTTACTTCCAACTTCTCCCAAACGTAGTCGCAGTCTAAAAGGATCTTTTGTTTATGACTGCGCCCGATCAAGTTTACAGTGTGGCCATCTTGACGTAGTACGGAAAGTAGATTTCTTGCTTCTTGAGTCCAAGATTCATCTAGCTTTTTATGGTAAGTGAGGGTAATGAGGCTTTCACCACTTAAAGTTGTAAGAAAGTCGATGTCAAAAAGCTTTTCGGCTAGCACGCTATTACAAGAAATGTAGTTAGCAAGTATTGGCATGAAGTAATTGATGAGTTTTGAGGCGGGGGCAAACTTAGTGATAAAAACCCGCTTCTTTTCTTTTCCATCCTTTTCGACCATGAAATAACGAATGTTAGGCCCATCTCTAAAGATGTTAAATTCAGCGCGCATGCGATAATTTATGGGCTTAGAACAGAAAATTTCAGCCTCTGGAAGTTCTAAACCTTCGGTTAGCATGGCTCTGACCCGGTCGGTTTTGGCCATAAGTTCAGAGTGGTAAGTGCTAGTATCGATCTCTTCGTATTTATTCATAAGGTCCGTTCCTGCCGTTACATCTAAAATACCGTGCGATTATATCATAGGCCCAAAATCTCCTGAAAAATAAAAAAAATTTTCCCAAAAATGAGAATTCCGTATATATTGTGCACAATTTATTCAGGCGTGCAAAACTTAATAAGGAATCTTGTGCAAAGCAAGAACTGACGCGCAGCGGTAAAGAAGTTGCAGTTTCCGGTGATATTTGTATCCACACTAGCTTAATTGCAGGGAAGTGACGGAGGCTGTGGGAAATTCTAAAGTCCGAAGACTTACCTGGATAATTTTCTCGATCTTTCGCGTATAAGGATTCTTTGATGAACTACAAATATCTTGTAGCAGTACTTGCTGCTTTACCTGAACTTGCAATTGCCCAAAACGTAGACACTGCAGCTAACGAAGAAGTAACTGTTGTTGCTCCTCGTTTACCGGAATTAACAGCCCAAAAATTAGTAGTTGTTTCTACAGTAGACCATGAACAAATAGAGAAGAATAACTGCCATTCTTTAACTGATGTGGTTGATTTACTTCCTGGGATGCAAGTAAATGTTTACGGTGGCCGTGGTCAAAATGCTAACCTTAACCTTCGTGGTGGTCCAAGCAATGCGGTGTTAGTTCTTATTGACGGCAACCCATTACGAGTAGGCCTTGGTAGTATCAATGCTAACACTTTGCCAGTAACTGCTATTGAACGGGTTGAACTTCTTAAAGGCGCTCGCGCAACTTTTTACGGGGCTGACGCAGTAGATGGCGTGATCAACATCGTTACTAAGCCTAATTTTGCTTCTAGACAATTAGCTCAGTTTAGCTACGCAACCCATGGTAGCACTGACTTTGATGCTGTTAATACCTTTATGCCGACTGAAAACGACGTAGTTAAAGTAGCTTTAGGGGTTAGCGACAGCACCGGTTATAACGTACATCCTGTGGCTGGTTTAAATGATGGGGCTAAGCACGGTCTTAAAGAAAGAAATTTCAATGCCTCCTATACTCATGCTTTTGCCAATGGTTTAGAACTTTATGGCATGTATAATTACCTTGATTATACCGGTGAATACGACAATTCTTGGTCTGGCATGCAGACCTACGAAAATAATGTAGACCGTCATCTTGTGGCTTTAAATACTCGTTACAATGGTTCATTCTATAATTTTGAACTTGGGGCTATGTATGCTCATAACAATGATTATGACCACGACGTAAATGCTGAAAAGCTTGATATGGGGGGGTCAGTCGTTCGTACGGAAAGCATTACGGCTCATTTCGCTAACACCTTTACTGTACTTCAAGGGGTAACTCTTGGTTTTGGTGGCGATTATGAACACGGGGTGCTAAAAGACGATTCAACTACAGGTTATGGTTCTTATGGCGACTCTGATAAGGTCATGATAAATAAGGCTGGTTTCTTGTCCTTAGGGGTAGAGCAGGGCATGTTTATTGCTGATGCTTCATACCGTTTAGATGATAACAGCGTTTATGATCATAAGAGCACTTGGACTGCCGGCTTTGGGGTAAACCCAATTGATCTATTTACTTTTGGGGTGCATGTGGGGACTGCCTATAGAGCTCCTAACTTTAGTGAACTGTATTATCCAGGCTATGGTAACACCTCTCTTAAGCCGGAAAAGTCTAAAAATGGTGAAGTTACGGTCAAGGGACATTATGGCGACGAATTCAAGTTTAGCTATTATGTAACTGGTTTCTACTCAAAGTATGATGACATGATCGGCGCAGAAGCTATAACTTATCGTTACATCAACATTAGTAAAGCAAGTAACCGCGGGGCGGAACTTGGATTTGCTATGGGGACTAGCGAATTAATGGTTAAAGGTGAAGCAGTTTGGTCAAGACCAAAGAATGAAGATACTGGCAGAGATTTAGTTAATCGTTCTCGCCAAGTGTATACTCTTGGCTTAAATGGTGAAAGCCATGACTTTGACTATCTTGCTCAGTTTAAACATCACTCTAAGCGCTATATCAATTCATATTCATCTGATACTTTACCAGGCTATGGGACTGTTGATTTAGGTCTGGGCTACACCTTTGGTAACGACAAATTTAGAGTAGGGTTTAAGGCTGATAATATTTTTGATAAAGAATACGATGCAGTGGCAGGCTATCCTGCTGAAGGGCGGGTGTTAAGTGCAACTTTCGCTCTTAAGAACTTATTCTAAAAATATTAAAACCTAAAGAGCTTATAAAACCAAAATTTGTTTTCCGGATACAAGGTGTCAACCAACATTGTTACAAAGGAAAACAAACTTGGTTTATTAAGAACTAAATTTAGGTAAAGCGCGCAAAAATATTGAATCTTTCTTTGGGCAATAGACCAAAGAAAGATTTTTTTTATTGATGCGCTATAATAGGAGCGTTTTTTAGCTTGGTGGAGCAGGTATCATGAGAGCCAAGGTTTTAGTTTTTGATTCTGGCGTAGGTGGATTGTCTGTATACAAAGAAGTACTAAGACAAAATCCTTCCATTGAACCATATTATCTTTTTGACAATGCGTTTTACCCCTATGGAACAAAAGCTGAAGTCCAAGTAACTGATAGAGTATGTGAAGTTCTGTCAGCTTTTATAAAACGTTATGCTCCTGATTTGATAGTTATTGCATGTAATACTGCAAGCACGGTGGCTTTAGGTCCGGTGCGAAACTTAACTTCAATTCCAGTGGTGGGAGTAGTACCTGCAATTAAACCCGCCGCTGCTAAAACTTTAAATGGCATCATAGGTCTACTCGCAACCCCTGCGACAGTCGGTCGCGCATATACTGCAGAACTAATTAAAAAGTATGCTGCAAATGTTGAAGTTTTAAAGATAGGTAGTAGTCGCCTTGTTGATCTAGCGGAACAAAAGCTCGCAGGTAAGCCATGCGCATTAAATGATATTGCTGATGTTTTACGGCCGTGGCTAGAGCTTGAAAAAAATAAGCGTCCGGATACGGTTATCTTAGGGTGTACCCATTTTCCACATCTAGCTCCTGAAATAAAGGCTGTATGGCCAGAAGTTAATTTAGTCGATTCTGGGGAGGCAATTGGCAGGAGAGTTAAATCATTGCTTAAGTTAAGTGATGAAGTTGCCCCAAAAGTAATAAATCTTGTAAGCGGTAAAGCGTTTTGTACAGACTTAAGTCGAGTAAATGCCAACTTAAGAACCGCCCTTGGGGTCTTTGGCTTCAATTCAATTGAAGAGTTTGCACTAGGTGCAAACTCTGAACACATTGTTTCACGTGAAACATTATGAAACAGATTAGGTAAACAGTAAGCGACAATGCCATATAGGAACTATCTCTTTGGTTCTAGATGGCAGTTACATAAAACGCTTCTTTTATAATCATTTATTGATAGTCTGCAAATTTGTCAATGAACGTTGCCAATGAGCAATCTCTTAGTCCGAACGTTTGGCTATTCGTTTATTCTGCCATATCCTCTTAGATCAGACCTAAATCCAATAATTGCCAACATTAGTTTTACTCGAAAACGTTGGATAAAAACCAAAAAAGCTCTACCAAAATTTAGTAGAGCTTTTGACCTAAATAAGTTAAATAATCCCAAAAGTTAAAACTTAAAAAGCTAGAGTTTAAATAGTTTCGGTTGGCTTTTTCCCGTGATCGTTGGCAATTTTTACTACTAAAGTACGCCCCTTAAATACAAAGCCGTTAAGTTTGTTGATTGCTTCAGCGGCTTCTGGTTTAGACATTCTAATAAATGCAATTCCCTTGCGCTTTTTAGTAACTGAATCTCGTGATAAGTGAACACTGTAGATGGTGCCACCAAAAGGTTTAAGTAGTTCTTTTAAGCCATTGTCATTAACTTTATAAGGTATGTTACTAATATAGATGGTCAAATAATCTTCCGGTTTAGGGGTGAATTTTGGGGGTTGAGCCAAAGTAGAAGCGCCATTAGTTCCTTCGTTTGGAGTGCTATTAGCCATAGCCAAATCATTAGTTGAAGATGTAATAGTTGAATCATTAGCCCTAGTTGTTTTAGGGGCAAATACAGATTTATTCTGGTGAGGTACACTAGATTGATTTGGTGTATTTGAAGAGTTAGTAGTTCCTGCTTGCGGGGCACTAACAAAAGAATTGCTTGTGGTTGGTTTTACTTCAGACTTTGTGGTCTGATTCTTAGAGGTAGATTTTTGTTTTTGATGTTGAGGATTACAAGAAATAGCATGACGAGTTTGTTCGTTTAAAGCCTGTTTACGTGCTAAGGCTAATTTAGCAGCTTCTTCTTGTTCAATTTCAGCCTGAGTCTTTTCTTTAGTAGGGCGGGCAGGTTCTTTAATATGAGTAGTATATTTGCCGGCTAAGAAAAAAGATAAAGGCGCAACGAAACCGGCTAAGACGATAAAGCAAGCACTAATAGTGATAATAAACTCTTCATAGTGTAAACCCGCGGTTTCTTTCATGATATCGTGGATGATTATGGTTTTAATAATCACAATATAGAGTAAGAGCAAAAGTACAGTGATAAAGCACGACTTTAGATAATTGGTTTTATATGACATAACTCGACCAAAATAAACAAGTAATAATAATTAATAATAAAAACTTGGATTATTAAAAAT
>ERZ1026876.1547-NODE-1547-length-11178-cov-6.283557_pt1 | contig 11178 bp, 8 predicted proteins | sample MGYA00380168_ERZ1026876 | MGnify/ENA primary metagenome ERZ1026876 (study PRJEB33269, sample SAMEA4719804) | human gut metagenome | biome: human-associated habitat; feature: organic feature; material: feces | place: Cameroon | collected 2013-10 ... | reverse complement strand
TGATGCAAGTTGCAGCCAAACTTTATCGACGCACGTACTTCCTCGAATGCTTACTCAGTGCGCAGACATTCTCGACATGCTGAGTGTGAGGGAACATGTCAACCGGCTGGACGGCGGTGATTTCGTACTTGTCGGCGAAAAGGGCCAGGTCACGGGCCTGGGAGGCCGGGTTGCAGCTTACATAGACCATGCGGGCAGGGGAGGCCTCAAGGATGACCTTGGCGACATCCGGGTGGATGCCGGCGCGAGGAGGATCCAGAATGATTACATCCGGCTGACCGTGCTCATTGATGAAATCACGGCTCAGGACATCCTTCATGTCACCGGCGAAGAACTCGCAATTAGTAATCCCGTTGCTGGCAGCGTTCACCTCGGCATCCTCAATCGCCTCGGGAACATATTCAATGCCAATCACTTTGGCGGCCTTGCCCGAGACGAACTGCGCGATCGTACCGGTCCCGGTGTAAAGGTCGTAGACAATCTCGCCGCCGGTCAGCTCCGCGAAATCCCTGGCAATGGAATACAACTTGTACGCCTGCCCGGAATTGGTCTGGTAGAACGACTTTGGCCCGATGCGGAACGTCAGCTCCTCCATTGTCTCACGGATTGTCGGCTCACCCTTGTACAAAATGCACTCCTGATCACCGATCGAATCATTCAACTTATTGTTGATGATGTAGTAGAGAGAGGTTATCTGAGGGAACGCATTAGCGATCGCATCCAGCATTTTCTCCCTGTCCTCACGATTCTCGTAGAAGAAGCACATGATGACCATCAGATCGCCTGTGTCCGTGGTCCGGACAAACATATTCCTGACATAGCCGACATTCTGACGTATGTCAAAGAAATCCAGACCGTTATCGACAGCATATTTCTTGACAAAGAGCCTGATGTCGTTGGACGGATCCTTCTGGAGGTAGCAATGCCTGATGTCCAGCACCTTGTCGAAAAACTTGCCCACGTGGAAGCCAAGCCCCATACGGTCATTCTCCGGCACGCTGTCAAGATCCTCGCCCTTAAGCAGCCAACGCTTCGACGAGAACGTGAACTCCAGCTTGTTACGATAGTACTGGGTCTTGTCCGAAGGAATGGTCGGGCGGATTTCCGGCACATCCAGATGACCAATACGAACCAATTGATCATAAACCTGCTGCCGCTTGGCCTCAAGCTGCATAGGATAGGGGAGAGGCTGCCATTTACAGCCGCCGCACACCCCGAAATGCCGGCAGAAAGGCTCCAGACGATCCTTGGACGGAGTCACGATCCTTTCCACGAACCCCTCGTAATAATTCTTGCTCTTTTTGGTCACACGGATGTCAACCACATCGCCGGGAACGGCGAAAGGGACAAAGACAACGACTCCGTTCCAATGGGTGAGCGCCTTGCCCTCGGCGGCGCAAGCCTCGATAGTTATGTTCTCTAAAAGCAGATCTACTCTTTTACGGGACATATATTCATTACTTAATTGTCAAATTCATGGAAAAGCGACTGGGAGATGTTGATCATGAAGTCTCCCATGGCCTCAAGCTCCGCCAACATGTCAAGGTAGTAGTTGATTGCCAGGAACTTGTCCGCACCTTTCTCGATCTGGAGGATGCCTTCATCCCGAAGGGCGTCACGGGTCACATTGATGATGTCCTCGGCGTTGTAGGCATTGCTGATGTCCTTGAGTTCTCCCTCCACGGCCAATTTCATGTTGGAGACCATCACAGCGAAGGCATGGTTGACCTTGCCGAGCAGAAGGTTCAGCTTGCTGATCGTTTCCTCGTCAAACTCCAGTTTATGGACCCGCAGACGGGTAAGCAGGCGGCTGATGTTCTCACAACTGTCGCCAAGGCTCTCCAGCTCGCTGATTACCCGGTAGATGACCTTGACCTCACGGGCCTCCTGGTCGTTCATTGACTCAGTTGGGATCCCATTGAGGAACGCAGCTATCTCATATTCAAACCGGTCGGTCACCTCCTCGCACTTGACAAGGCGCTGGCGGTACTCCTCAAACCTGTCAGGATCCGCCTCATTCAGAGCAAGTTTGACGTATTGAAAACCCTCCTGTGCGTTCACGGCGAAATTGACAGTCTCCTTGAACGCCTGCTCGATCGAGATGGACGGCGTGCCGATGATCCTTCCGCTGCCGATGAACCTCAGACGGAAATCGCCTTTCTTCGGAGCCGGCTCCTTGATGCATCTGGCAAGAAAATCAGCGAAAGGCTTTCTGAACCAAACAAGAACAACGGTGGCCGTCACGTTGAAGAGGGTGTGGACGCAAGCGACACCGAACACTGAAGTCATCTGAGCGTCCAGACCGAAAAGCGACACAAGCCAAAGATTGATCTTAATGAATATGTTGAAGAAAATCAACACGAAAGCGGCTCCAAGCACATTGAATATGAAGTGGGCGAGCGCGGCCCTGCTGGCCTGGACACCTGCCCTGCTGGCGACCAGATTGGCGCCGATCGTGGTTCCGATGTTCTCGCCAAGCACCATCGCCGCGGCCATAGGGAAGGAGATCCAGCCGAAATAGACGAGTACCATAGTGAGCACGACGGTGACGCTTGAGGACTGGAGGACGAAGGTTATCACAACACCTATCAGCATGAAAATCAGCGCGGAACCGATTCCGTGAGAAGAGATTCCCGCAATGGAGGCGGCCATCTGCGGAACAGTGTCAATCTCTGGTACTGAGGACTTTATGTAGATCAGTCCAACAAAAACAAGCGCAAGTCCGAGGATGGCCTGGCCGATGTTCTTGACAATCGGCCTCTTTGTCAACGACATGACAAAACCGGCTCCCAGAAGCACGAAAGCAAGGACAACGGTGTTGATCCAGAAGCCCGTAGCCGCTATGATCCAAGCGATTACGGTCGTACCGATGTTCGCTCCCATAATCACGCTGATACCTTGCTGCAGCGATAGGGTAGCGACACCCACGAGGCTGGCCACCATGATAGTCGTAGCGCTGGAAGACTGGACGACAGCGGTGATGCCGACACCGGATAAAATCTGTTTCAGAGGCGACCTGGAGGTCATCCATTTCTCAAATCTCCTCAGCCGGTCGCCGCAGGATTTCTGAATACCGGAGCTAAGCATCTCAAGTCCAAAGACAAAGAGCGCCAGAGCACCAAATAAAGTCAGCAGTTGAAGAATCATATCACAGGGAAGTGTTTAGCGCACATGTAAGTTAACATAATCCAAATTGTATAACAAATAGGCGAGAGCCGCTACACAAGGGAAACTATTGATTCAGAATCGAATTTGGCTGGTGCGAATCCTTGTTTGAATGTAATACCGTCACCGAGAATCTCAAATCCTGCCGTGGTCGCCATCTCGTTCAGCAATCGCACACTGGCGGCTGCCCAAGTGAACGATCCGAAGGCAAAGAAACGTCTGTTCTTGACCAATCTGTCACAGATTGCCTCCATCAACTGACGGACAGGCGGCAATATTCCATTATTATATGTCGGCGAGCCGAGAATTACCGTGTCGTACCTGAACACGTCGCGCAAAGCGAACGAATAACTCTCCTCATTCAGATTATGGAGCGAGAATGGAATGTTATGTTCTTTCAAGGACTCAGCCAACGCCAAAGCGGCCTTTTCCGTGTTGCCGTACATCGAACCGTAAGCCAGACAGACACCGTGCTCAAGCGGCTCATAACGACTGAACTTGTCATACAATGAGACAACCTCAGGAATATGATTCTCCCATACAGGGCCGTGGGTGCTGCAAATCCGGCATATTTCCAAACCGGAAAGCTTCTTCAGCGCAGCCTGAACCGGAGCTGCATATTTCCCGACAATGTTCGAGTAATACCTCGTCATCTCGTCTTTATATTCATTGAATATGTCTGATTGCGAGTCTACTACGCTTTCCGGGAAGGTTCTGAAGGAGCCGAAGGCGTCACCGGAGAACAAGGTGCGCTCCTGCGGACACCATGTGACCATAGTCTCCGGCCAATGTACCATTGGAACCATAAAGAATTGAAGATCAACGCTTCCCAAGGAGAGGCACTCGCCTTCCCTGATAACCTTGATGTTGTCCGTTATGCCTTGGTAGCCCTCGATCATCGGTACAGCCTTGGCGTTGGTGACAATCACGCATTCGGGATATTCCTGTCTGACAACCGCCTGAAGCGCACTATGATCTGGCTCCATGTGGTTGACAATCAGGTAGTCAACCTTCCTGTCCCCTATCTCGCTCTTGATGTTGGCCAGGAATTCGTCCTTGAACGCCACCGCTGCCGTGTCAATCAGCGCGACCTTTTCGTCCACAACAAGATAGGAATTGTAGCTGACGCCATAAGGAAGCGGCCACTGCCGCTCGAAGAGTTTTGTCTGCAGGTCATTGACTCCCACAAAACGGATTCTTTCAGATAGTCTCATCGTTTATAAAACCTTCTGTCCGAATGCGGCCCGGTTCTTCGCTGGCCGCACCTCGACAAGTAATAGACAAATTTACGAAACTTATTCCGCTTTTTCTTAAATTTGCGTTATGATAAGCCAAAAATAAACGCCAAAGTACTACTAACAAAAATGTTCCGATAGTAAACATTTTTGTTTTACCTATTAATAGGCAATATATTTATAGAATATGTTAGACATGCACCAAGATTCTGGCAAAAGCATGATGCTCCCCCCTCTTCCTGAAAGGATGAGGCCTAAAAGCCTGTCGGAATATGTCGGGCAGAGGCATCTTGTGGGGGAAGGATGCATCCTGAGGAAGATGATCGAGAACGGGAATCTCTCGTCGTTCATCCTTTGGGGGCCGCCGGGAGTCGGCAAGACTACTCTTGCCGGAATCATCGCCCAGACTTTGTCCAGAGACTTCTACACCCTGTCGGCGGTCAGCGCCGGCGTGAAGGACGTGCGGGATGTCATCGACAAGGCCAGAAGCGCTTCCGTGTTCTCCAACGGGGCGGCTCCGATCCTGTTCATAGATGAGATCCACCGGTTCAACAAGGCCCAGCAGGACGCTCTGCTCGGCGCTGTGGAGAACGGTACCATCATACTCATAGGTGCGACGACCGAGAACCCGTCGTTCGAGGTGATAACACCGCTACTCTCCCGCTGTCAGGTCTTCGTGCTGAAACCATTGGAAATCAAAGATCTGCAAACTCTGCTGGATCATGCACTGAAAAACGATGTGCTTCTGAGGGACAAGGACATCGAGATAAGGGAGACCGAGGCGATGTTCCGCTACAGCGGAGGTGACGGAAGGAAACTGCTCAACGTCCTTGAGATTGTGGTCGATTCATCCGCCGGCGACGGGTCGCGCATCGTCATTGACAATGAGACGGTTACAAACTGCCTTCAAGAGAACATGGCGATCTACGACAAGGACGGCGAGATGCACTACGACATCATCTCGGCATTCATCAAGTCAATCCGCGGCTCAGATCCGAACGCCGCGGTCTACTATCTCGCCAGGATGCTGGACGGCGGCGAGGATCCCCTTTTCATAGCGAGAAGGCTCTGCATATCGGCATCTGAGGATGTCGGCCTTGCCAACCCGAACGCGTTGCTGCTTGCGAACTCCTGCTACCAGATCGTCCATCAGATCGGCATGCCGGAAGCCCGCATCCCTCTCTCGGAAACCACAATTTACCTTGCAAGCTCTCCTAAAAGTAATGCCGCTTATCTTGCTATCAATAAAGCCATTGAATTTTCCTCCCAGAACAAGCAGGCAGCAGTGCCTCTTTATTTGAGGAACGCCCCCACGAAGCTGATGGAGGAACTTGGCTACGCCGACGGCTACAAGTACGCCCACGACTTCCCGGGACATTTCGCTGATCTGGAGTTCATGCCGGAGGGACTTGAGGGAACCGTGTTCTACGAACCTGCATCTAACCCTCAGGAAGACAGGCTGAAAGCCTATCTGCAAGCATGCTGGCCAAAGTACTACTCCAAAAAGTAACACATTTTACTATTTTTTTTTGTAAGTTTGTAGCTTAATATATCCAAAGAAGATGATTACTCAGATTCTCATCCTGCTCGCCGGCCTTGCGCTGGTTGTTCTCGGAGCCGACTGGCTTGTCGAGGGTTCCTCCACAATAGCCAGAAAAGCCGGCCTGAGCGAGTTCGTTATCGGCCTCACGATCGTCGGCATCGGAACATCCTTGCCGGAATTCGTGGTGAGTATGACCGGCGCACTTAAAGGAAGCGCGGACATCGCCATAGGCAATGTTGTAGGCTCAAACATATTCAACGTTCTTCTAATACTTGGTATAACCGCGCTGCTCAGGCCTATAGAGATGACGAAGGCCAATGTCCGCGTCGACATACCGCTGAACATCGGTGTCACCGCGCTGCTGATAGTGTTCGGAATGCATCTTACATTGTTCGGCATCGGACGCGAGGACACCCTGACCAGAATGGACGGCATTATATTCCTTATACTTTTCGCCGCTTACATGTACTGGTCCTTCAAGTCAGGCAAGTCCGACGAGGAAGTGCCGGAAGAGTCAAACAGGAAAACCGGAGTGGCCGCATTGATGATTGTCGGCGGCCTTGCAGCATTGATCTTCGGCGGCGACAAATTCGTGGACAGCGCGACCAGCATAGCCCGTATGCTGAACATCAGTGACAAATTCATAGCCGTGACGATCCTCGCGGGAGGAACCTCCATGCCGGAGCTTGTAACCTGCGTGGTCGCCGCCGCCAAGAAGAAAGGCCAGCTGGCACTCGGCAACATCATAGGATCCAACATCTGCAACATCCTTCTGATACTCGGCGCCTCGTCCGTAGTGTTCAGACCTCATGCCGGCTCTCCTTCCGGCCTGTCCTTCGGCGGTATGACATTCGCAGATCTCGGCATCCTGCTGCTGAGCGCCATCCTCCTCTTTGTCATCGCCTTCACGGGAAAGGGACGGAAACTGGACAGAGCGGAAGGCCTGGTCTTCCTCGCATGCTACGCCGCCTACATGGCCTGGCTGATCATCAATCTGTAAATGAATATATTAACTTACATCAATAATGAAATTCAAACCCACTGATTACCGGCTTGTGAATGTCGGCACCGGAAAAGAGTTCGAGGATGCCGGTTGGTCGCTTGCAGACCCGCAGGCTCCATCACCTTCCTTGATCAGAGCTGTCTACGAAAACGAGAAATTCACGCCCAGAGACGACCTGAAGGGGCTTTACAGGTACGCCGAATGGCTTCCGGTCAGACGTACACTCAGAAACTCCCACGCCCCTGTGACCTACAAGAGCAAGGGGCTGGCGGATCTGCTCGGCATGGAGAACCTCTACATCACCTTGTCCGGCTATGTTCCCAAGCGCGGTGCGAGGATGGAGACCTGCTCGTTCAAGGAAACAGAGGCTTTCTCCGTCTGCGCGAGGCTCCCGAAGAACGACAAGCGTGTACTTGTCGTCCAGTCAGCCGGCAACACGGCAAGGGCATTCGCCCGCGTATGCTCGGACAATGACATTCCTGTCGTCATCTGCATCCCGAACGACAACATCAGCGACCTTTGGTTCCTTAAGAAGCTGAAGTCCTGCGTAAAGGTCATCGCGACACCGAACGGCACGGACTACTACGACGCTATCGCGCTCGGGGAGAAGCTTTGCAAGGACCCTCGCTATCTTGCGGAAGGAGGTGCGAAGAACGTCGCCCGCAGAGACGGCATGGGAACCACCATACTCAGCGCTGTCGAGGTGATCGGACGTATTCCTGACGCCTATTTCCAGGCGGTCGGCAGCGGAACAGGAGCCATCGCGGCCTGGGAGAACGCATGCAGACTGGCAAAGGACGGTAGGTTCGGCGAGAACAGGATGAGGGTCTACTGCGCGCAGAACTCTCCTTTCACCCTGATGTACGATTCATGGAAAGCCGGGTCAAGAGAGCTTGTACCAATCACTCCCGAGGAGTCAAGAGGAAAGGCCGAGGTGATTCTCGCCAAGGTTCTGTCCAACAGAAAACCGCCTTACAGCCTTGCCGGCGGCCTGTTCGATGTCCTCAAGGAGTCGAACGGAGATTTCTACAAGGTGTCCAACGACCAGATCGTCTACTGGATGCTCCAGTTCTTCAACAAGGAGGGATACGACATCTTGCCGGCGGCGGCCTGCGCTGTCGCGGCGTTGAAGAATGCACTGGAGGACGGTGTGGTGAAGAGAGACGAGACCGTGATGCTGAACATCACAGGCGCGGGTATGCTGAACGCCACCAGCAAAGGCTTCGAGATGAAGAAGCCAGACCTGATTCTCAGCACGGATCTTTCCGCCGAAGAGGTGATCGCCAGTGTCGACCGGCTGTTTTAAATCGTGATATATCGCCAGGTTCGGGCAGCAAAAAGCTGAATTTCAAATTTTGCACGTTACCAAAATTTGAAATTCAGTTTTTCTGCTGCTTGAAAGTGTTATAGAAAAAAAATATTTATATAGATAACTAATCTGTTTCAATACTTATAAGACAGCAAAATATACTCCATACCAAATTATTGGGCAGAATATACACAGCGTTCAGAAAATAAAAATTCCAAAATTTTGGTAACGTGCAAAATTTTGGAATTTTCTATTTTTGAACGCCCTTATCGTTTCGGAAAAAGCGTTAATTATTCCTGACGAAGCGGCTCACCAGAGACGAGACGCTCCTTGGACTCCACAGGGTTGGCGTAGATTCTTAGGAATATGTCGCGGAGGTCGGCGCGGTTCAGGCGGCGCTCCACCTTGTCAAGCTTATGCTCGGTGTAGTCGGTGAATTTCTCCACATCCTCCGGTGTGTATAGCTCGGCGTACTTGTAGCAACGGTTGACAAGGTCGTAGGCGATGTAGTTGGTCTTCCAAAGCTGGTAGCCGGCGATGATCCGCTTGTCCACGGCATGCCTGATGGCCTGATAGCGGTCGTTCTTGTCGCAATGCGAGGCAAGCTCGATCTCGTCCGGAGTGATGGGAAGGCCAAAGTTCAGATGAACGTCACCCTTCTGCTGCCTGATGCCCATAACAATGCTGTGCAGATCCTCCGTCTTGGTCTTCACATACTTCTGGGTTCTGGAGATCAGTATCTCACGAGCCTTGCGGATGTCGCACGGCTCATATTCATAGGAGATGCTCAGAGGGATGATGTTCAGCTCGGCGAAGTTCTCCGCGAAGGATTTGGTACCACTCATGTCCAGCATCTTGAGGAGTCCCTGCTCTGTCGTGTCGATGCCGTCCTTCGTGCGTCCTTGTCTCTGTGCCAACCAGATAGAAGATTTACCTGAAGTGATTGTCTGACGGATGTACTTGGACAGCACCTGGGATGAAAGATAGAGTTCCCTTGCCGAGATGCCTCTGATCACGCGGATCATCCTATTGGAACGAAGGAGGTACTCTACAGTCTTGCTCTGCTTGATCAGGTTGTCGCCCACGCAGATCTCGGTCATCGGAATGTGGTTCCTGAACAAAACAACCTGGGTGATGGCGGGATCCAGAATGATGTCCCTGTGATTGGACATCGCCAGGAACTTACCCTTCATTTCCTTGATGTAGCTGATGCCGTCATAGGAGAAGTTGTGGATGGTGTGATCCATACACCAGGACACAGCCCTGTTCATCACAATCTCCTGAAACTCATCAATATTATGAACACTCTTCAAGGCATTCCGAAGGAATGTCATCGGCTCGTCAGGGAAAAGATATTCAGAAATAGCAAGTACCGCGGGATGATTCGCGACCTTGTTCAAGGCCTCGACCGCTTCGGCGTCATTATAAGGACAGATGCTGTCAAATTCAGATGTATCAGCCATAATAAATCATCGTTTGTAAGGTGCAAATGTAATCAAATTACTTAATATTACAAAGGCTGGACCGCGTCCATCAGGAACCGCGGCGGAAAAGGAGCGAGCTGTCACCGTAGCTGAGGAAGCGGAAACCATTGGAAAGCGCATAGTCGTAGATGGTCTTCCAGTCTCCGCCCACAAATGCCGAAATCAACAGAATCAGTGTGCTTTCCGGCTGGTGGAAGTTCGTGACCAGAATGTCCACAAGCCTGAAGCGGAAGCCCGGCACGATGATGATCCTGGTGCCGACCTTCAGTTCGTCAAGATCATTCTTCTCCAGATAGGAGATGATGGCGCCAAGCGATTCCCTCACTGAATATTCATAGTCCCGTTCGTACGGAACCCATTGCCCGACATCCTCGGGTTTTCCTTTCTCGATGCAGCTGACACCGACATAATACAATGACTCAAGCGTTCTTACGGAGGTGGTGCCGACCGCTATCAGCTTTGACTTGTTGTCTCTGATACGCTTTAGAAGGTCTAATGAGACCACGAAAGGCTCGCGGTGCATCGGGTGGTCGGCGACATCGGAACTCTTTACGGGAAGGAATGTGCCGGCTCCGACGTGCAGGCAGACATTCTCGCGGTCGATTCCCTTGGCGGAAATGCCGTCAAGCACCCGCTGGGTGAAGTGGAGACCGGCGGTAGGCGCCGCGACAGAGCCCCTGATCCTGGCGTAAAGAGTCTGATAGCGCTCGGTGTCGATGGATTCCGTAGCCCTGTTCAGATAAGGAGGAATAGGAACGGTTCCGCAAAGCTCCAGAACGCGCGAGAAGGGGTTGCCGTCCCGCCAGGAAAACTCCACTATGCCGGTCTCGCCGTTTCTCTCGACAAGATCAGCCTTCAGCCCCATAGCGGCGACAATCTCGTCTGAATCGGGATTGTAAAGAGTCAGGGAATCGTTTTTCCAACGCTTGGCGTTGCCGATCACACATTTCCATCTGCAACGCTCCGTCGAGGCGAAAGCGGTGTTGTACTCCGGAGGATCAATCGGCTCAAGGCAGAAGATCTCGATGTGCGCTCCTGTCTCACGCTGAAAATGAAGCCTGGCCGGCACGACCTTGGTGTCATTGAAGACCATCAAGGCTCCTTCCGGAAGCAATTCCGGAATATTCCTGAAGACATATTCATCGACCTTGCCGTCCTCATAGCGGAGCAGTTTGGATGCGTCGCGCTCGGCGAGGGGATATTTCGCGATGCGCTCGTCGGGAAGATTGTAATTATAGTCCTCAATATGTATTGAAGGTATCATCGTAATGAGAGTTTAAAATCCGCACAAAGTTAACTTAAGTAATAGAAATATCAAATTCTCATCATAGCAACCGACAGCGGGACATTTTCTATAATTGTGTAAATATTATTAAAATGTTTAGTTGGAAATTTGGGTTTACAATCGTAAATATTATAATAATATTTGATTACAAAAC
>ERZ1026876.1546-NODE-1546-length-11179-cov-16.287307_pt1 | contig 11179 bp, 19 predicted proteins | sample MGYA00380168_ERZ1026876 | MGnify/ENA primary metagenome ERZ1026876 (study PRJEB33269, sample SAMEA4719804) | human gut metagenome | biome: human-associated habitat; feature: organic feature; material: feces | place: Cameroon | collected 2013-10 ... | reverse complement strand
TAAAAGATGACGGAGGATCATAATGTATGTATCTGCGGTCTACATCGACATGAATTACAATAGAATCTATTTTTTTATCGAGCTCTTCGCTAAGCTGTTCACAGATTTCCTTACTTGCGAGTTCTAGTATTTCTTTCTCATTCTTCTTGTAATTAGTCATTCCAAAAATATCTGTTATCATAGCAAACTCCTACAGGTCAGTTGCAGCGTTGGTCGTCCTATGGTCGGATCGTCCGCGTCCTCGATTTCTGGATTTAGTGCAACTTCAGATGGGCCATATGTAGCCATAGAACAAGCGGCAATTAGATTGGAATTTATAACACGCTTCATACATTCATCAATATCGTCGATCACCACGGGTTTTCTTCTGGCGGGATCAAACGTCGCATGTTGAAAATTAGTAGCATCAATAATATGGATCACAATGGTGTCGTTCCATGTTTTGACTTTGATATCATGCAGCCTGTCATTATATCCAATATATTTATATTCACCATTAGAATCATAGCAGATTTGCATTATGATCGTTACAATGTGTTGGATAGAACTCAGAGCGGGTACAATAATATCACAGTCATTTTTAATTGCGTATTTACATATTTGATAGGTGCGGCCACCGCCGCGTGGGGTGATAATTTTATACATACTTTGTAAAGCCTCTATCATACGACATCCATCAAATTCGAATCACGCTTTTTTACAAGTTTATTAATGAGATGTTGCTGTCCTTTTGGAGTGATTCGTGTGGTGTAAGAAATTTTTGCATTACCATAAGCTGTGGTAAAAAGGGTGGTCTCAACCTCGAACAATCCCATCTCCATAGCCCATTGTGTTGGCGTGTTGTATCTATCGCCCTTTTGCGAGATGAGATATCCGTTTTCACGTAAATATCTGAACAGGCGGTTTTGGCCAATGTCGCAACCATCCTGCTTTAGCACAATAGCGAAACTACCAATAAGAACACTTGCCTTCGATGCGCTAATTGCGTCTGCGAATTCTGCTTTTGGTATAAGCTCTGCATTTTTTGCCGTTAAGGCTGTGATTTGCTTTTTGCTTTCTTCAAGTTCTTCATGAGCGATCAAAAGTGCCTGAGATAAAATCTCTGTTTTGGATAACTGCTTTGGTTGGGTAAGCTGCTTCTCCATCTCATTGAATGCTGTGATGTATTTGACTTTCCATTCCAGCGCTGATTTACCAGTAAACCCCATAACGAGTAAACTAAACCCGTCACGATTCATTAAATACATCGGAAAAGTTTGGCCTCTATATTCAAACGTTGACTCGTGAAAAAATTTAGTTACGGAATTTTCCGTAGCTAAAATACTACGAATTGCTTCCATCACATCGTTATGCCGTTTTCCAAAATTTTCAGCAATCTGGCGGCTGGATACCACTGCTTCATTGTTTTCGACAGATAAAATAATGTCAGTCATATTCATTCTCCTACTGCTTGCGCAGCTTTATGTAATTTACCAAACGGCGTAATCAAATATCGATGCAAGGCTACGTCTTCTAACTCTTTTCGCATTTCATTTAGTGTGACCAATTTGTCAATATCAGAAGTAAGTATCTTTTCTATGGCTTGATAAGCTATGGCGTCTATAAACATTCGTTCGCTGGTTTTCATACCTCGACGAACAAACGGTCGAATCATCCACCCAACTTGTTCTTCCATGTAGTTTTTGAATAACTCCACTGTCTGTTCGGCTTCTGCTTCTCGGTAGCGGTCGTACAATTCTTTTGCAAGACTATCAATGGCGTCATAGTTCCATCCGTCGGTAGGAGACCAGTAGTCCGATACTTTCAGGCCGCTTATTTTTACTTTTATCATCTTGCGTGACTCCTCAATCGAGTAGATCGGCCAGCTGTGCGGTCTCGCTGCGTTCTGTCTTTGGCATATACACGTAAGCAAAGTGCGGATTTCCAGTCAAAGCAGAGATTGCCTTGCGCATACCACTGTTATTTTCAAATACCGCCTCGTCTGTCTGCTTCAAGTCGCCGTCAAGCCACAACATAGATCCCTCACCTACACGGCCGAGCAGTAACTGGATATGTTCTTTTGTCAAGTTCTCTGCTTCTGATACTAGCAAGATAGCATTCTTATAGTCGCGTCCACGGATAAAGCCGAGATGCGCCACCTCTACTTGCCCATTCTTGATCCAATATTCAAGTCCGCTCTCTCCACCTAAGTGATCAGCAAGAGGTCCAGCGAATGATGCCGCGCCTAACTTTTCCAGCAGGGTACCGGGAAGTGCGCCAAGTTCTTTCGTGTTTTTGACTTCGATGTTGTTGCGAATCCAGATCAGCTTGTCAAACTTATGCTTCTCGATCATATCAATAGCAGAGGATACCATGAGCATCGTCTTGCCACTGCCGAATGTACCAGCCAGCATCTTCACGGTGATATCGTCGTTCTGCAGCATATCAAAAGCTAGTCTTTGTTGATCATTGCGTGGGCGGATGTCGCCAGTGAAGCGGTTACTAATTTTCTTATACTTAATAGGTACATAGCGCGAACCATTCCATCGAATCCCAGCTGTATTGCCATCTGCGTCGGCATTTGGAATCAAGATATAGCCGTTCGTGGGAGTATCAAACAGGTTCTTCTGCTCGGCGTCCTTAGAGTAGGCCATCGCCAGCGCTTCTTCGCCACCGTCTTCTAGAGCAATCACGGTCCAGCCAGCGTAATCATTGTTGGCACCGCCAGTATCAAGAGACAATTCACAGGGCAGTTTCATAACCCGCTGCGCAAGATTAAAGCAACTTAGGTCACTGGTAACAAAACGGAAGGAATCAACATCAGCGGTCGTCTTGGCTACAAGTTCATCTGCGGCCGACTTTTCAAATACTCCCGCCTTGGTTTGAATCTTCTCTGTATCTTCTTTCTTTTCAATCAGCTCATTCAGATACCATCGTGCAGCAGCCATAATAGTTCCGTCGTTGTTGTCTTTGACTGGGACATCATTCAGGATCGAGAGCAGCTGTGTGTAGTCAATAGATACTACTGTGTACGCTGCTGGATGTTCGGCGAGCAGACGAGTAACGGTGCGAGCCTTAGCTTTGGTGGCTTCATCCTTCTTGCCACTAGTCTTGATGTCTTCCAGCTCATAGAGAGTGATGTCAGCAATTAGAAACTGCTGCGCAAGCAACGTGTCAGGCGGGAGATCTAGTAAGGCAGAGGTGTCATAGAATTTCATAGCGGATTATTGTTCCTCCTTGATAAGGATTATCGGATGTCGTTTTATGGTTAATATGTTTAAGTACTGTTTGTAAGGGCGAAATTTTGAGCTGCCAGAACATAGCGGGCGAGAAATGTTCTCAGCAGCACAAACAGGACTTAAATATATCATACCTATATTATACACCAAATTTTTGTTATTTGCAAGCGAAATTGCATATATTTTCCGGGGCGATACGTTGTTTTTTGGCGATGCTGCGCAGGACGGCTGCTTAATGGAGCGCTTAACGGCGTTTATGCGCGAAATGTGCGGTTTTAGTGGCATTTTTAGCGTTTTTAGGGCAAAATTTAACGTTTTTGATTAAAAAATGAGCGAAATTTGAGAGATCTTGGAAGGGGATTTTAGTTTTTGTGGGGTACTAGCGGGATGAAATTACGATGATATGTGCAATTTGTAGCAATATAATATGACGTAATTTTGAACGATAATACGTTGTTTACCGGGTGAGGCTTCGGGACGTTTTTTAGCTACGATGATGCACTTGGAGATACTACGACATACGGTGTGCTGCGTGATCTTGATGGGTGAAAATATGGGCTGCGGAGTGGTGGTTGACATGGCTGTGGGGATCAAAATTGGGAAGTGATGTGCTGCACAGCTAGATGTAAAAATGTTGTGAACTAAGTAAGGGGCTCGGAAGGTTTGGGACGTGATGGGGAGATAGAACAACTAATTGGTTTTTGGCAAAGTACGGATACTTCAATGTTTTAAACTACCCCCCAATTTGCGCCGATAGTACGTCATTTTTTCAATATGACCTTTTGTTAAAAGGTGGGATTAGGTAGTCCCTGAATACGGAATTTATACCTATTTATATATAGGCGACTTCCATTCCGTTTTTGTGGGCGGTGGATTTTGGTGCATGGACTATTGCTTTACAAAATAAATAGATGACCTATAATGTAGACACTCCAAGGGGAGCGGGAAACACCGGAACGGCACCCGCTCCCCGGGGAGTAGTCGCACCTTGAAAATTGAACAGGCATTTTTTCGTGGGGGCGTTTATACGCCGGCGGGCAAATCGTTTATGCGGTTTGTCTGTATAACCACGCGCAAAGTGTCTGAACAATTAGTGCGCCCAAACCCCGATGGCCGAACATTACCGGCATAATTCCCAAGAACGTGGGAGAAGTGCGGGGGGCGGTGTACCTTGAAAACTGAACAAAAGGCAGAACCTAAGATAACACCACGGGGACTGTTATGCGCAAGCATAGTTTTGTAGAAAACGCCAAGGTCAGAGCTGGTGACAATAGATACAATTCCAAAGATAGCAACGGTTGTTTGATGGCGTAGAACCGCCTAGAGGAGAAAAAAGCTCTTGTACCACCCCTACTATAAGCTAGAATAGCGGGCAAGGGTGCAAGCAAAAGAACACCATTAGTTCCAGATGGGTAAAGTGCGCCAAGACTAACTAACGCACGATGGACAGCACACGGGCTGTATAAGTCAGTGCCATAATGGAACACGGGCAAAAGTGCAATGGCCTAGAGAAAAGCACATACCCAAAAGCATATAAGCTACAACTGTGGCTTTACATAAAAGAGACGGTCATCGGTATGCACTCTCCAAAAGCGTACCGTACCAGAGCGCTAAACAATCCGGTTTAGTGCAAGTTTTTATAAGATAAGAGGTAACTATTATGCTGAAAGTTTATGCTGACTACGAGGTCATTGTCAAAAATGGCAAGACCAACACTCTGACTGTTCTGGAACTGGTCAAGTTTCTGAACGAACAAGGGGGCGTCCTGACCAAAGAACAGGGTGACGCTGTACGCAAAACCCTTGACCAGCGTGTTGAAGAGGATAACTCTGCAAAGTGTGATGCACGCTGTGGGGAACTGTGCGCCATGGAACGTTCCGATATGTGGAAAGTTTACGCCCCTAACCCCTATTACATGGGCGTAAAAATCACTGTTGACGCCAAGACCAACGCACTGACTGTGCAAGATGCCAAGATGCCGCTCAAGTTCAAGACTTTGGAACGGCATTACCAGATTCTGAAGTCCGTAGAAGTCGGCGATGATGGCAAGCCCCGTCCCAACAGCGCCGTTACTCTGTGCTCTGATGCAAGTTATAGCAAGCTCATTATGCTGTTCAATGGCCTGTTGGTTGAAGAAACTGCAACAGAACTGAGCTCTAATAAGCTCCAGCGTTCTACTAAGGTTGTGGAAGCACTGACCGAAAAGGGTTTGGACTGCTTTACCGGCACTATCAACAAGGCCAAGCGTCTCCAGCAGCTCCAGTCCATCTGGAACGCTATGCTCCCTGAAGAACTCGCCAAAAATTGCAAGGCTTTGTCTTGTGACGTATCTTTCATGAAAAAGGCCGCATTCCGTGTCAAGGGTAACTCTGTCAACGGCATTGGTGACCGTGCCATGGTAGACTTTGTGGTTGTCACGCTGGCCGCTGGCCTGTCTTTCGATGGTAAGGCTCGTACTCTCAAGTATAACACCACCAGCAAGTCCAAGTTCTTTGTGAGCGACAAGTAATGTTCATTAACGGATACCCTTTCGAGGTCGCACCGTTTAAAGCGGCCTCTTTCCAGCGCAGTATGCGTAGCGTCTTAGAGTGTGGCGCATTTTGTACACTCAGAAAAGAGGTTATTACTATGGATTGCCCTTACATCATCAGAGAAACCATTGACGCTGACCACGTCCGTGAGCATGGCTATTACCAGCTTGACGAACTGGCCTACGACCTGACCCACGACTTTGCAGGCGCAGATGTCGAGGTTATCAGCAGGCCCGTGTACAACGTCGTCATGGAAAGCGGCGAAAGACTTTCCAATGTGGATGACGAGACAGTGTTCAAGATGCTGAGTGCTGGTCTGCCTGTTCTGCACGTTGAAAACGCAAGGGATGGGTATATCATATACTCTCGTCATAAACCTACGCCGCCTTCTCAAGACGAACTATTGTCCAGATATAAAGTCGCCTATCTGATAAACAAAGTTGTTTCTTCTGAAGAGACAGAAGAACATCTTAAAATTGCAACTAAAATTGGGTTAGAAGGTGGCCTTACTGATATAAACTTTTTCTTTGCTGAAACGGCTTGCAATGACATATTGCCGAGAGTTAAAAAACTCTATAATCGTGGCCTTTATGGACTTAGAAATATAGAGGAAGAAGCAAGAGCTGTGTGATAACCGTAGTCCTGAGCATGACGTTAAACTGCTCACCCTTGCAAATTCAGAACGCCTTGACGTGGCGCGGGGGCTTTAAACTAAGATTCTGAAAGAAAAGAGAGGTAATGCGCTAAATGTTTAGAGACAAAAATGGCATAGTTATCCAGTGCGTCAACCGTAAAGGAATGACGTACAATGGCTGCAAAGTCCCGTATATGGGACTGTACGGCACGCTCAACGGCATGGAATTTGTCGCGGAGCCTCGTCTGAACGTGAAAACCGGAGAGATGCGACTTAAGCATCGTGATTTAAAAACCAAGGCTCGCTGGGACGACATTCCCGACAAAAAAATGGTATCTCTCATTGTCTTAGCTGCAAAAGCCGGATGTGTTCAACTTTATAAGTGGGATACAAAAATGGTTTCTCCTGACCAAAACAAAGCTAAAAAAGAAGCTGCATTTTGGTGTAAAGAAGCCGCAAATCCTGATACCATTCGCAGGTTTAAGGTAAAAGTTAAGTACCAAAATTCGCCTATGACAACTCACGAATATGGAACAAGAAGCCATGTCCTTTATGGCGAATTCATCGACATGAACGGCAAGGTCAAAAAAATCGAACAAGTACAAAATTATATGGATGGAACTGGCATGAGTTCTTCTTTTGATAACAGAGATAGAAGGCCATTAAATCCGGTTTTTCCAGTCAAAAGTGGAAAGCGTTAATGAGTTATTTATTGTTACCGTGATTCCACTGACCGTCTGCACCTAATTTGGGACTTGAATCATTTCCCAAATTTGAATTTAAGCAAGTGATTTTATCGGATTGAAGCTGTTTGAGTTCTTTCGGCGTAAATCGAACTTTGATAAATGTTCCATTCTTTTTCGCAATTCCTTGTCGTTTGTTACATAAATGCTTATAACATAATCCATCTTGAAAAACTGGATTATTACATTTAGGTCTATAACAAGTCAATTTCGGTTTCATAGTACCACCTCTTAGCTAGATTATAGTTTAAACTTTTAATAAAATCAATTAGTTAACCCCAACGTCATTCGATTAAATTCGGCTGGCGTTTTCTTTTTACCTCTTTTCTCTGCTCCAAAAGGAGCGATGCCGTGCGATTGGCGGTCACGGGGAAGATAGTATACCGCTACCAGTACGCTCCTCAACGGGCATTTACACACACACACACACACACGAAAGGACAAGAAAATGAAAATTATCAACTGCACACCTCATGAGATTTCCTTTGTTGCCGATAACGGTGACATCATTCGCACCATTTCTGCAAGTGGTATTCTGCCTCGTGTGGCTACCTCTTACACGGTAGCGGCCACTGTTGACGGTATCCCTGATGAAATCACTGTATATGGTGATGTCGAAGGACTTCCAGCAGAAGAGCCCGAAACAATTCTGGTCGTGTCTGCCCTCGTGGCAAATGCGTGCAAGAACCGCAAGGATCTTCGCATTCCCGGGCGACAAGTTCGTGATGAAGCTGGCCATGTTATCGGATGCAAGAGCCTGAGCCGTCCTTGCTAAAAAGAGGTGTGACTTCATGACTATTATCGCAATCGAATCCGCTCTCGATGTCGCAATTATGTTTGGTGACAAAGAGCTGGCGGAAATTTACACCGAAGCCTTAGAAGATGTGGGCGTCCACTATGAAAGCCCTGCCAAGTGCTGGGCATAACGAAAGGAGCACAGCGATATGGAAATGGATATTGGCGACTGGTACGCCGAACAGTATCTCCTCGACACTGATGGCCACATTGGTATCGAAATCCATGCAGAGGACGGCACTGTCATTGACCGCTTCCCTCTGAAAGACCGCGAAGCATGCGAACGTTGGTTTGAATCTCAGCTTGTATGTGAGCGGTGTGCAACGCCCATATGGTGCTAATCGAAAGGAGCGCAAACAGTATGGATTACTTTAGCAGTCAGACCATTTTCTTTTGCGGTATCGTTGTCGGTATCGGATTTGCCGTATCGATTCAGCTTGCAATCAAAGAGCTGTTCCACCAGCGGCGTCCCCACTAACAGCGTCTCACCAGTGCACACAGAAAGGAAGTATCATCATGAAATCAATTTCGGAATCCATTCGGGGTATGGCGGTCGTTATCGCAAGCGTCATGCTCGCAGCTACAATCTTCACAATGCCCGTCAAGGCGGCAGAGCTCACAACTTACATCCAGTCCGGCACGATCTGGAGTGAAAGCGCCGGCGAGTACCAAGTACTCGATGATGCTGGCGAGTTGTGGGGATTTACCGCTGGCGTTTATGACTATGTCGTTGGACAATACGTCGAGATGACTATGTCAGACGCTGGAACCCCAGACAATATCTACGACGACACTCTCATTGCCGTGTCTCCTATGTGGCGGGACTATGAAAGCGACATCGTTGGCCCCTTTGGCTACTACGTCGTTGATGGCTACATTGCAACCGACAACACGAACTGCCTCAGCTGCTGGGTGCGAGATTCTTATGGATCTTTATGGTTCTGGAACGGATTTTGCCCCAAACAGAAGGGCGAGCACGTTGTCCTCATTATGAATAGCAACGGCACACCCGACCGATTCTCAGATGATTCTATCGATGACATCTTGTGGAGTGAAGACGAGGTAGACTGAAATGGATTCTATGAAATTTGATATGCTGTCTATTGCGGCCGCTCTGTACGAAGGCGGCTGGCGTTCCAACATTGACGACTACGAACGGCTTGTAAGAGACTATCGTATGTCCCAGAAAGAAGAGAGGTAATTTATCATGAATCAGTTGAAAGTACTTCAGTATGCACAGGCAGCCGCTATGGACAAGTGGTGGCTTTATGATGGGCTGGCCGACAAGTTCGTTGGCGAAAAGACTGGCGAGATGGCGCGGAATATGGCAAATGAAATCATGAATGACGTCAAAGAAATCGGCGTCATGATTGATGCAGAAGAAAAGCGCCTCCGCGCCGAGGCTGAAAAACAGCGCAAACAGGAGCAGGCCGTAAAAGCACAGCAGGCACAGCAGGCACAGCCGTCGCAGCAGGAGCGCCCCACCGCCGGACGTATCGTAGATGACGGCACGAAATGGACTGTTGCTGTCCGATATAAAGATGGCAGCGAAACCGTGTCCAGATTCTCTCATGAAGACATCGCCCGCAAGGCATACGAAACAATCCGAATGCTGGATAGGGGAATTGCCGAATCGAATCTTTCCCGTATGACCCTGACCCACAAAAACACCGTCGTGAAAGCATACGAGCGAGACTGAGAGGCGCAGTCGTATGATCGTCAGTGAAATCTACGAAACCATGGCGGGCGACCTCTATGGTGTGGTTCTGAATGAGGATATCAAAATCATTCGGGTTGTCAAAATCAACGACCGCGAGCTTACCCCTGACTTTTTCCGGCGAGCAAGAATGGGATTCCTTACCGAGCATTCGTATGACCAGTTGCCCAAAGAAGAGATGTGGCGGTGTATTGAATCAAACTGCTGTCTGGTGGCGACCATCACAAACTGCCACGGATTTATCGTTCATGCAGATCATGATATGACCCGCAGCAGCCGTAAGATGTTCGGTAAGAGAGCTCGAATGAACTATGATCGCAAATACAATAGAGGTGATTATGGTGGAACAATTCACAGTCAAGCCAACTACTGTCGCAAAGCAAACCAGCTCGCCTAAAGCAATTGCAGTGTGTCCCATCTCGAATTTCGGCGGTTATGAAATCTACGAATGTGATGATGATCGCGTTCATGTAGGTATCAACAACGGCGATACGATCGAAGACTGTGGGACACGCCAAGTCAAATATACGTCAAGCGGGCGTCCGTACTTCAATCTGGGCGGTCAGCGTCACTATCTCGATGATTTCATCAGAGTTTAAGGAGAGCAGAAAATGTCAGAATGGCAAGAGCTTTGTAGCCGCGCCATCTGGGTCACAGTTGGAATCTTTGCTGTTCCATATGCTGGGCTTCAGATTGGCCGTGGGTTTTATTACCTAGATGAGTTCCCGCGATTCAATCGAGTCTGTCGGGGCTTGTGTCGTGCGGTGAAAAATCTAGTGAGCGGCATCGTAGCTGTCTATCAGGATTGTCCGTGTGAATTCGTTCTGTATACCACAGCGGTGATTGTAATCATTGCTGTTGCGATAAATAAAGCGGCGGCACTCATTTAAGAGCGCTGCTACACACAATTCAATCAAAAGAGAGAGGTAACAAAAATGCTTTACTATCGTACCAAGAGGAGTGCCAACAACAAACCCATGTATCGCGGCAAAGGGCGTAAGGCAAACGAAGAAGCATGGTCTATCTACATTGCCGACGAGCTGTTCACTGAAAAAGAAGTCGTCAAGATGAATCTGAACAGAAATTATTTGGAGCCTGTTGAAATCAAGCAAACCCAAACGCATCGGCAGGGCTGTTTCCGTGTGGCGAATTTTGATGCCAATATCAAGTCGGTGGAAGCAGTGTCGAAACCGGAGCCTTTGTCCAAGAACGCACAGAAAGAAGTGATTTCTCGTTTGAAGGACAGGCGGTCGTATAAGAGCCATCTGTCGACTAATTCTAGCGTTCGACCAACCACAATCTTGGTTCGATTTAAGTTGCCGACTCCGAAAAAGAATGATGCGGCTGCGGCAAACAAGTAAGAATTTCCAGCAATTTCCTACATACATAACGCAGTCGCAGATGATATCATAAATGAAGTTTTCGCAGAGGGGGCTGGGCGGCAATAGTCGCTCAGTCTAATGCGGCTACGGGTTCTGCAGAGCCTGTACTGGTCCCAAGCCCAGAACGCAGCAGCGTAAACAGAAGGGCGCTCCACCGCT
>ERZ1026876.1544-NODE-1544-length-11182-cov-2.539319_pt1 | contig 11182 bp, 7 predicted proteins | sample MGYA00380168_ERZ1026876 | MGnify/ENA primary metagenome ERZ1026876 (study PRJEB33269, sample SAMEA4719804) | human gut metagenome | biome: human-associated habitat; feature: organic feature; material: feces | place: Cameroon | collected 2013-10 ... | reverse complement strand
GGCTTCATGAAAGATACCGTCTCTTTCGGCAACAGTATTTATGACCGTGACGAGGAACTTCTGAATCCGTCGCCTTTTATGCAGTCCACTTTCAATACGGCATCCGGCTATATTGCATTGATAAGAAAGATAAGGAGTTACAATACCACCTATGTCCAGCATGCGTCCGGTTTCATGGCATCATTTGCCGATGCCGTCATGCTTCTGGATGAACATCCGGGGCAGCATGTGCTTGTCGGAGGATTCGACGAGATTACACCGGAAGTGGATGTGCTGCGCCGTCGTCTGGGGCTGTATCGTGCAGACAATGACGATTTTATGCCTCTCGGTGAGGGTGCCGGCGCCCTGCTTCTTTCTTCAGCAGGAGGCTCTGCACGGATTTTGGGCATGGCTCCGGCATCCTGTCCTATGGATGAGTTCGTTTCTGCATGTTGCGGACACGGGACTGTTTATGATACCGTCCGTTGCAGCAGCCTTGTTTCCGAATATGGCGCTTTCGGGTCAATGCTTCCCGTCATCATCGCCGACCGCCTCTCCACTAATGGTTCCGGTCCGATGACCCTGTACGTGGACGATGTTAATCCTGACGGCGTCATGGCATTGATTTCCAATGATTTTGCATTGTAATTTCCTATGTCGGCGCTCGTTATCATCTGCATTGTCCTGTCTGTCTGCGGTTTCCTTTTCTGGGCATCCGCAAGTATCAGGTCGGGCGTGTATCTGAAGGCGTTCTGCCGGGAGCGCACCCCCGAAAAAGTAGTCTAGCTGGCCTTTGACGACGGCCCGGTCCGGGGTGAACGATATGCCGATGTTTTGCGCAATACGACTTGCACCACCGGAGCCCTGGACGTTTTGCGTAAACATGGAGCCCGCGCAACATTCTTTATCATAGGCAAGAATATTTCCGGAAACGAAGATATTGTCCGTCAGGCGCTTGCCGATGGACATAAGATAGGAATCCACTCGTGGGACCATGAGAATATGTTTCCGCTTTACTCTGCGTCGCGCATGGCCGAGGATATTCTACGCTGTAAAAAAACTCTGGAAGCATTGTCCGGCGAAGAGGTCCGTCTTTTCCGTCCTCCGTTCGGCGTGGTGAATCCCACGATTGCCCGCTCCGTAAAACTCCTAGGTCTCCAAACTGTCGGCTGGAGTATAAGGAGTTTTGACACAATGCATTGCGACCGCCCGGACTGGGAATCCCGCGTGGCTGACCGCATCATGCGCCGCCTCCATCCCGGCGCCGTCATCCTCCTCCACGACCGCCTCACCGCCGCCCCGTCGCTCCTCTCCACCCTCCTCGACCGCCTCACCGCCGCCGGCTACCGCTTCGACCGCCCGCTGCCGAGGTAGGTTTGGTTCTATGGATGTCGCAGGGGGTACGCCTTCACTTTTTGCTAACATGGTCCTTTGCTAAACCTGGACCCTTTGCTACGCCTGTTTTTTTTGAACAAGTTGGCAGCATGTTATTTTGCTAAATGTCTGTGTGTCAGTGAAATGCGTAAATAAACCCATGCCAAGTCTCATGAAAAAACATGGGACTTGGCATGGCATCTTGTCAGGTGTTGTGCTTCTAATGTTCTGATAATCAGCGAATAATCCGAATTATGTGAGCTGTTCTCTCCTGCCAACTTGTTCAGTTTTACCCTACAGACTTTCCAGGAGAATTTCCTTGATGTCCTGTTCGGTGAGAGGGACATAGGCTTTGTCGAGGCCCTCGTTGACGGCGATGTGGTGAGCCATTTCGTCAATCCGGCTGTCGTCGATGCCTACCTCGCGGAGGTGCATCGGGATGTTGATGCTCTCGAAGAATTCGTATGTGGCGTCGATGGCCTTCCCGGCGATCTCCTGCTTCGGAAGAGTCGGGTCGATGCCGAAGACATTGATGCCGTATTTGACGAAACGGTTCATTGTCCTTTCACTGAGGATATGGCGCATCCAGCGCGGGGTGATGATGGCAAGTCCCTCGCCGTGGGTTATGTCGTAATAGGCGCTGAGGGCATGTTCAATGCCATGACACGGCCAGCCGGAGTAGCTGTTGCCGAGAGCCAGGATTCCATTGCATCCGTAGGTGCAGGCAAGCATCATTTCAGCTCTTGCGGTATAGTCCTCAGGATTTTCGAGACACTTGCGTCCGTTTGTCATCAGGCTGCGCAGCATTGACTCGCAGAAGCCGTCATTGAGCAGCGTCGAATCTTCCACGAAGTACTGTTCAATGGTGTGGTTCATCGCATCGGCAATACCGGCAGCGGTCTGTTTCTTCGACACGGTAAATGTATAGACCGGGTCCAGAATGGAAACCACCGGAAACAGCAACGGGTCGATATAACCTATCTTGTCATTGGTCTCGGTACGGGAAATTACGCCTCCGCAATCATATTCGGAGCCTGTAGCGGCAAGAGTGAGGATATCTACGATAGGCAATGCCGCCTTGGCTTTTACCTTATAGGAAATCAGATCCCATGGATCCCCGTCGTACTTTGCTCCTGCGGCAATGGCCTTGGAACAATCAAGTACGCTGCCACCGCCTACGGACAAGATTACGTCCACATTATGTTCCTTGCAGAGCCTGACTCCGTCGAGAACGCTCGGGTCATACTTCGGATTAGGCTGGATGCCAGGGAGTTCCACGATGTCATAACCCTTCAGCATCTCCAGCACCTTCTGGTACAGACCGATTTTCTTGATGCTTCCTCCACCGTATGTGAGAAGAATCTTCTTTCCGAACTGAGTCATCACCTCCGGCAACTTCGCAATCGCATCCCTGCCGAAAATAAGACGGGTAGGCGTCATGTAATCAAAATTCTGCATAGACCTTTATGATTTAGTTACACAAAGAAAACAAACAATAATGAATCTGTCAAGACGGAAACACGGAAAAATTCTTAACTTTGCGGAATGGAAAAATTGGTAATTATTGACTCCTGCATGAGATCGGAGTCCAGGACTAGAAGAATTCTCAACGCTGCGAAAGAGGTACTTTCGACGCGCTATGATATTGAAATCATTGATGTTAACGCTGCGGGGCTGTTGCCGTTGACGCCCGAAGGATTGGCAGAAAGGACATCGGGCATTGTACCTGAACCGACATTGAAATTGGCGAAGACCATTGCCGCTGCCGACAGGCTGGTGGTCGCCGCTCCTTTCTGGGACATGAGCTTTCCGGCAGCACTGAAGGCGTTTTTCGAGAACATGTCGCTTTACGGTGTCACTTTCGAGGACAACGGACAGACCTGCGTAGGACTCTGCAAGTGCAAGAAAGTCATGTATATAACTACGCGAGGCATGGATATCGAGACCGGAAGCCAGAGGGAACAGGGCAGCTCCTATCTCATGGCATTGTCATCGTTGTGGGGACTTGGAGAAGTGACGACAGTCGCTGCCAAGAATCTCGATTACCTGTCTCCGGAAAAGGTTGAGGCCAAGATCGAGGAAACATCTTCATTGGCCAAAGCATTGTCCCTGACCTTCTGACAGACCTGATTACGACGAAATGAAGAGAAGTGTCATACTTGCGGCTCTCGTGAGCGTGATGTGCGTAATTCCTTTGCGTGCAGGAGATTATGGTGCTGTGAAGGATGAACAGGCGTTCCGTAGGGAACTGATGGTGAAGACCTCGGCCGTCACATCCATACAGGCGTCATTCGTGCAGGAAAAATTTCTGAGCGTGTTCAGCTCCACGGTCAAGTCCGAGGGGAAATTCTATTGGGAGAAAGAAGACAAGATTTGTCTGGATTACAGGACTCCGGCGAAATATCGCATCACCATTGCCGGCGACAAGATAAAGACCGTCACCAATGGGAAGGCCACGGTGCTCAGTGCCAAGGGAAACCCTATGATGGACCAGATGAGTGCACTCGTAACTTCTTGCATGACAGGGAATTTGAATGCCATGGGCGCCGGATTCAAGACATCGGTCCAGGAATCGGCAGCTGATTACAGGATTACGATAACACCTCAGAGTCAGTCCGTCAGAAATTACATTGCACGGATGGAGATTTATCTGGACAAGAAAGATTTGTCTGTGAACCGGCTCGTGATGTATGAGAACGGCACGGACTATACCGGATACGTTTTTACAGACAAGAAATTCAATGAAACGATACCTGCTTCTGTTTTTGATGTGCGTTAGTGTCTCATTGTCAATGACTTCCTGCATGCCGCGCCTGCTGGTTTCCGAAATGGGACAGCCGGATGGCAGCGATGACGGAATATCATTGACCGAAAGCTCGCGTGCTCAAGACGAATGCCGTTACGACTTTTCATTGAAACTGGGACGCAAGGAATTGTCCGGGATTATGGTCGCGCGCACCGTCTCTCCGGGAACCGTGAGGGTGGTCGGTGCCACATATTTCGGGATGACACTCTTCGATATGACATTGACAAAGGATTCATATACAATGAATTCGGTCGCCGAGCCGCTGTCCGGGAAGGCGTTTTCCCAATTCCTGGCGATGAAACTCCGTAAAACAATGAATCTATGACCGGAGGACCGACAAAAAAGATGACTGCTTTTGAGTGCAAGGAACGTCTTCGCAACCTGCGCTGCTGTGTCGTCATGCCTACTTATAACAATGCCGGTACACTGCGGGATGTAATCAGCGAAGTCCTCGGATATTGTGCGGACGTGATTGTCGTCAATGATGGCAGCACGGATGCTACTGCGCAGATTATCAGCTATTTCGATACGCGCATCCGGTCGCTCTCCATGGAGTCCAACCGCGGGAAGGGGATTGCGCTCCAATGCGGTATGGCATATGCCGTGAGACTTGGTTACAAATATGCCATAACCATCGATTCTGACGGGCAGCATTATCCATCGGATCTGCCGATTTTTGCGGAAGCTATTGAAAATGAATATGGTACGCTTCTGGTAGGAGCTCGCAATCTCCGGGCGGAAGGAATGCCCGGAAAGAATACGTTTGCTAACCGGTTCTCGAATTTCTGGTTCCGTCTGGAAACAGGAATCCGTCTGGAAGATACGCAGTCGGGCTACAGGGCTTATCCGCTGGAAACCATACCGTTCTCGTCGCATTTCCTTACAGGGGGCTACGAATTCGAGCTGGAAATGATAGTTTTCTCGGCATGGAAGGGAATTCCGGTCAGGAACATTCCTGTCCGGGTGTATTATCCGCCTGAAGGAGAACGGGTTTCGCATTTCCGGCCGTTGAGGGATTTTACCAGAATCAGCATATTGAACACGATGCTCGTCCTGTATTGCCTCCTGTGGCGCTGGCCGGTGAACTTCTGCAAGAAACTCACATGGACGAACATCAAGTCGTTCATTGACAGGAACATACTTCATTCGCCGGAGAGCAATGCCCGCATAGCGGCAGCAATCTTCCTGGGCGTTTTGATGGGCGTCATGCCTGTTTGGGGCTATCAGATGGTATGTGCATTCGCATTGGCCCATCTGCTGAAACTGAACAAGGTCATCACGCTGGTGGCGGCGAACATCAGTCTTCCGCCATTGATACCATTCATAATTTTCGGAGGGTATTGGACCGGATGCAAGATGCTCGGGCAGCCCGTAATCATCTCGCTGAATCAGATAAGTGTCTCATCCATAGGCGGTATCCTGCTGCAATACCTTGTGGGGAGCATTGTCTTCGGCATTGCTCTGGCTACATTGTGCTGGGCGGTTTCGCTGCTGTTGCTGAAGATGTTCCGCCATCCAAAAACAGATAGTAATGCATAGAATCTTCATACGCCTATATCTTTGGTTCCGCAGTCACAGGACTGCCTTCTGGGGGACGCTGTTCTCCAGTATTGTCATACTGGTCCTGATGGCCTCGCGGATTGATATTGAAGAAAACATAACGTCATTTTTCCCGTCGTCGAAGAATACTGCCAACATGGCGGACGTGTTCTCGCACCTGAAAGTCAGCGACAAGATAATTGTGATGTTCAATGCCGCCGATTCATCATCTTCCGAAGCGGCCCTTGACAGCATGTACCAGGCGTCAGACCGTTTGGGTGAACTTCTGGAAGACAAGGACGGAAGCATTGACAAATACATCGGTCAGATCGGTCAGGCGGATGCTTCGGAAATGATCGGCTTCATCATGGATCATCTGCCGGTCTTTATGGAAGACGCAGATTATCAGAGGCTTGCAGAACTGGAATCGCCGTCTGCCGTGGATTCCGCGATAATGACCGACTATGTGAACCTGATTTCCCCGGCCGGCTTCGCAATGAGGGACTACATCATGTCGGACCCGCTGATGATGGGCGGAAGCGTGCTGGCAAGGACTGCGCAGCTCAATCCGGCTACCGATTACGTCATCCGGGGCGGCCATGTCTTCACTCCGGGAGGCAGGACAATGCTGGCGTTTATAGAACCGGCATTCGCTTCCGGCGAAACAGGACGCAACGACAGACTTATCAGCGTGATTGACAATGCTTTGGATACATTGACGAGAGAGTTTCCTTCTATTGATGTCCACTATTTCGGCGGGCCGGCGATGAGTGTCTACAATGCAAGGCAAATAAAGCGTGACACATACTCCACATCCATTGTCGCGCTGGTCATAATCATATTGTTTATCCTTGCTGTTTTCAAGCGTAGACGGTCTATCTTCCTGATACTCTGTCCGGTACTATATGGAGCGGTGTTCGCATTGGCATTTGCTTGGCTTATCCGCGGAAGCATCTCCGGAATTGCGGTCGGTGCAGGAGCTGCGATTATGGGTATTGCACTGAGCTATTCCATCCACCTGCTTGCGCACCAGAATTATGTCCATACTGTCCCGCAACTGCTTGAGGAACTGTGCAATCCGCTTGTAATCGGCAGCGTGACCACGGTCGGCGCCTTCGCGGGATTGCTCTTCACTTCATCCAGACTGCTGCAGGATTTCGGTCTCTTCGCTGCGCTGACATTGGTCGGGACAATGATTTTCTGTCTGGTGTTTCTTCCGCAATTCCTTATAGGTCAGGCAGATCTGCGTGAGGGCAAGGTGCTCCGCTGCATTGAAAAAGTCAGTTCATATCCTTTTGACAAGAACAAGTGGCTGAAGATTTCGCTCCTGATTCTCACAATGGTATGCGTCTATATGTCCACGAAGGTGGGATTCGAGAGTGACATGATGGGGCTGACATATTGGGAGCCGAAACTTAAAGAAGCCGAGCGGATTCTGACTGCAGAGACGGCTGACACCACCAAGACGGTGATGTTCGTGAGTGTCGGAAAGTCGGCCGAGGATGCGTACAAGGCATACGGAAAGACATTGTCCCGGCTGGATTCCCTTAAAGATGAGGGACTTGTACTCGGATATGCTGACGGCGGTCCGTTTATCTGCGGGCCGGAAGAACAGCAGGCCAGGATTGAGATGTGGAATGCATGGTGGACGCCTGAACGCATTGCCGGCCTGACTGCCGAGGTACATCGGGCGGCAACGGCATATGGCTTCAAGGAAGATGCTTTCGATGCTGCATTGGAAAGGCTTGGAAGAAAGTATGAACCTCTGGACTATTTCGCGGACAATGCTGTTCCTGAGGCTTTTACGAGCTGGGTGGGCGCTTCTGACGAACTTAAGATGTTCATTACCCAAGTCAAGATGGACAAGGATGAAATTGATGATGTTTATGCGAAATTTGCCGATGACCACGATGTCGTGATTTTCGATCAGGGTTATTTCGCGGGCAAGGCTGCGGAAGGAATCAACAATGACTTCTATCTCATTCTCTTCATCTCTTCATTCCTGATTTTCTTCGTCCTGTGGCTTTCATACGGAAGGCTGGAACTGGCATTGCTCAGCTTCCTGCCGATGGCGATCAGCTGGCTGATAATCACCGGAATAATGGGGATGCTCGGGGTTCAGTTCAATATCGTGAACATTATCCTTTCTACCTTTATTTTCGGTATGGGAGACGATTTCAGCATCTTCATCATGGAAGGTCTGCTGTATAAATACAAGACAGGCAAAAAGCTGCTGGACCCGCATAAGACAGCGATTTTCTTCTCTGCATTTACAATGGTTGTGGGTATCGGCGCCCTCGTTTTCGCGCGTCATCCTGCCCTGCATTCCATCGCGGTCATCACCATTCTCGGCATGTTCGCCGTCGTTCTCGTCGCCTATACTGCCGAGCCGGTGATTTTCAATGCTTTCGTTACTAAGCCGACCTCGGAAGGCCGTCCGCCGTTTACACTTTGGTCAATTCTGAGAGATATCGTTTTCTATATTCCGCCGGTCTTGGGAAGTGCTCTGATATTGCTTGTCGGCTTCATTACCATGATTTTGCCTATACGGAAGTCTAGGCGTCAGGCTGCAACCGCATGGCTGCTTCACAGGGCTTGCCGGTGGTTGATAGGCTATGCCGCATTTATCCATCCTGAACGGATTGGTCCTGACGGAACTCTTATCCGTGATTGGCGGGGAGAGGCAGGCGTCATTGTCGCCAACCATCAGTCATCGCTGGATATCATAATGATTCTGGCGACTTTCCCTAAAGTGAAATTCATGGTGGCGGACTGGGTCCTGAAATCTCCACTTTTCGGAGTAATCTCCAGATTTCTGGGCTATTATGGCAGGTCGGAAGGCTATGAGAAGTCACTTGAACGTCTGAAGAAAGATGTAGAGGAAGGATGGAGCCTGGCAATATTCCCCGAGGGGACACGTTCGTTGGACGGACGTATCAGGAGATTCCATAAGGGGGCATTCTATCTTGCCTCCAATTCCGGTGTTCCGGTAATTCCGGTGGTCTTCTACGGCAACTGGCGCATTGCTCCCAAGAATCATGGATTCAATATGCTCGAAGGCCTCTCGGTGACTCATGTGATGTCTCCTGTGATTTCAGAAGGTATTGAATATCATGAACTTGCTTCACGTGTGACATCGATTGTGAAAACGGAATACGCAGCATTGTGCCGTGAATATGACAGCCCGGTCAATCCTTATTTCCGCAAGGCTCTTGTTTCTTCCTATATATATAAAGGTCCGGTCACTGAATGGTATGTGAAGGTGAAGACCCGGATGGAGCGGGATTATTCATTCTTCCATGAGGTCCTGCCGCGTGAAGGTGTGATTACGGATCTTGGTTGCGGAATGGGACAGGCAGATTTTATGTTGTCAATGTATTGTCCTGAGCGTCATATCATTGGAATAGATTATGATGCGGAAAAGATTGCGATAGCGCAGAACAGTTGGCTGCTGAAGACTCTTCCGAACCTGACGTTCCGGTGCGGCGATGCTTCATCTTGTGACCTTCAGGAGAGCGATGCTTTCGTGTTGAGCGACATGCTGCACTATATGGATGAGGATACGCAGGCGGCATTGATAAGGAGATGTGCTGAAAAGCTGAAACCGGGCGGCATTGTACTGGTACGTGATTCTGATTCGGAGAATGCTGAGGGCCAGAAGGTTACGGCTTTGAGCGAAGTCTTCTCCACCAAGATTATGGCATTCAACAGGACGGCGGGCGAGCTGCATTTCATCTCCCGTTCGGGAATGGCGGCCGTCGCTTCTTCCGCCGGGCTCGAAATGACGGTTCGTGCCAATGATGATGTAACATCCAATACTTTCTATATATTGAGGAAAAAATGATGTCACGGGTATTGAAAATTGTCTTGAAAGTCCTGGGTTGGGCGGTCGCCGGCATTCTGGCGGTTGCGCTGGGACTTGTGGCGGTCTGCGTGTGGCTCCATGCTACTGCGGATTTGAATGAGCCGGATTTCGTGCCATCTGAAAAATGTGCTGTCAAGCTGTCGGACAGTTTGCGGGTATATGGGGGCAATACATTGAGGCTCAATGCTGACGGCCTTTGGGTGATGAGCGTGGCCGGGTCTGCGTTCGAGCGTGGCGAGGCTATCGGCAAATTGGCCGAGGACCTGCTTTACATGCAGGAAAAGGCGTTTGCGGACAAGCTTTTCGAGATGGTGCCGAGTCGGCGCTACCGTGATTTTCTTCATTATTTCATCACGATTTTCAATAGACGTCTGGGACGGAGCGTGCCGCTGGAATACCGGCAGGAAATCAAGGCGATGTCGACGTCGTGCACGCATGAGCTGGATGATTTCGGAAATCCTTACGAGAGGCAGATGCAATATCATTCGGCCCATGATATCGGACATGTGATGCAGGATTTCATGCTGGTAGGCTGTACTTCTTTCGCCGCATGGGGCATGGAGTCCGCAGATTCGTCATTGATCATTGCTAGAAATTTCGATTTTTACATGGGGGAGGAATTCGCCCGTAACAAGCTGGTACTCTTCGAGAAACCTGATTCGGGCCATGCCTTCGTGTCAGTCACGTGGCCGGGCATGCTCGGGGTGCTTTCCGGCATGAACACGGCGGGCCTGACGGTTACCATCAATGCTGCCAAATTGGAGACGCCGTCAATGTCGGCTACGCCTATCTCATTGCTGACCAAGAAGATATTGCAATATGCGTCGAACCTGGAGGAGGCTTGGAAAATAGCAGGGGAGTACAATACTTTCGTCTCCGAGTCCATCTTGGTGGGTTCCGTCAATGACGGACGGGCCGTTATTATCGAAAAGACGCCTTCGGCAATGTCGATGTACGATCCGGCGGGCCGGGATTCGTCTGTGGCTCACATAGTTTGCACAAACCATTACCAGTCGGAATTGTTCCGCGACAATCCTGTCAATGTGGAGAATATCCGTACTTCGGACAGCATGCAGCGTTTCCGTCGCGTCGAGGAACTGCTGGATTCGACGGGCAAGGTCAATCCTGTCAATGCCGCTGCGATATTGCGTGATAAGAAGGGCTTGGGAGGAGAACCTGTAGGTTATTGTAATGAATTGGCAATCAATCAGCTTCTGGCTATGCATTCGGTGATTTTCCGTCCTGCCGAAAGAAAAATCTGGGTTTCGACTTCGCCTTGGCAATGCGGCCGTTTCGTCTGCTATGATTTGGATGAGGTTTTCGGGACTGAATCTGCTCCGGTTGATTCGGTGGTAGTTCCTATGGAAATATCTTCTGAGGCCATTCCGGAAGATGCCTTTGTGTATTCATCTGATTTTTCCAATGTTCTGGAGTTCAAGAGATTGCTTCCTGTAATGCAGAAGGCTGCCCGTTCCGGGCGCCATGTCCCCGAGGATTCGCTCCGTCATTTCGTTTCGCTGGATTCTCTATATTTCAATGCGTATAACGTGGCAGGAGACTGCTACTTGTCGTCCGGCCGTGCCGCCCAAGCCGCCGCCTCATATCGCCACGCCCTCACT
>ERZ1026876.1542-NODE-1542-length-11189-cov-7.946201_pt1 | contig 11189 bp, 7 predicted proteins | sample MGYA00380168_ERZ1026876 | MGnify/ENA primary metagenome ERZ1026876 (study PRJEB33269, sample SAMEA4719804) | human gut metagenome | biome: human-associated habitat; feature: organic feature; material: feces | place: Cameroon | collected 2013-10 ... | reverse complement strand
TTCAAGTTCGGAATCCCGGTCCTGCTCCTGTTCATCGTCGTCGGAATGGCGTTCGGTGTCGATGGATTAGGACTCGCGTTCGACAATTTCCACATCGCACAGTTCATCGGTACCATAGCGCTATGTGTAATCCTATACTGCGGCGGTCTTGAGACGAAGTTCGACACAATAAAACCCGTACTAAAAGAAGGAATCGTGCTGTCCACCGTCGGGGTGTTCCTGACGGCCTTGTTCACGGGCGGATTCATTTATCTGTTGACAAGGGTGGGACACCTCTCCGAGGGAATGTCCACCGTGATGTGCTTTCTGCTTGCGGCCGTGATGTCGTCAACCGACTCAGCGTCAGTGTTCAACATCCTGAGGAACGCAAAGATGAAGCTGAAGGAGAACCTCCAGCCGGTCCTTGAGCTGGAGTCCGGTTCCAACGACCCGATGGCCTACGTCATCACCATCGTGCTGATCCAATGCGCCCAGCAGCTTTTCGAGCCGGCCTCCGGAATCGACATCGACTACCCACGGATGATCGGCAACGCCTTGCTGACATTCACGATGCAGCTTGGAATCGGAGCTATTATGGGTGTGGGTCTCGGCAGGGCTTTCTCTTGGGCTCTCGAGAAACTGAAACTGAACGGAGCCTCACTCTATGCCATCCTCGTGCTGAGCATCGGGTTCTTCATCTACTCGATCACCGGACTCGTCAACGGCAACGGATTCCTCGCCATCTACCTCGCCGGTGTGATCATAGGCAACAAGCCGATGGCCCACAAGAGAGAGGTCTTCAGGTTCAGCGACACGGTCACCTGGCTGATGCAGATGGGAATGTTCCTCACGCTTGGGCTTCTCGTGAACCCTAAGGAGATGCTGTCCGTGGCTCCCGTGGCACTTCTCATCGGAATATTCCTTACTTTTATAGGCCGCCCGTTGGCGGTGTTCATCTCGCTCCTGCCTTTCAGGAAGCTCTCGTTCAGGGCAAGGGTGTTCATCTCCTGGGTAGGTCTGAAAGGAGCCACGCCGATCATCTTCGCCATATTCACTGTGGTGGCGGGGATTCCCGGATCCGGTCAGATCTTCAACATCGTATTCTTCATCACGATGGTTTCCATGCTGATCCAAGGCATGAGCATTCCTGCGGTGGCGCGCAAGCTGAACCTTGCCCTGCCTCAGGAGAAGGCTCCGGAGACATTCGGAATCGAGATCCCGGAGGAGGCCGGCAAGCTGATGGACCACAGGCTGACGGAGACGGATCTCGCTGCCGGTGACACACTTAAGGAAGTCGCATTACCGGAGGGGACCCGTGTTGTGATGATAAAGAGGGACGGTGAGTTGATTGTTCCTGACGGATCAGTCAAGCTCAAGGTCGGCGACAAGCTGCTTATGATTATGGGCAACCAATTTGACGAATCGGAATAATGATGTAAATTTGCATTCCGGTCACCGGGGGCTGCGGCCGCTTAGATTGCCGAAGCGACGGAGCGACGGTGGATCAGTAGAAAGAAACTTATTGAAATATTCAAGAATATGAAAAGAATTGTACTTATCCGTCACGGCGAAAGCCAGTGGAACAAGGAGAACAGGTTCACAGGCTGGACCAACGTTGACCTCAGCGAGAAGGGCGTTCAGGAAGCCCTCGACGCCGGAAAGGCCCTCAAAGAGGCCGGAATCACCTTCGAAGTGGCCTACACCTCTTATCTTAAGAGAGCCATCAAGACCCTCAACAACGTCCTCGACGCTATGGATCTCGACTGGATCCCTGTAAAGAAGACCTGGAGGCTCAACGAGAAGCATTACGGAATGCTTCAGGGTCTGAACAAGGCCGAGACCGCCCAGAAGTACGGTGACGAGCAGGTGCTCATCTGGCGCCGCAGCTTCGACGTGGCTCCTCACAACCTTCCTGAGGACGATCCTAACAGCGCTACCAAGGATCCTCGCTACGCTCTCGTTCCAGACCAGTACATTCCTCGCACAGAGGCTTTGAAGAACTGCATCGAGCGTGTTATGCCTTACTGGGAGTGCGAGATCTTCCCTGCCCTCAAGCAGCACGACAACATCGTGGTTGTGGCTCACGGCAACAGCCTCCGTGGTGTCGTAAAGCATCTTAAGGGCATCTCAGACGCTGACATCGTCGGCCTGAACATCCCGACAGCGACTCCTTACGTGTTCGAGTTCGATGACGACCTCAATCTCGTGAAGGATTACTATCTCGCTGATCCTGAGGAGCTCAAGCGCAAGCAGGAGGCTGTGGCCAAGCAGGGTAAGGCTAAATAATTTTCCGACACATCCATTTGCTATCCCTCTGGAAATCTTTCAGAGGGATTTTTATGTTGTGTAGTCACTTCGGTTCAAGGGTTGGAACATTATACCCAGACAGGGGCACACACAATCATAAGCCGGCTTCTACCGTGCTTGATGACAGCGGAAAAAGGCAAATGGCGGATTTTGCACGTTACCAAAATCCGCCATTTGATTTTTCCGCTGTCAAGTGGCTATGCTTTGGGCTTGCCGAAGCTCCACCAATACAAACAATAGATTGTAACCGAAATGTAACACGGTTGCAATCGTCCGGTAACATTTTATGGTGAATTTTGCGTTCGTAATAGTAGAGAAAAATTATGAGTGAGATTTACCTTGTGTTTGTGGTGTTCCTGTTCGTGCTGGCGGTGTTCGACCTGATGGTCGGAGTCAGCAACGACGCTGTCAACTTCCTGAACTCAGCGATAGGCGCCAAAGTGGCCAAGTTCAGGACAATCATCATCGTGGCCGCTGTCGGAGTTTTCATGGGAGCGACGATGAGCAACGGAATGATGGAAGTCGCAAGGAATGGAGTATTCCATCCGGCGATGTTCTCCCTGAAGGAACTGATGTTCATCTTCCTCGCCGTGATGATCTCTGACGTGATCCTGCTTGACATCTTCAACAACCTCGGACTGCCGACATCCACGACGGTCTCCCTTGTGTTCGAGCTGCTCGGCGGCACCACGGCATTCGTCCTCCTGAAACTGGCGAACGACACCACAGGACTGTCGGTCGGCGACCTGATGAACACGGAAAAGGCACTCGGCATGATCATGGCCATATTCGTCTCCGTCGCCATCGCCTTCTTCTTCGGAATAGTCCTGCAGTACATCTCACGACTGGTCTTCACCTTCACCTACAAGAAAAACCTCAAATGGAAGATCGGACTGTTCGGCGGTGTCGCCACCACAGCCATCTTCTACTTCATGCTGTTCAAAGGCATCAAAAGCATGTCTTTCGTCACGCCGGAAATCTACGAATATATCCAAAATCACACCCTTGCCATTCTGGGAATATGCTTCCTTGCGTCAACAGCCATCATGCAGTTTCTCTATTTCCTGAAAGTCAATGTGTTCAAGATTCTGGTACTGATGGGAACTTTCGCCCTTGCGATGGCATTCGCCGGCAACGACCTCGTCAACTTCATCGGAGTGCCTCTGGCGGGATATTCCGCCTACACTGACTTTGCCGCAAGCGGAGCCTCGGACCCTTCCACCTTCATGATGTCATCCCTTGAGGGACCGGCCAAAAGTCCGATGATATTCCTTGTGGCGGCAGGCGCGGTGATGGTGTTCTCGCTCGCGACATCGAAGAAAGCCCACAACGTGATCAAGACCTCCGTGGACCTTTCCAGGCAGAGCGAGGGTGACGAGATGTTCGGCTCGTCGAAGATAGCCCGGGTTCTGGTCAGATTCTCCAACAACACCGCCAATTTCTTCCAGGATGTCGTGCCGGACAACGTCAAGGCCTGGTGCGAGAAGCGTTTCAACACCGACGAGGCCAGACTTCCGGAAGGAGCGGCATTCGATGAGGTCAGGGCCACGGTCAATCTGGTTGTGGCAGGTCTGCTGATAGCCCTCGGAACATCCCTTAAACTACCTCTTTCAACAACTTACGTCACATTCATGGTAGCGATGGGTTCCTCTCTGGCCGACCGTGCCTGGGGACGAGAGAGCGCTGTCTATAGAGTGACTGGTGTCGTCTCCGTCATCGGAGGCTGGTTCATCACAGCCGGAGCGGCCTTCATTCTCTGCTTCCTCGTGGCGATGCTGATGCACATCGGAGGCTTCGTCGCCGCCTGCGTGATGATGGCGCTCGCGATCTTCCTGCTCATCCGCAGCAACATCCGCTACAAGAAAAAGGCGGAGGAAGAGAACGGAGACGTGACCTTCAACCAGATGATGCTCAGCACCGACAAGAGCGAGATCCTTACGCTTCTGAGCAAGCACATAGCCGACAGCCAGTCTGATTTCCTTGAATATGTCAACACAACCTTCCGCCAGATCACCGATGGCTTCATCAAGGAGGATCTCGGGATGCTGCACAAGGCTGAGAGCACCATGAGACGCAAGAGGGAGGAGCTGAAGAACAGCAGACGTAAGGAGATGATCGGGTTCCGTAAAATTGACCCGGAGGTCGCGATGGAGAAGAACACCTGGTTCCACCTCGGAAGGAACTCCTGTGAAGAGATCCTATACTGCCTGAGGCGTATCGCCGACCCTTGCGAGGAGCACGTGGACAACAACTTCGTGCCGCTGAGCAAGGAGCAGGTCAAGGAATATATCCCATTGAGGGACACGGTGCTGTTCCTGCTGAGGCGCACCGGGAAGATTCTCCAGACCGATTCCTACGGCGAGGTCGATGATGTCCGCCGCGAGGCCGAGGAACTCAAGGATTGCCTTGAGAAAGCCCGTGAGGCACAGATGCAGCGGATGCAGTCCTCCAAGGAGAACATCACCGTGGCCTACCTCTACCTGAATCTACTTCAGGAAACCCGTGAGCTCACCAGCTCCCTCCGCCACCTCCTCCGCGCCTCCAAAGGCTTCAGGGAATAGTTAGCAGGGGTATGGTGGCACTGTGGAAGCCAATCGTCTGAATATCCTTACATTAACAAGGACATCCTCCTACATGGTGGGAGGACGTCCTTTTATCACGTTGATTATCTGTTATTTATTCCCCACGGGAGACAACAAGAATAGTCGCGCGGCGGGCAGAGTCGGAGGCGTCACCGGCGGAATCGCCGAGAGGCTGGCGGAGGGCACGGCTGCAATCTACGCCCTGCTTCCGCAGGTAATCCAGCACAGTCTCAATACGAAGTTCGCTGAGCCGCTGGTTATGTCCGCTGCCTCCGGTGGCGGAAGCCTCTCCGACAACAACAAGCTCAACGCCCTCCGTGGACTTAAGCCGTCCGGCGAAAGCTTCAAGATCAGTCTTTGCGGCAGCGCTGAGCTTGAAACTGTCATTGGAGAACTGTACGGTAAGATCCTGAAGAACCTCATTGGTGCGGCGCGCCTTAAGCCCTGCGTTTTCTTTCTCAAGGGCCTCCACCCGGGACTTCAGCGCGGCGTTCTCGGTCTTGGCAGATGCGAGAGCCTCATCCTTGGCTTTGCCGGAAGCCTCACAGTCCGCCTTGGCCGCCGCCCCGGCCGCGGTCATCGCGGCCAGAGCGAGCTCGGATTCACGCAACTTCCGCCCGGTGCTCTTGTAGCCTGACTTTGAGCCAAGAATATTCAGTCTCAAAACCACTGAGGCGGTGCCTATTCCCTTTGGAGCGTTGTCACATTTCAGAAGCCGTTTGTAGTTACCTTGCAGGCCAACCGTCACCACAGGACTGATGTCAAACTCGGCGGACAGCAGCATCGGAACATAGCCGACATTATATTTATGACGGGTGTTCACGGCGTCCAGCCAAGTGTTGATCGTTTCCTTGTAAGGTTCGCTCCACCGCTCGTGCCCCATCGTGATGTCATAAGTGTTCCCTTTGGCGAAGAGCCAGCCGAAACCGGCTCCCGCATAAAGGTTGAAGCGCTTGTCCTCACGATTCCGCCAAAATTCCATCAAATTGAACTCTACAGTGGCGTCAGCCGCATGATAATGAGTCCACATCTTTGAATATGCAAGGCCACCGTATTGCTCTGAAAGCGTTCCATCACCGGTTGGAACACCCAGAGGCTGGAACTCGGAGAACCGCTGCTCACGGGCATATTTCGAGAAATCGTAGTTCAAGCCAAGCCGGATCCAAGGACGGATGTTGAACGAGACACCGGCTCCGATCTCCGGGAAGATATTCATACCCGGTGGAGCGTCCACGCTTGACATCCCCAGTCCGTGCACCATCGTTGCGCCGCCCTCCGCATAAAGGCTCCAGGTGGAGGTGCGGTAGGCACTGTTCCCCCGCTCCTGCGCCACCACATCAGCGAAGAGACCCGAGGACAAGGCCAACATTATGATTGTCAAATATCTTTTCATAAGTAGCGAATGGTACTAATTATCTTCGACTATTATAAACTCTACGGAATTATCCGGGTATCGATACGGGTAATACTGCAACTCTTGAAATCCCCATACTCCTGTTCTGGTCTTTACCGCATCAGACCGATGCCAATATTCAATGCATTCCCCAACTTGAGCATAAGTGACTTGAATGAAACGATCTTTGGAATTCATACCCTCCACCTTGAGTTTCTTGCCGGCAGCCCTTTCGCCCACTTTCACTACAAAATTGTATCTGCAACCTTTATGGACTTTCTTAAGATAGTAACATTTGTGTCCATTTACAGTGTGCCACTTCGGATTGAGATAAGAGTCACAATCAACCGCAAGAATCACTTCTCCCGAGTTCATGATGTCTTTCATAATTCCTCCTTCGGTGTAAAGGGGGCCATAAAAACTTGTGTCCTCGGAGCCTGATATCGGGTACTTGCCGGAAGGTAGTTTGATCCAGAACTTATATTTATGTGGCACAGATAACTTAATCAACTCCTTAAGTTTCCTTACCACCTCATAGTTCTCGTGATTGGCCTCCCAGAAGGCGGCGTCAACCAATAAATAATCCTGCCCCTTCTCAAGAAGTTCATCATCAGTGAAATGGTATGTCGACGCACTGTTGAGTGCGGCCAGAATCAAATCCTGCTTCTTTGTCACATCAATCAGCCCCTGAGACAAAGCCTCTTCTATAGCCTCAAGCTTCACGTTAAGCCCAGAAGTAGGCGAGTCGATCGCATTCTTGATGGCGTCCAGTTTATCATTGGCCGTTCCCGCAGTAGCGTTCAAGGCATCTATAGCCTTCTTCACAAGGCCGAGCGTGCTGTCTTCTCCCACAAGACCGGCATCCAACGAACCCTGAATCGCGGCAAGTTTCCCGGACAGGGTATTGGTCTGGCTTTCTATTGTCTCATTGATAGCCTTAAGTTTTTCTTCGACAGTTCCTTCAAGAGACTCTACCGCCTGTTTCACAAGTTTAATCGCCTCAGCATTGTCCGCAAGACCAGTCTTGACCGCACCCTCGATAAGAACCAGCTTCGCGCTCAAATCCATCGTCTGATCCTTCACAGCCTTCTCCACAGCGGCAAGCTTCTCCTCCAGAGAACCTTGAAGCGAGCCGATGGCTGTCCTGACGAGATCGATAGCCTTCGCGTTGTCGGCAAGTCCCAGCTTGACAGAAGACTCGATGAGAGCGAGTTTCGCGCTCAAGTCTGAGGTTTGGGTCTTAAGAGCGTTTTCTATGGCGGCGAGTTTCTCGGCGACGGAAGTACTCATGGAATTGATCGCCGCGATTGTCTTCCCTATCAACTCCTCATACTTGATGACACCGCTCTCGTAGGCCTTTGTCAAAAGTTCTATCTTCTGTTCAAGAGTGAAAGTCTGATTATTGATGGCCTTTTCAAGAAGATTAAGCTTTTCCGAAACAGTTTTGGTCTGATCCAGAAGCGCATTCACCAGAGCGCTGTAATCATTCGTTAAGTTCGTGGTTTGCTGAAACCTGATGTCCGGCGAGTCATACTCGCACGAAACAACCGCTGCCATCATCGCAAGGGCGGCAAGGGCGGCAAATACTTTTTTCATAAAAAAATGGATTTGTGGCTTACGCCAGTTAATAAAAACAAATATATTATCCCAAAAGTAATATTTTTTTTCCAAATTACAAGTGGTGACAGAAAAACGGAGAAGAGCCCCCACACACTTACAGCAAGCCTAAGCCGCCTTAGGCAGCGTGAAGACGAACTCCAGCCCTCCGGCGATGCCTAAGCGGACAGAGATGTTGCCATGATGAAGCAGCACAGAGTTCTTGACTATCGCAAGCCCGAGACCAGTGCCTCCCATCTTGCGGGAACGTCCCTTGTCAATGCGGTAAAACCGCTCAAAAAGATGAGGAATATGCTCGGACGCCACTCCTGGGCCATTGTCAGAGAAGCTGAAGGTATAGAAATCCGCGCTTTCCGACAAGACCTGCACGGTGATTGTAACCCCTTCGCCCCCGTATGCGATGGAATTGTCAGTCAAGTTTCTGAATATTGAATATAGCAACGAAGGATTGCCGTCCACAGCCACTTTCGGATCAACCAAAGCCCTGAATGTCACGTGTTTCGCCTCCATCTGCATGGACACGTCCCGCTGGATGGATTGAAGCAGATCCGGGATATTCACTGGTTGAAACTCATATTCCTGAGGGGCGTCATCGAGTTTATTGAGTGTCGAGATGTCCGCGAGAAGGCTTGACAGACGGCGGCTTTGGGCATAGCAGCGCTGTATGAACTGGTCCTTTGTTTCTTTGTCAATGTCCGGGTTGGACACTATCGTCTCAAGATAGCCCTGGATGCTGCTGACCGGGGTCTTCAACTCATGAGCCACATTCTGAGTCAGCTGTCTCTTCAAGCGAGTCTTATCCTCCTCACTGTCACGCAGTTTGTCGTACATACTCACCTTCCCCTTATCTATGGATTTCTTAAGACGAACATACCGCCCTTGCATCGTAATCAACGCAAGAGCCAGCAATACAACGACTATAGACAACAGTATTATCATTGTTCCTCGTATAGATAACCGAACCCGTGGCGCGAGACTATCCTGTTCCCATATTCACCGATCTTCTTGCGAAGGCGGGTGATGTTGACATCCACAGTCCTGTCGGTGACAATCACATCGTCAGGCCAAACCTTTGAAAGAATATCCTCGCGCGGGAAAACCTTCCCTTTGTTGGTGAAGAGGAGTCTGAATATCTCATATTCAATCTTGGTCAAAGGAGCCGCGGCCCCGTTGATGGTCACGGTTTTCCGCCCGTCGTCAATGAATATTCCCGAATCCTCCCCACGCCTTGCCGCGGTGCGCCTCAGAACCGCCTTCACCCGGGAAACCACCTCCCGGATCGAGAACGGCTTGGAGATGTAGTCATCAGCGCCGATGTCAAGACCCTCCACCGCATCGTCCTCCGTGTCCCTCGCCGTGATGAAGATGACCGGCACGCCGGCAGTCGCAGGATCAGCTTTCAGCCTGTGCGTCAACTCGAAACCGGACATTCCGCCCATCATAACATCCAGAAGAAGCAGATTGAATGACGCGATGTCCAGCGTCAGTGCCTCCTCTGCGGAATTAGCGGTCACAACCTCGTAACCTTCCTTGGAAAGATTGAATTTCAGAATCGCGCAGATGTCCTCCTCGTCATCGACCACAAGAATTCGGGCATTCATATTAAAAAAGTTGTATTTATCTTGCTAAGATAACCACATTTTTTCTAAATTTGGACAAACTACATAATTAATATGCCGAAGATTTCTATTCGTGGGGAAAAAATCCCCGCCTCACCAATCAGAAAACTGACCCCGTTTTCTGACGCGGCAAAAGCCAAAGGGGTAAAGGTCTATCATCTAAACATCGGGCAGCCGGATCTTCCTACGCCTCAAAAAGCGTTGGATTCATTGAAGACAATAACCAGAACGACTCTCGAATACAGTCCAAGCCAAGGTCTCAAATCTCTGAGAGACAAGCTGGTCGGTTATTACGACAAATTCGGGATAAAAGTAAATGCCAATGAGATCATTGTCACAACAGGAGGCTCTGAGGCTCTTCTTCTGACATTCATGGCCTGTCTGAATCCCGGCGATGAGATCATAATGACCGAGCCGGGTTACGCCAATTACCTATCGTTCGCCGTGACCGCCGGAGTGACCGTCAAGACCGTCACATCAAAAATAGAGAACGGATTCGCGCTTCCTTCAGTGGAGGACTTCGAGAAAGCGATCACCGACAAGACCAAGGCCATTCTCATCTGCAATCCGAACAATCCGACAGGATACCTCTATTCAGAAGAAGAACTGCAGAGACTTCGCGACATCGTTCTGAGTCATGATCTCTACCTCTTCGCCGATGAGGTCTACAGAGAATTCCGTTACACGGACGCACCATATCTTTCAGCCCTTTGCCTTGAAGGTCTTGAGCAGAATGTTGTGGTCATAGACTCTGTCTCGAAAAGGTACTCGGAATGCGGTACGAGAATCGGAATGATAGTCAGTCACAACAAAGAAGCGATGGCAGCGATCCTTAAATTCTGCCAGGCAAGGCTCAGTCCACCACTTCTCGGCCAGATTGTCGCTGAAGCATCAATCGAAGGAACCGAGGAATATTCAAAAGAATGCTTCGATGAATATCTCGCACGACGTGATTTCTTTATCGCAGGCTTGAACAAGATCCCTGGAGTGTATTCGCCAATGCCCAATGGAGCCTTCTATACAATCGCGTCACTACCTGTAGAAAACGCGGAGGACTTCTGTGCGTGGTGCCTGACTGACTTCTCGTACAAAGGTGACGGAACCCCGGAAGGCTACACAGGTGAGACCGTGATGATGGCTCCGGCAGCAGGATTCTACAGCACCCCGGGACTTGGCAGGAATCAAGTCCGGCTTGCGTATGTTCTTAAGAAAGAAGACCTTGCCCGCGCGCTCCTGGTACTGGAGAAGGCTTTGGAAGCTTACAGATTGAAATAGTCGTATCCACTTATCAGACATCGCTTTATCAAATAAAAGCCGCCACCCTAGAGCGTTTCCAAACACGCCCGGGCGACGGCTTCGCCGCCTTCCGTCGCCCAAGGTGGCCGCACTTCACGCTCGGGGAACACTTCGGTCCCGTTCCGTCGCCTAACAGCACCACGCCGCACACTCGGGGAACACTTCCGCCCAATTCCGTCGCCCAAGGTGGCCGCGCCGCACGCTCGGGGAACATTTCTGCCCGTTTCCGTCGCCCAAGGGTGCCGCGCCGCACGCTTGAGGAACACTTCTGCCCGTTTCCGTCGCCCAGCGGTGCCGCGGCGCACGCTCGGGGAACACTTCTGCCCCATTCCGTCGCCCAACGGTGCCGCGCCGCACGCTCGGGAAACACTTCTGCCCCGTTCCGTCGCCCAACGG
>ERZ1026876.1541-NODE-1541-length-11192-cov-5.416091_pt1 | contig 11192 bp, 5 predicted proteins | sample MGYA00380168_ERZ1026876 | MGnify/ENA primary metagenome ERZ1026876 (study PRJEB33269, sample SAMEA4719804) | human gut metagenome | biome: human-associated habitat; feature: organic feature; material: feces | place: Cameroon | collected 2013-10 ... | reverse complement strand
CCAAAACAAGTGATATAATGAGTGAATAACCCCGGCAAGCAATTACACAGCATGCCTGCTAGCAGGCAAAGCTGTGTAATTATTTGCCGGGCAAACAGACATGAGCATGAAGGACGAAAGTCCGAAATGCGAATGGCTGAGGCGATTTCGAGAGTTCGAAGAACGGAGAAATCGAGGTTATTCACGGAGAAGAAGAAACATGAGCATGAAGGACGAAAGTCCGAAATGCGAATGGCTGAGGCGATTTCGGGAGTTCGAAGAACGGAGAAATCGCAGTTATTCACGGAGAAGAAACAAGCGAAAGGAACAGCGGTTATGAATGGAAATCCATCAATAGAAAAAGGCGACTATATCAAACCGAAAAAAGCCTGGCGGTTGCTGAAGACGGCAGACGATGAGAACGTAACCGCATATATATTTGGAGTCAGCGGAACCGGAAAAAGTGAGTTGATCACCCATTATCTGGGTAAGAGAAAATACAACCTGTTCCATGCAGGAGAAATAACGGCAGAGAACCTTGAGATCCCGGAGGGAACAGCCAGAAAGATTGTTGTGATCGATGATATACACGAGCTTACATGGGAAGAAGATGATGAACTCCGAAACGCAATTTTTAAGTTAATTATGAGGGAGGATGTCTGGATGATCCTGGCTGGCAGATGCCCTGTTCCCCCATGGCTTTCAACGCTGCGCTTCCGGGAAGGCTTTTATATTATAGATGAAAGCATGCTTATTATGGATATGCCGTCAATCTTGAAATATATAGAGCTGACACAGATGGTTCTGACTGAAGAGCAGAAGAAGCGACTGGCAAGAGAAACCTATGGTATGCCATTTGCATTAAGCGTAGCAACAACCATGTACTACGAACTGGGATATGAAAATGGATTGTCTGATCCGGAGTACGATGAGTATTCAAGAAAAGTAACAGAGCAGATGTGGAATTATCTTGAGTTCCATGTATACGATAATTGGGATATCCAGATGCAGGATTTTCTGATGAAAATATCGATCGTAGATACATTTACCATACGGCTGGCTGAGATGATCACGGGAGCGAATGATGCAGAGAATCTGATCGAGCATGCAAGATGGATGGGTAATTTCTTAGATGAACAGATGGGAGCAAACGGAGAAAAAATCTATAAGCTTCGAGATCATATGCGGTTATCCATGTTGCGCAGAATGAACAGAAAATACACAAAAGAACAGATAAAAAATGTATATGAAAATGCAGGATTGTTTTATCAGTTAGCAGGCAGACCTTTACAGGCACTTGAAATGTACGAGAAAGCAGACTCGATGGAACGAATGGTATCTATTCTGATCGATAATGCAAGAAAATCAGCAAACAGTGCGTATTATTATGAATTGAAGAAATATTATCTTGCGTTGTCGGAGGAGATCGTGAAGAAAAGTCCGGAGCTTATGTGCGGCATGAGTATGCTGCAATCGTTGTTGTTGAATCCGGAGGAAAGTGAACGCTGGTATTCGGAGCTGCAGGCATTTGCAGACAGTCATCAGGGCAGTATTCGAAAGGTAGCAAAGAATAATCTGCTGTATCTGGAGATCGGATTGCCTCATAGAGGTTCAGCGGATATGATAAGTATTATGAAGAATGCATATCGACTGGTATTTGACAGGCAGGCGACATTGGGCGAATTTTCAGTTACTTCTAACCAACCGTCTATGATGAATGGAGGAAAAGATTTCTGTGAATGGAGCAAAAAAGACCGCGAACTGGCAGGCAAGGTAGGTAAGCTTGTGGAATTTGTTCTTGGCAAATACGGCAAAGGGCTGATCAATCTGGCATTGGCAGAGAGCTTTTTTGAAAAAGGCGAAGACAATTACGAGGTGGCTGTCCTTGCAAATAAAGGTCGTATGCAGGCAGAAGCCGGAGGCAAGATTGAACAGTGCTTTGTAGCTGACGGTATCCTTGCATGGCTTCATATTATAAACGGAAAAGTTCAGGAGGCAGAAGAAGTTCTTCGAAGCTTTTATGAGAAAGCTGAAAAGGAGGGGGCAGTAAAGCTGTTGCCGAACATACAGACATTTCTTGCCCGATGTGCACTGTATAAGGGCGAATGGACAGAAGTAAACCGGTGGATGGATCAGACGGTAGATGAGAATGTGGAATTTTCAATCTATGACAGATTTATTTATCTTACAAAGGTTCGGGTATACATTCAACGAGGCAAATATGAACAGGCGTACAGTTTACTGGTGAAGCTTCAATATTATGCCGAAGTCATGAAACGTACTTATATTCAGATCGAGTGCAGATTACTGATGGCGATCACGATGTATCGTATGGGAAATAAAGCCTGGCGGGAAGAATTGCAGGCAGGGATAAAGGAAGCGGCAGATTATCATTTTGTAAGAGTGATTTCCAGAGAGGGAGCAGCTGTCTATCCGCTGCTTCAGGCATTGCCGTTTGTACCGGAAGAGGTGGAAGATGATCCGGAACTTATAAAAAAGAATCGTCAGTATTATAGACAGGTGATGAAAGAGACAGAGAGTGTTGCAAGATCATATCCGGGATATCTGAAAATGGGAAAGGCAGAAGTCCGGATAAGTGAGACCGGTATCCGTATCATCAAACTTCTGGCAGAGGGATTCTCCAGGATCCAGATTGCGGAGCAGCTTAATATGACGGAGGCAAATGTAAAATATCATATGGCACAGACATATAAAAAACTGGGAGTAAAAGATAAAGCCGGTGCAGTTATGGAAGCGAAGAACAGGAATCTGATCTGATGCTGCATGTCATTTTTGGGGAAACAGCCTCGAAAATGGTAAGGAAATGGTAAAATAATGCAGAAAACAAGGCATTTTTGCAAGATGTATTGCAAATTCTGCGTTATTTATATAAACTAAACTATATATTGGTTTGGGGACAAATACAAAAGGGTTAAGGAGGAAAACAGCATGGATGAGAAAGAAGTATACGGAAATGAGGTTCGCAAACTTCGTGACAGTATGGGTATGAATCGTAAAAAATTCTGCGATTATTATGGAATCCCATATCGTACCGTGCAGGATTGGGAGGCCGGAAAAAGAAAGATGCCGTCCTATGTGCTTCGGATGATGAAGTACGTTGCCGAGAAGGAACAGATGATAAGAGTATCATAAAGTTCCGATTAATTAAAATGAAATGATCTGTATACAAGGGCAGTCAGAAAATGACAGACTCGTATGCAGATCATTTTTTGCGTTATAAGAAGTAAGATGTTTTGCGGGTTTTGTTTGGAAGTACAGGAGTGGCAGATGCCATTTGGCTCTTGTGGCGACATGTCATTGAATTCTGACGGATGTCCATATATAATGGTGTGGAAAAAAACGCCTAATGATAGACAAAGGCAGACTGTAGCACATAGGCCGAATTTGGAAACGGACAAGGAGATAAACAGATTTTTATGAGATTGAAAGAATATATACAGACAAAACGAATCATTGCAGACGGAGCATTTGGTACTTATTACATGTCATTATATGGAGATGGGAGTAAGCCGGAAAAAGGGCTTGCGGTTTCAAATCTTCCGGAGCTTGCGAATATAACAGCGCCGGAGCGGGTCGTTGGCATCCACACCGAATACATAGAAGCGGGAGCACAGCTTATCCGCACGAATACATTTGCATCAAACACAAAGAGCCTTTTAAGTGATACAGAAGCGGTAAAAGAGAATATCCGGGCGGCAGTTGCATGTGCAAAGACGGCGGCAGAAAAGGCGGAGCATGAGATTTATATTGCAGGAGATATCGGCCCGATCCCTGTCGAGGGTGTACCGCATTCCGATAATCTGACGAAGGAATATATCACGATCGGAGAGACATTTATTGAGCAGGGAATCGACATTCTGTTATTTGAGACATTTCCGGAACTGGAAACGATCCTCCCGGCGATCGCATATCTGAAAGAGACACATGACTGTACGATTCTGGTACATTTCAGTGTCAATCAGTTCGGCTATAGCAATACAGGCCTGTCTGCAAAACGACTGATCGCGGATGCAAAGGCATGCAGATATATAGACGGCACCGGCTTAAACTGTGGTGTCGGACCGGGACATATGAAGAAGCTGATCCGGAAGATATCGGCAGATGATGCTACATTCCTTTCGGTATTCCCGAACTCCGGTTATCCGAAATATCTGAATAACCGTCTGACATTTACGGATAATGCAGAATATTTTGCAGAGAAAATGACAGAGATCGCAGAGTCAGGCATCTGCATCTTCGGTGGATGCTGTGGAACAACACCGGATTATATTCGGAAGATAGCAGCAGGGATATCACCGGATTATCCGGTTGGCAGCAGGGAAACAGTGGTAGAGGTAACTGTATCTTCGGAGAAACCGGCATATGGTTTCATGGAGCGTCGGGTGAAAGATCCGTCCCATAAGCTGGTTGCAGTCGAACTGGTTCCTCCGTTAAATGCAGATGATGAGAAGTTACTCGATGCAGCGCATATATTAAAGAACGCAGAAGTCGATGTCGTGACTTTCCCGGATTCTCCATCGGGAAGAACCAGAGCTGATTCGGTATTGATGGCAGAAAAGATAAGACTTGAGACAGGACTGTGTGTTATGCCACATATTTGCTGTAGAGATAAGAATGCGATCGCGATCCGTTCCACGATACTTGGAGCAAGTCTGAATCATATCACGAATTTCCTTTTGCTGACAGGTGATCCGGTTCCGGTATTATTCCGCCAGACGACAAAGAGCGTGTTCAATTTCGACTCTGTAGGAATGATGAAGATCGTTCAGGAAATGAACAGTGATACATTTAGCGAGCACCCGGTTACATATGGCGGTGCGATCAATCATAATCGGATGAATACAAAGGCAGAGACAGAACGAATCCGAAGAAAGATGGCGGCAGGAGCGACATTTTTCATGACCCAGCCGATCTTCTCAGCAGAGCAGGCGGAGATTATAAGGCAGATGAAGAAAGAGACCGGAGCTACGATCCTTGTCGGACTGATGCCGCTTGTCAGCAGGAAAAATGCAGTATTCATGAAGAATGAAATGACGGGTATCGAGATACCGGATTCAGTTATAGATCGTTACAGAGAGGATATGAGCAGAGAAGAAGGAGAAAACTGTGGTATCCGGCTTGCCAGAGAATTCATGGCAATGACCGATGATTTTGCAGACGGATATTATTTCTCATTTCCATTTAACCGCGTCCATATGTTGAAGAAGATATTAGGATAATGATGGAAGTACGCCATTTCTAAGAATTTAGATGGCGGAAAGCTTACATGACAGATAAGACAGAAACAGAGGGATACAGATGAAGTCAGAAACGAAAAAAGGCACTCTGATGACAGAGGGAAGCATCGTAAAGAATATATTATTTTTTGCAATTCCGCTAATATTAGGAAATTTGCTGCAACAGTTATATAACACAGCAGATTCGATCATTGTTGGTAATTTTGTAGGAAAAAATGCCCTTGCGGCAGTCGGTTCCAGTACATCGGTGATCTACCTGCTGATCGCATTCAGTCAGGGCGCTTCCGTGGGTGCAGGTGTCGTAGTTTCTCAGTATCTGGGCGCAAAGAAGAAAAAAGAGACGGAGGATGCTGTTCATACAGCTCTTGCGATATCTGTTATATTAGGGGTGATCCTTACGATCGGTGGTGTTCTGTTCAGCCGCAAACTTCTTTTGTGGATGAATACACCGGAAGAAGTATTTGATGGAGCAGTTCTCTATCTGCAGATTTATTCTGGCGGACTGCTGTTCAATGTTCTATATAATATGGCAGCAGGCATTCTGAACGCAGGCGGTAATTCGAAGCGTTCACTGATCTACCTTGCTTATGCATCGGTCACAAATATCATCCTCGATCTGGTTCTGATCCGGGGCTTTGGCATGGGTGTAGAAGGCGCGGCGATCGCAACAGATATCAGTCAGGTGGTATCAAGTGTCCTTGCGATCGGTTATCTGATGCGCGTAAAAGCAGATTACAGAGTTTCCCTGAGAAAGATAAAGATACATAGACAGATGGCAGGACGTATCGTGAAGATCGGACTTCCAACCGGAATCCAGAATATGGTCATTTCCCTGTCAAATATCCTTGTGCAGTCCAGTGTGAACGGATTCGGAGCAGATGCGGTAGCGGGATTTGGCGCATATCTGAAGATCGACGGCTTCAATATCCTTCCGGTTATGAGTATCAGCATGGCAGTTACGACATTTACCGGACAGAATTACGGAGCCGGAAAGATAGACCGGGTAAAGAAAGGCATGTGGGTGACGATCGCGATGGGATTGATCTATACGATCGCCACAGGAATCCTGCTTCTGGTATTCTCAGACCCGTTGATGCGGTTATTCACAAATGATGATGCAGTCGTCGTATATGGAGAACTGGCGATGAAGTACTTCTGTCCATTTTATTTCATTTTAAGTATCATGCACGGTCTGGCAGGTACCATCCGGGGAGCAGGAAAGAGCGTACCGCCAATGGTCGTACTGCTGACATCTTTATGCCTGTTCCGTATCGTGTGGATTCAGTTTATCCTTCCTTATTTCCATGATATCGATGGAATCTTTGTCTTATATCCGGTCTCATGGGCGTTCGGAGCGGTTCTTATGGTGCTCTATGCATGGAAGGGAAAATGGCTGCCTGCGGGCATAACAGATAAGCAATCAGCTTAAATTAATAAATTAACTTAATCCTTGGCAAAATTTAATAAATATAACCCTGCCGTTTTGTTGACTTTTTTATGATAATGGCGTATGATGTGGTGAACTGGAACGTTTATGCCCTGGGGGTAGTCTGTTCATTTTAATAATCTGTAGAGTTGTACAGAGAGAAAGAATATTTAATGTAGGAGGAAGAAAGATGAATCAAATGAAACGAAGTAAAATTGTGGCATTTTTACTTGCATTTGTATTAGTTATCAATACATTATTTGTTAATTTTTCAGGTGCAGTATTTGCCGATGATGATAGTATGACGATAACCAATCTGGTCGTTGAATACTATGATGAAGCAGCGGGGGCGTACAAGCCGTTAACTAGCGGAATAACGCTGAATGACCAGACGAAGGTGAGGATTAATTTCAACTGGCAGTTCCCGAATTCCTCAATGACAACAGCGGGAGGAGATTACATAACGAAGATCGATCTGGGCATTGATAATATCAGTATGGACAGTATCACAAATGTTCCGTTTAATGATACGACCAATACAGAGATGGGTAAATACAGTATAAACGGTAGCGAGTTCACACTTGTTATTAATAAGGATTATTATGATAACTATTCCAACCGTTCAGGAAAGGCAAGCCTGGATGGTGTGGTTTCGGTTAATAACGATGATAATAAAGCAAGCACGGATGCGACGATCGCTGTCAGCGGTAATAAATTTGACATTCATGTTGTATTTAATCAGGCAGAAAGTAATCTTGAAGTAGCGAAGAAGACTGTAGGTAAAGCAACTCTGAATGCTGACGGAACATTAAACCAGACATATCAGGTTGATATTACATGTAAGAATGACAATATTTCGGATCTTGTATTAAGTGATGAGGCTGGATCTGCATTATCCGGTGCCACAAATTTTGTTTATAATGGTACAACCTATGGTTCTCTGGCAGAACTGAGTACAGCCATTGGTTCAACAATGACAAAGGATCAGAAAATCAGCTTTACATATGATATGAAGGCTGATGCATCTGTTTTGGAACAGGGTACAAACCATTATACAGGAAGCGAGTCAAATAAATTCAAGACAGAATATACGACAAACAAAGGAAATCCTAAAACATCAGACAGTAATAGTGTTAATAATCTGGATCTTGATATGCCATCTGTTTCAAAGAACGGTACATATGACAGCACAACGGGAAAGGTTACTTGGAAGATAACTGTTACACCGGGAGTCGTTGGATGGGATAAGGTTGATATGTCCGGGGTTACGGATAAAGTGACAGAGATGCTTGGGGGTACTGCTCTCGGAGCATCTAAGGATATATCCTTTACCAAGAGTGATTTTACAACTACCGATAATAAGACATACACATATGAATATACAACAGATGTGTCGGCTGACGCACAGAGTTCTTCATCAAAGGTTACCGCACAGAACGATGTAACAAATATTCAATTTGATGGACACAAGTACAACACTTCTGCCGAAGTGGGAATTACAGAGTCAAACTGGGCAAAGAAATCTTATGCATCTTACGATGAAGCTTCAAAGATTCTGACATGGAAGATAGATGTGGATATACCAACAGGCGAAAATATTACAGATGTTGCGGTAAATGACAGTCTGTACGGTACTTCAGGAAATCATGACTTCAATATCAGCAATCTGGAAGTTACACTGACTGATAACACCCATACAGATGCAACTATCCTGAAGTACACAGAAAAAAGTAACAAGCAGATGGATTCTGATGTACTGGAGACCACATATACAGACTTTAATAAACAAAATAATCTTACATTTAAGGATTCATATATTGCATCATTGCAGGCAAGCGGCTCTGCACATATGACATTGGCCTTTAAGACTCACATAACAGATGAAGATCCAATAGGAACATATTCAAACAAAGGTGAAGTTCTATATAAGAGTAATGGAAAACAGGGTGTGATACCGGTATCAGCAGATTACAAATTCAAGGCTGTCAGCATTACGGATAAGAGAGCATCTGCCAACAACGACAAAGAAACCATCCAATACAATGTATGGGTTGATTTCTCAAAGGACGATTCTATAACTCCGGAGGTTGGAAAGCAGATAATCTTTACAGATGAGATGCCGGACAACATGGTGCTGAAATCAGTTGATTATCTGGGCGCAGGACAGGTTGATGGCTGGTTTAATAACCAAAACAACTATCAGAGTTCGCAGCTTGGTGTTACAGATACATCTGCAGAAGACGGAAAAGTTGTCTTTACTGTAACTTTATCACAGGAGATGATCGATAAGATCAATAATGTTGCGCCGAACCAACGTGGTATATATGTCACATATACAGCCAAGGTAAAGGATGGAATGAAATTCCACAAGGACGGAACTACTACATTTAAGAACAAGGTATCAGCTACTTATGACGGAACAAGTGTGGGAAAGAAGACGGTGTCGTCACAGCTGACACCGGGAAAACTTGTAGACAAACAGATGGAATATAATACCAGCAAGAGCGTTGATAAAATATTCTATACCGTTGATATTAATAAATGTGGATATGATCTGGCATCAGGTACAGATGTTCTTACTTGTGAGGATGATATGGGTACCAGCCTGATCCTTGATCCATCTACAGTTAAGATCAAGCAGATTGATGATGATGGAAATTCATCGGAGTGCAGTTCAGCGTCATTTTCGTATGATAAGCTGAATAACCGCATTACATTTAAGATTCCTGATGAAACACATATCCAGATCACATATACAGTAAAGCTGGCGCTTTATGGTGATGGAACTGCTGCGGATTCAGACAAGATTACATTTGAAAACAGTGGTAATACATTTACAGTGAAAGGCGTAAAAACTGTTGATACAAAGGATCAGGTTTCCAGATATAATTACGCATATTCATCAAAGGTACAGGGTGCCGGTGATACCGGATCTATAACATTGTTAAAGTATTACAGAGGAACCGATGGTAATATGAAACCATTGGGAGGATCCTCCTTTAAGATATACAGAGCAACATATGATGACGCAACCGGATTATATACATATGACAGCAGTGCCACTCCGGAAAAGGAGAAGACACTGAGAGATGATGAGACGGAGTGGGTAATTGACAATCTCCGACTCGATATTGTATATGCATTGGTTGAGACAGGATCTCAGCTTGGATATAAGGTAAATCCGGATCCTATGTATTTTGTACTTCCGGGTGACGATTATAAGAAGGTACAGCAGACCTCCCAGCTGGAGAGGATTGTGACCAGCAGTTACCTGAGATATAACAACGAAAAAGGTAGTTTTCAGATAAAGAAGACTATAGATGGATCAACGAAAAATTTACAGAAGTATGAGGCGTTTACATTTGAACTTCAGGAGATAAATAAACCAAGCATCAGTTCTGTAAATGGTCAGAAAGAGATCACATATACAGACAAGACGTCTGGTGTAAGCCAGCAGATTACGTCAAGCACTGCGACCGGTATTGGTGATTTCAATGTAATAGATTACACAGCCTCGGATATAGGAAAAGAATTTTATTACAAGATATCTGAGAAGAAAGGATCAAATTCGAATATTGAATACGATACATCCTTCTATGTTGCAACCGTAAGCGTGAAGCAGGATGCTACCACAGGAGAGATTTATTCAGATATAAACAGTATAGATAAGTATTCGGAAGATGGAATATTAATAGGTAATACTATTCCGGAAATGATCAGTTTCAATAATTCGGCAGATATGAGCGGTAGTCTGACTCTGACAAAGACAGTAAGTGGGGATAAGACATTTGCTGATGTTAAGGATGGTTTGAGCTTTGAAATAAAAGGACCGGGAAGCTACAGTGCAACCATAAAGGGCAAAGACCTGGATGCAACAACCAGAACAAAGACCATTACTGGTCTTGTGCCGGGTCAATATACGATAACCGAGACAATAACGGATATTACAGGATTCAAGCATTCTACTAAATATACGGTTGGAAGTGGAAGCGAAAAAACCGGTAAAGTAGCAACTGCAACTGTAGAGGCAAAAAAGAATACAGAGGTAGACTTTGTCAATACCTATACAAAGAAGGCAGGCAGCCTGAAGTTGACAAAGACAGTAAGTGGAGACAAGACACTTACAGATGTAGCATCAGATATCAGCTTTAAGATCACAGGACCGGATGGCTACAATGAGACAGTATCAGGAAAACAGCTTGATGCAAGCGGCAGTTATACGATCAATGATCTTGCGATCGGAGACTATACAGTAGTCGAAACAGTATCAGGAAGCACAGGTTATACATTAACAACCAGCCACAAAGTAGGAAGCGGAAGCGAAACTAACGGCGATACAGCAAAAGCAACTGTAGAAAATGGTAAAACCGCAGAGGTAGCATTTACAAACGACTATAAGAAGCAGGTCGGAAGCCTGAAACTGACAAAGACAGTAACGGGAGATAAGACACTTGCAGACGTAAAAGCAGGTATCAGCTTTGAGATCACCGGACCAAATGGCTACAGTGAGACAGTATCAGGAAAACAGC
>ERZ1026876.1537-NODE-1537-length-11207-cov-35.231887_pt1 | contig 11207 bp, 17 predicted proteins | sample MGYA00380168_ERZ1026876 | MGnify/ENA primary metagenome ERZ1026876 (study PRJEB33269, sample SAMEA4719804) | human gut metagenome | biome: human-associated habitat; feature: organic feature; material: feces | place: Cameroon | collected 2013-10 ... | reverse complement strand
CATATTTTATGAAAACCTGATTCTCCAATTAAATCTTTATAATCTTCATAAACTTTATTTTTTCGTTCGTGATTATTATATCGAGAACGAATATTAATAACATCTTGTTTAGTTAATTTATGACTGGGATGACATTCTTCAGCATTAAACTGTCCTCCAGGAGTCATATTGTATTGATCAGGATAAGTATTGTAATATTTAATATAATACTATTCTCGTTCATTTAATTGGTTTATTTTACATTCTTCTAATATTTCAAATGTAAAATTTTCTAACTCAAATTCTTGAATAGCCTAATATAATCGCTTATTAATTTCTTTACTCCAATTATATTGGCTTTTATGTTCTTTAAATCGTTCTTCAATTTGAGTGCTCTATCCAATATAAGAAAAATTGTTTATTTTATTTGTAATTTTATATATACCTATCATTATAATTACCTCACTTAATTAGTAAGATAATATCATAGTTTCTTCCCACGAGATTATCTTCATTTATATTTAAAGTTTATCCATTTCAAGATTTCCTGAAATGTCCAAATTTTGAAGACTGCCTCGTTAGCCTATTACAATTAATAGACCCCACTGATAAGTGGAAAAGTGAGTAAGGGCCAGACCTTCTTCTTACCCTTTCATACGATTAACGATATACTTTTTACCTACATTTTCTTTACGAAAAGCTTCAAGTGCTTCATCATTTTTAAGGTATTTATATTTTTTACCAATAGTAATCTTATAGAGTGGTGGCACTCCAGCATATACATATCCATCCTTAATTAATTCTGGACAGAAATTCCAAATGAAGGTATAAAATAGATTTTTAATATGAGCACCATCTACATCAGCATCACTCATAATAATAATTTTACCATATCGTAAATCTTCTGGATGGTAAGTGATTTTCATATTCTTAGGGTCAATAGTTAAACCAAATGCTTGAATCATAGTCATAATTTCTGCATTCTTTTGGATTTTATCAAGACTTGCTTTTTGAGTATTTAAAATTTTACCACGAACAGGCAAAACTGCTTGGAACTCATTATTACGAGCATCTTTTAAATTGCCACTTGCACTATCGCCCTCTGTAATATAAATTTCACATTGGCTACGTTTCTTGCTATAACAATCAGCTAATTTACTATCAAATTTTAAGGCTTTTTGTTTCTTTTCATTTTGATTACGGACAGTTTCTCTAGCTTTTCTAGCGGCTTCACGTGCCTTGCGCGCATTTAATGCTTTAACAATAATTGGTTTTATATTTCCAGCTTGAGTATCAAAAATATTTTTTAAAGCTTGAGAAGTTAATTTTTGAACATAAGTTCTTCCTTCCGAAGAGCTTAATTCTTCTTTATTTTGTCCCTTGAAAACAGGGTCAATCATTTTAAAATTAAGAATTAAAATCATGCCTTCTTCATAATCAGACCCACTCAAATTTTCTTCTTTATCTTTTAATAATTTATTTTCTCGTGCGAAATTATTTAAACTCATAGTCCAAGCCGTTTTAAAACCTGTTAAATGAGTGCCTTTATCCTGTGGAATATTATTAGTATATAAACGAACGATAGAACTATAACTATTATTATAACCAATAGCTACTTCAATTTGATATTTGCCTTCTTCTTCATAAAAATGAATAGGCGGTGCAATATAATCTTTTTTAGGATTTAAGTAATCCATATAATCTGATAATCCATTATTAGATAAGAAAATTTCTTCTTTATTATCTGTATCAATTACAATAAATTTTAAGCCTTGACACAAGAAACTAAATTCTTTTACCATTTCCTTAATAGCTTTTACATCAAAATTTACTGTTTCAAAAATTTCTTTATCAGGATAAAATTCTACTGAAGTACCAGTTAGAGATTTATCAATTTTTTCTTTCTGATATGAAATAAATTTGCCCTTAGAAAATTCTACAGTTTCTTCTAAACTATCTCGCATAGTTTTTACAATCATTTTGGTTGATAAAGCATTAACTGCTTTTCCGCCGGTACCATGCTCACCACCAGAAGTATTATATCCTGATTCACCAGTAGCATTATCAAATTTACCACCTGTATTAGCAATACCAAAGCAAGCTTGCAAAATACTACAGCCACTTTCATGAGTGCCATGCGGAATACCACGCCCGTTATCTTCTATTCTAATACCATTATTGGGCAAAAAATTAATAGTAATTATATTTCCTGCGCCATTTAAATATTCATCGATACTATTTGAGATAATTTCTTTTACGCAATGAAGTAAGCCTTTACTATCTTTACTTCCAATATACATGCCAGGATATTTACGAATATGCTCAAAATAATCTAATGATTTAATATTATTAGCTTGATAATTATTGGACATTATCAGTCTCCTCTTCGTCATTATTTAAATATTTCCAATGTAATCTATTTCCTAAATTATCTATTCCAGCTGTTTTCTATCGTCCATTTAAACAAGCTCCAATATCTCCGCCATATTTACGTTTGGCATCCGCAATACTAAAAAAGATTTCATTAGTTTCAATACACTTTATTCGCCTAGTATTTAAATTTCTTTTTTTAAAAAATAAATCTATTTCTTCTATAGTAATATTACTATTAGCTTCGGCCCAATGATATCCTCCAGCAGTCCGTTGATACTTTAAAACACAATTATTAATACCTTTACGCTCAATATTAAGTAATCTACTGGCTTCACTTATAGAATTATAAATAATATTTGTTTCTAAACAACGCACTTTATAGCTAGAGGCTTCAAAAATTTGTTTCATTTTTTCTGGATTGGAAGCACACCATGCCTTTTGTCGCTGACTAATTTTAGCAATTAATTCAGGTTTATTTTTGTAATAAACTTTAACTGCTTTTGATGTTTTTTTACGTTCATTCTCATTAGAATACCTGGCTTTTTGACTTTTTGAAATATTCTATAATCCTTCGGGTGATAAATTCCCACCACCGTCCTTTAAATTATAACCATATTTTGGTACCATTGTATTATAAAACTTTATATAATAATCTTCCCAAAAATTAGCTTCTTCAGAGGTTAGATTTGATTTTAAAATTTCATGAGAAAATCCAATTTCCCATCCGTCATTTAAAATATCTTCGTAAAATCTTGAATTAAATTGATACCCTTTGCCATTGTTCCATCTATATTTTGGGGTTAAATTCTTTGTTTGTCCAATATATTTCTAATTTGTAGATAATCGAGTATGACAATAAATGCAATAGTTTCTTTCCATTCAAAAGCCTTCTTTATTTTTAATTAAAAGGGCATTTATTTTAGATTGATTTTTAGTGGCTATAGCATCGGCGAGTTCATTGCCAAAAATATTACTATGACCTCTTATTTTCTTTATAATACAATTATTTAATCGTTTGTATAATTTATAGCCCTCTTTAATTAATTTTAAATTTTTAATAGGTTTATTGTCAGATTTTGTCCAGTTTTGTTGCTCCCAACTAAAAGCCCACGACTCGAAAATATTAAAAACATAAGATGAATCTGTAAATATTATACACTATTCATTATAATTTTTGCTACCATACTGTATCATAGCGTAAAGAACCGCTTTTAATTCTTGAATATTATTTGTAGTGCCCACTTCCCAATGACCATAAGCATCAATTAATTTACCATTATCATCACAAACTACTACTCCATATCCACCTTTACTATTAACTCTGCCATTCTGGCTACAAGCTCCATCGGTATAAATAATCATAAGGAAGGTCCTTTCTGCCAATCATGCGGATGTTCTGAGCGATACTGTTGAACTAATTGTTTATAAGTTCCGCTCAAAAATTCTTCATTAATAATTGCTTTTGGATTAGTATGATATTTTTTAAGAAAAACTAAAATAACATCCACAAATTCCTTTACCACTGGATGCATAAGAACATGCTTACGCTTTTCAAGCCACCACTCATATTCTTTCGTATAAGTAAAATTAGAACCCATATAAGCTCTTGCTGCTCCAAGAAAATCACAAATCATTTCTACGCAGTCTTCATAGGGCATAAGAATTGCATTAGGATGTCCATCACCAATATTATCAATCCAGTATTCCCAATGATGTGTATTACGACCCTTATGATGTTGCCAAGCTTGACTATAACCATTTTTATCTTTACAATTATCAATGGGGCTTCTTACGCCAGTCCAATATTTACAACTTTCTTTAAATTCAATATTAGAAAATTTAGATAAGTCATGTTTAAATCCGCGCCAAGGAATGCCAGCCATTTTACAATATCTATTAACCCATTTCTTATGAGTTAAGACAGTCTTCAAATGGTTGAAGTAATTCATCAAATTCAGTCCTTTCTTTTATAATATCAATACCATCTATAAATAGATTATGAATAATAATTACTTGATTATCAGGGAAACAATCTTGTATATGCTTAGTTAATTTATATGTTTCACTAACATCAACATCTTTATTTACATAAACTACTATTTTATCATTTTTACTTAATATTTTATAATCCATACTCTTCATAATTTTATTATACTAAAATTTTTTTTGAAAGTCAATTAACTTATATTACCCTTGACAAAGAAAAAAATTTTGTTTATAATATATTTAGAAAAAATAAATATTATTATTCTCTCTTATATATATTATATTATATAATATTATAAAAATAAAAAAGGGAGATTTTATCTCCCTTTTTTATTTTTGTTCAATCGGCCACTGTAATTGCAAGTTTGTTATCGCCAAAAGTAGCCACCCAATCTGTTGCGGTTGGATAGTTCTTGCGGATATAATCAAGCTCAAGGTCTGCCTTTACCTTGGTATAGCGCATAAGTGCTTCCTTATAAAGCGCGGTAGTTCGTGCAAGATTTTCAGTAGCACAATCCCGGTCGCGCACAATAACTTCAGCCAAAATGTCCTTATAAGCTTCAGTCTCAAAGTAGCTATCGCGCAATTCGTCCAAATACTCTTCTGGAATATCAATTGTATATTTAGTCATTTTTAAAACTCCTTTTTATCTTTTTATTATATATTATATCATAAAATATATAATAAATCAAATGCCGTAATCCATATTTAATTCATCAGCATTTTGTGTATCCGTATAAATGCTTATATCAGTAGACTATGTAGTTGTATTATTTGAGCTACTTGTTGTCTATTGGTTTTTAATTAATTCTTTAATAACTTCATTAAAATCAGCATTATTAGTATCAGTTATATTTAAATACTTTTCTAACTAATTATCTAATTCTTTCATTACAGTATCATATTTAATACCGCCTTTTGTATTTTCAAGCATACTTTTTTTATAATAAAATACTTGGCTAACTCCATAAGCCGCCCAAGGTAATGATGCTGAAGCCGTTATCCAAGGCAACGAACCTGTATATCCTTGAACTATACAAAAAAATGCCAAAGCAATATATAAAAGGCTTGTTATCCAAATAAGAACTGACTCTTGAATAAGTAATCCTTTAGAGTATTCTTTTTTTGGTTTTTTCTATTTTATATACATAGTCATTCTTCCTTCTGGAATTATTTATTCATAAGACGATAAAGTACCTGAATCATTTCTTCACGGGTCATAAATTTTTTATACATTTTACGACCTTTTTCATCACCTTTAACTAATCCGCTATTTTCTGCCCAATTACGAGCTTCAATGGACCAAGCACTAGCATCCTTTTGTGCAAGTTCAAGTAAATAATTATTCATCATTTCATTAAATTTTTCTTGAGTCATATCTTCATCTTCCTCCTCTATACCTAATAATTGATTTACCTTTTCGGCAATTTCATAATGTTTATTATATAAATATTCGCCAGGACAAGATTTAGTTTTATTAAACCATCTATGTACTGTCATATTCTATTCTTCTGGATGGCCGATTAAGTTTTTATCAGCTTTCCATTTTAATGATTTAATATTATTACGTTTACAAATATCAACAAGTAATTTAATTAAAGAATTAAATGCTGCATCAGTTACTTTATAAGGCGAAGTAGTATCACTAGCAACTTCAATAGTAATTGCTCTATTATCATTAGCTCCGTTAGAAGAACACCAAGAGCGATCTTTCTCTTCTACATACATTCCAATTCTACCATCTGGGCCAATACCATAGTTAGAAGAAGCTTTATAAGAAGCTGGAGCAAATATATTACCAAGAGTTTCAACTGAACATTGACCTACAACGCAATGAATAGTAACAGTATCGATCACGTGATTACGAGGACTGGTACGATTTGGACTTATCTATGTATAATTTACTAATGGACTATTAGTTTTGCCATAACCATATCCAGCCATAGGATCATTATCCACTGTATCGCTATCTTTAACTGCTGGATTATAAATAAATCCAAGAAATTTATAACCGGCACCAGCGCCCCAATTGCCATTTCCTTTTTTACGTGTTGCATTCCAGAAGGGATTTTTACTACCCCAGCCACTTTCAGATGTAATAATTTCAGTAGGACTTATTACTTTTTCTACAATAGCTACATGGCCAACACCATCACTACCTTTTTTAGTAGGTCCTCCTTGCCAAACCATACAAGCTCCAAGTTTAGGCACTTGTCCAATTGGAATACCAGTATTATTATAATCCATAAAACGTTCAGCATTAACAGGGCTTAAATATTTACAATAACCCCAATTACCAATTTCATTAAAGCGACCATAGGCATAGCCTACACAATTTGATAATACATCACATTTACTATCTGTAGGATTGCCTTTAATAGCATACGAATAACCACCATTGCCAACCGTAATATAATATTTATTACCAGCTTCTGGGCGTGTTGTTCTCATTTTAAAAGCCATATTTTATTCTCCTTTCTCTTATATAAAAAGAGAAGAAGGATAACCTTCTTCTCACATTTGTTCTGCTAATTCAGCAATTTTAGATCTATGTATTTGTTTTAATTCAACTTCACCATATATATCATTATTTCTTAGTATTTCAGAAGCGCGACGCATGCCATTATTTAAACCGGCAAAGTTAATATCATCAACTTGTGTTTTTAAATCACCATCAATAATACAAATACTATCTTCACCTATACGTTGTAAAACTAATTTCATAAGATCAATATCCATATTTTGTGCTTCAGAAATATAAATGCCAGCATGCATGCCTGTGGTGTCATAACCTCTAATATCACTACAAGGTAATAAAAGAAGTTTATTATCATTCATTAATTTTTCAACCATAAGGCGATCACCAAGTTTACTACTTAATAAATTGCCAATTTGGCTATCAAGAAGTTTTTCATCTCTTGAACCTGGATAATATCCTAGTTTAGCGGAATTTTTAGTAGCAAGTGTATTACAAAATACGATGATTTTATCAATTTTATTACGTTCAAGGGCATTGAGTAAAAAAGCCAATGAAATGAAAGTTTTACCTGAGCCTGCTGGACCTTTAATCATAGTAATTTTATTATTTAAAAAACTATCAATAGCTAAAGCTTGATAAGGGTCTCCCTTAAAAGGTTTTACTTTGCCAAAGTATGATGAATCAAGATTACCATAAGAAATAGGACGATGAGTTGTGCCATCCCACAATAATTTATCGATTATCTCTTGGTTTTCATCTTTGACTATAATATATTGGTTAATTAAAAGATTATATTGATTATTATTAAGATTTTGATAAAAATTATTTATATCTTCATCATTCATAATAATTTCTATATAACCATTATAAGGGTCATGTCGCTCTTCGCTAATAGATAAAACATTAAAAGCAAATAATCTTGCAATACATTTTAAAGTTAAATCATTAGTAACAAAATTATCAATAGGGTTGTTTCTATGATGTTTATTATAATCTAAAGCTGTTGCAAGTATTTTCATATCATTAGTAAGTGATAAATCCATTTTCTCAATTGGTTTTATCATTTTTTCTTTATATATTAATACTTCGCAAGCTTCAGAATTATCATTTAAAGTATGAAGCAATTTGCGTGCGGTATATTTTGTATTAGCATCTTTATTAGTGGATGTTTTAATATTTTCTAATTCATCAAGAGTAATTGATGAAATTAAAATTTTTTCATTTTTATCTTCTAATAAATTACCTTTACATAATAAGCTACAAGTATCATAAAAATTAATCATCTTCGTAATCAACCTCGTCTTCCTATGGTATTGCAAATCCAACGACAGGAGTGTCATCAGATTTAGTCAAATTTAAAATTTGATTGTTATAATCTGCTATTTTAACAGAAAACCAACCTTTGACCAGTTCGGCAAGATTTGCTATGACCGCTGTGATAAAATCTAATAGAGTTAATCCAATGGTAGCAAATATAATACCTAAAATAAAATTAACTATAGAAATCAACTCCTTTGAGAATTATTATTCCTATTATTATTTAATTTTGTAATAATATATTTATCTATTTTGGTCCATCTATTTATCCCAACTTTTGGATAAATCTTCTAATACTTCTCCCGTAGATCTAAAAGTGCCATCAGAATTAGTAATATTAACTCCTAAATCTCGGAATAATTTTTCTTTTTCTTTTGCTTTTTTTAACCGAATAAATTTATTTACTTTTTCTCTATTAGCTAAATATTCTTTTAATTCATTCTGAGAATCTTTAATTTTTTCTTTAATTGTAGTATATTGTGTGAGCAAATTATCATATTCCGCTTTAATACGTTTAAATTCATAGGATTGCAGATTTAATTGTTTACTATTTAACATAGTGCTAATTAAATGTTCATATGTTTGAATTTGTGGAATAATTTGATTATTTTTGATATGCTATAAGATTTTAATTTTTGCACGTCTTTCGGCAATATCACAGCCAGTAAATTCACTCACACAATCCCAATCATCTGGATGACATTTAGCTATTCCAATAAAAGTATTTTGTCCATCAGAAATGGTGCAAGTAGTTTTACCACGATATTCATTATAATTAAATACAGGTTCTCCTATCATAAAAAGAAAATCCTCCTTTTTTATTTTATTATACAATAAAAAAGGAGGAAAATCAATTATTTAGCAGTAGTATTATCCTTGTAAACTCCTTTAATTGGAGCTACAGTGTCATAGATTTTTTTAAGACAATTAATCCAATAAATAGCTGTATCATAATTTATTAAATTATAAGTTATTCCAGTAGCATCATCAGTCTAAGGTCTTAATAATTCTGGGTCTAACTCAACGCGTCCAGCATTTGCATTATTTAAATTATCAATAATATTTTGAAATATTTCATTAAAAGCTAAGGATAAAGTATAAGCTTCATTTTTTTCAATTGTATCTGGTATTAAACCATAAATTTCTTCTTTAGTTGTAGGATATTCAGTTTTATATGAAGAATTTTTATTTAAAGTATCAGATTTATCACGAATTTCAAATAATCTAAAAATAATCTTCTTCATTAAATTTATATCAGCATTTTTGGCCAATCTTTGTAAATTTAATCGTGCGTAAAGGCTATCAACCTCTTCACTTTGGCATCCGTAATTACATTGACCAGTACATCCTAAAGTACAAGTATTACCGCAGCTAACAGCACAAGCTAATGCACATTTAGTTTTACATCCACCATCACAGCCACTAACACATGTACCAGTACAGCTAGAGCAAGTTCCTGTACAGCTATAACAACCACCGGAGCATCCACTTCCACAGTCTCCTTTACACCCATCCTAACAACTATTACCGCATCGGTTTGAACATACATTACAATCATCCATACAAGAACTAGATTTACAGCCACTTGTATCACCAGGGCCATGATTTGGATTATCTTTATGATGGTTATCCCAACATTCAGAATTGCAGTCATTTTTGCACCCACCGCCGCATCCATTACAAGCCATATTTTATTCCTCCTCCCATTTTATTAAATAATTATATTCTTCTTCTGAAATTAAATCTTTTACAAAATCATAAGAAAATTTTTGAATTTTATCATATGATTTTTTATCATTGATTATTTTACAATAATACATTGTAGCTAAAGTTTGCATTTTAATTTCTTCACAAATTGTGTTTGGCCTTGTATTAAAATTTCCAGTCTAATCATAGCAACAACCTAAACAATACGAGCAATTACTGGCTATTGGACATTCTAAACATTCTTTATTAAACATATCTTTACGAGAAGTTTTTTTAAACATATTTAACCATTCTTTTTCTTTATTGGTATATCCTATTCCATGTTTAATATTACCAATAATAACTGGCTCTCTATTTAAAGAACTTTCCATAAATCTAATACAAGTATAAATATTACCTTTATAATCTAATGCATACATATTATTTGATGTACCACACCAAGCCGTATTCATATTATAATCATTTAAAGGTTTATAATTATTTGCATCAAATATAACAAAATACATAGTATCTTGTAAATTATTTTCTTTTATGTATTCGGCTATTAATTTTAACTAATTATAATATTCTTTTGCATATTTAGTACTCCATACATCTTCAAAAACACAATTTGCATGAATAACTGTAAAGCCTAATTCTATCATATTTTTAAATCCTTTAAATAAATAAGATACATTATCAGGACTAATAGTAATTTTTGTACTGGTATTATTATAATTGTTTAACTAATCTAAAGCCGCAGAAATTGCTAAATCATAACTTCCTTTTCCATCAAAAAATAATCGACAATTATCATGCAATTCTTTACATCCATCTACGGTAATTCCCAAACTAATATGTCCCTAATATTTTTTAAGATATTTCTATACTTTATCAGTAAAATATAATGTACCATTAGAAGAAAAGTTATACATATGAAATAATGACCATAAATCTTCAGGTTCTTCAGCAAAACGCTATTCAAAATAGTTCGTAATTTGGTCTATTAAATCAATTTGTAAAAATGGTTCTCCTCCTATAAAATCAATAATTAAGCCACTTGTATCTCCAATATAAAATGGAGTGCCCGGTTTATGTTTACAATCAAAGATATAATCAATAAATTTTTTAGCAGTTTCAAATGACATTATATGAGTTCCTTTATTAAACTAATAACAATAAGAGCAACATAAATTACAAGCATCAGTCACCTAAAAAGTAATAGTTCGTGCCATTTTGATATTAAACTATTCTCCAAAAATTTTTATTATATAATCACTATATTCAATTGAGTCATTTAACATATTATTTATTTTCCTCCTCTTTTATAATAATTCGGTTATTACTAATATCAACAAAAAAATTAAAATTTAAACCTATCTTGTAT
>ERZ1026876.1533-NODE-1533-length-11224-cov-5.281225_pt1 | contig 11224 bp, 10 predicted proteins | sample MGYA00380168_ERZ1026876 | MGnify/ENA primary metagenome ERZ1026876 (study PRJEB33269, sample SAMEA4719804) | human gut metagenome | biome: human-associated habitat; feature: organic feature; material: feces | place: Cameroon | collected 2013-10 ... | reverse complement strand
TAGAAGTTAAGGAGTTAAGAAGTTGAAGAAGTTAAGACGATAGTTCCGATAGTTCCGATAGTTCTGAGTTCTCGGAGCACTCCGAACGCCCCCATACACACAAAAAAAGCGACCGAGGCCGCTTTTTAGAGGAAAATTTATAGATATTTGTCGAGCGTGTCTTTTGGCTCAATCCTGTTGCCCAACCTTGCCACCCAATACACCAGCCCAATAAGGGCGAGCACTCCACCGGCTAAACCGATGTAGGAGATGGAGAGGTCTGAGCAGATGGCTCCACCGAAAAATGCTCCGCTGCCAATGCCCAAGTTGAAGATGCCAGAGAAAATCGACATTGCCACTGGGGTGCTTTCGGGGGTGGTGACGAGAATCATGTTGCTTTGCATCGCCACATTGTAGGCTGTGGCAGAGGCTCCCCACACGGCAAGCAGCACAATTACGGGCAAAAAGCCCGACGACACGGGGTAGAGCAGCAAAAGGCATAGCGCCATGGCAGCCACGTTGACGGTGATAAACAGTTTGCGGTTGCGGTTGTAGTATTTCGAAAATGCGATGCTGCCCAAAAGCCCTGCGCCACCAAACACCATCAGCGCAGTGGTCACCCAGTCGTCGGGCATGAGCGACACTTGCTTCAGGAATGGTTCAATATAACTGTATGCCACATATATGGCGCTCGAAATGAGTAGCGTGAATAGGTATAACCCCATGATGCCCTTGTGGCGTAGCAGTTCGGGCAACTTTTTCGGTGAAAATCCGCCACCGCTCGGCACCTTTGGCAAGCGCCACGCTATGTAGAGAAAGGTGAGGGCAGAGAATACGCCAATGCTGAAAAACGTCATTCGCCAACCCACATGCAGACCAATCACACGGCCTAAGGGCATACCCAAAATCATGGCTATCGACGACCCTGTGACCACCATGCTTAGGGCAATAGAACGGTAGCGGTCGGGCACAATGCGCACGGCAATGGGCGAAATCACCGACCAAAACACAGCATGGGCACACGCCACGCCTATGCGAGCGCATATCAGCATCACAAAACTTGTGGATAAATACGACATGAATTGAAACGCCGTGAAAATGCCCAGCAGCCAAAGCATCAGCCGCTTCATTTCCATTTTAGATACCAGCAGCATCAAAGGCAGCGACAATATCATCACAGCCCACGCATACAGGGATATAAGCATACCTACCGAGGCTTCGGTCAGTCCGAAATCGTTTTTAATGTCGGTGAGCAAGCCAATAGGCACAAACTCTGATGTGTTGAAGATAAATGTTGCAAAAGAGAGTCCGAGCAACGCCAACCAGTTTCCCAACTTCATTTTCTCGTTCATACCGCTAACATTTTTTAGTCTAATTGAATTTCCTTGAATTTCCGGCTGCAAAGTTACTGCTATTTCTCCAATTATCCCCACTCCCACACCATCAAAGGGACGGTTCCTTTGATGGTGACGCTATTTAAGCGATTAAAAACCAACTAAATACGCCAATGTAAAAATTATGTAAAATCACAAATTCCACAAAATATCGAATTTTGATAATGACAACTTTACATACCAAAGGGACGGTTATTTTGGTATGCTTTTGTTGCAATAAGCAAGTAATGTGTCAACGCATTTGAAATATGTCAGAGGCATTTACCTACATGATAACGCATATTCATTCCGCATAAGCGCATTTTTTGTATATTAGGTGTGCTGTATGTGTTTGTATTTCAATCAGATATTAAAATACAAACCGGAAGAACCGTCCCTTTGGTTTGCGCAAAAATATTCGTGTGATTTGTGAAATTTGTGGTTTTAAAGCCAGCCACAAATTCTCACGAATTATTTGTGGGCTAAATGGCCTGTTTCTCAATAATTTTACATACCTTTGCCTATAAGCGTTCCAAAAACCCTTCGTGTCATGATAACCAGTACTCCACATCGCCACACCAAAAAACGGCTAATTAAAACCGTTGGGGCGCACACGCCGTGCTCCTGTGGCTACATCCTAGGCGGCGAATATTACTTCTACATCAAAGACTACCAAGGCAACATCCGCGTAGTCCTCAACCAGAGTAACCAACCGATAGAGCTCAACAGCTACTACCCCTACGGCGCCCTAATGGCAGCCACCACCACCGAAGGCAACCAACCCTACAAGTACAGCGCCAAAGAGCTCGACCGCGAAAACGGTCTCGACCTCTACGACAGCCATGCCAGACAATTGGATTCAACAGTGCCACACTTTATTATGCAGGACAACAAAGCTGAAAACTATTATTCTGTCAGTCCATATATGTATTGTTCCAGTAATCCATTGAAATACATAGATCCAGACGGTAATGATATAGCTGTACTTCATTACGACGGAGAACATATTGCATTACTAATATCTCAAGACAATAAATCATGGTATTATTTCTCAATCAAAGGAAACAATGTCTACTCATGTGGGTCTGGAACTTCCTCCCCAAAAAGTCAAAAAAGTGGAGACTCTTCTTTTTCTGGTGGCGGAAAAACTAATGACGTTCATATAGGACCTTTTCGAAGTGTGTCTTCTTTTTTGGATAGTGAATACAATCGAGTGCGCAACGGTTACAATTATGACAAAGCATTTGTTATAAAAACGACAAGCAAGGAAGCAAAAATTGTGGAAGATAAATTTACTGGTATCTCAAAAACTAAATATTCATTGAATCCTCTTTCCCCTAATCATTGTGGTACAGCTGTTCAAAAATCTCTTGAGTCAATTGGTGTCGAAACTAAATCAACAGAATTTTATTCAATAGACCCAATGACAAACATATATGGAATAAAAAAAACGAATCCATATTTCCCAAGTTTGTTATATTACAATATTGTATCACAAAACAAAGGATATTATGTTGAACAAAAAAGACAAAAATAGCAAGTGGAGGCTAAGTAGGATGATGTATCTGATTTTTACAATGATAGCATTATTGAACATTGTTGTTTTCCCAAGCATTTCTCTATTCCCTTTTATGTGGATACCTTTATTGGGGGCAATGGTGATAAATATTTTCATCAACAAAAATTTGATAAGATGTATTACAATAATAGTTATACTTTTACTGTCAGTTTATATACTGGTTATGGATTTAATTGGCTGTTTGTTTTTTATACAAAATAATTATCTTTGTTATTCATTTGTGATTTTTTCGTTTTTTTCATTTCTAAACGTGTTGGTTAGTGTGAAATTGTTGATTGATGAATTAATTATATTTTCGCAACCAGCCCCAAACACAAATAATTACAATGAAAAAAGTGACTGACCGGGCCGACGACTTGACCTACACCGGCGCAATGGACTTCAAAGACGGGGCAGGCAAGGCGGAGGAATACACCTACGACGCAAACGGCAACATGACCAGCGACCTCAACCGAGGCATCGTCAGCATCACCTACAACCAGCTCAACCTGCCGCAGTCCGTTCTCTTCAAGGACGGGCACGAGAGCCGCTACACCTATGCCGCCGACGGCCGCAAGCTGCGCGCGGAGTACCGCCTCAACAACTTCCAAATCATCGACAAGTCTGACGCTTCAGGAAGCGACTGGGCGGAGCAAAGCACCATAGGTGACGGCATGGTAGTGAAACCCGGCATCACCGACAGCGTGAAGGCGGACAACCCATACTACACCACGCTCACGGTGCGAGACTACTGTGGCAGCTACATCTACAAGAACGGCAAATTGGAGCGCGTGCTCACCGCTGGCGGCTATATAGAGGATGGAGAGTACTATTTCTACATCAAGGATTACCAGGGCAATGTGCGCGTGGTGCTCGACCAGCGGAACCACCCCGTGGAGCTGAACGCCTACTACCCCTACGGCATGCTCATGGCAGCCACCCCGTCAGACTCCAAGCAGCCCCACAAATACGGCGCCAAAGAGCTCGACCGCGAAAACGGTCTCGACCTCTACGACAGCCAAGCCCGGTGGTACGCCCCACAGACAGGCCGCACCCCCACAATGGACCCGTTGGCGGAGAAATACCCCCACCTCAGCCCCTACCTCTGGTGCGCCGCCAACCCCATCACCCTCACCGACCCCACAGGAAAAGAATTGAAGCCTAAAGGAGAAGAGGAACTTCAGGTGATAAAAAATACTATTCCAGCTGAAGCAAGAAGATTCGTAGTAATTAATGACGAGGGATTTATAGATAAAAATAAACTTGAAGAATACAGTGGTGACAGTTATAATTTCCAAATATTGAAATACATAGTAAACTCTCCAATCACTATGTTTGTTGAATTGAATGACAATTACAACTATATTGATGAGAATGGAGAGCTAAAAAATAGCACTATGACATATTATGATTTCAATCCCATATATGATAACGAGGATGACAAAGATAAGACAGGTAGCACTATTAGTGGGCTTTCCACGGGAGAGACTGGGAAAATGGGAATCACATTGTTCCCCGATAGGGCTGGTTTTTCTGGGTCGACAAATAATACCATACATGTCATTATTAATAAAAACTTGTCAGAAAAGGGAGCTGCTGAAACCTATAGTCATGAAGCGAATGGGCATGGGGCACTATATATACTGAATGGCTACAATCATAGAGGTGCTTCTCATCATTTTCGAGGCACTAAAGATACAAATATCAAATTGATTGATATGATAATAAAATCAAAAACAGAAACAGTTAAAAATATGAAGTAAGTATGAATAAAGTCCGCATTATTTTTCCGTTTGTTTTATTGTTTTTCATCACTTTGGCTGGACAGGAAAAAACAAGCATTTTAAATTGCTCTTATTATAATGGCATAACGAATAAAGAGCAATTTGTGGAAACTATAGAAATTCAAAATCTTTCCTCTAAAGATTTATTGACTTTTATTGTCAAAGACGATAGTATGAGTATTAAAAATAAGGAGGCAATTTTCAGATATTATTTTTTGAAGCAAAGGGACGGTTTCAGTTGGATTGAATATTCCTTAAAATCAACATATGTGGCAGACAATTCTATAATCGGCTATACTTTTTTGGTTAAGATTCCTCCAAAAAAGAGTTTTCGTTACAACATATTAAAGAACGACACGACACCAAGCCAATATCGTAGTAAAATAGTTTGTATCGATAGATGTTATGTAGAAAAAATGTTAGATATGCAGTTAGACTCTACTTTGTTTTACGAACAAGAATTCATAACATTGCAGAATTAAGCAATCGCAAACCAAAGGGACGGTTCTTCTGGTATGCTTTTGTTGCAATAAGCAAGTAATGTGTCAGCGCATTTGAAATATGTCAGAGGCATTTACCTATATGATAACGCACATTCATTCCGCTTTAGCACATTTTTTACATATTAGATGCGTGGTATATGTTTGCTTTTCAATTAGATAAGGAAATACAAACCAAAAGAACCGTCCCTTTGGTTTGCTTTGGTTTGTGGGATTAGTTGGGTCGGTGCCAGGGGGTGGTGGTTCGCATTGCCAGGGTGATGGCTTCGCCCACTAATGCTAAATTTGCTAATAGGTAGTGGTTTGTGTTGCAGCCGCGAATGGTGGAGCCGACTATCTCGGCGGTGGTCAGTAGGCTGCTGCGGAAGTCGGTGTCACCAAAGTAGGTGGTGGCTCCAATGGCAAATGCTGTTCCTGATGGGCTGAGGTTGAAGATGATTGGACCTGCATCAATGTCCATTCCAAACCAGCAAGAACGGTCGTAATATTCTCGGATTCCGGTCAAAAGTCCACGTTGCATGAAATGCTTTTTCAGCAACTCGTATTGCTCTTTTGCGAAGTCCTTATCCACGAAGGTGAGGTAATAGCAATTCAAGGCAGCATAGGAGCCTTTAATGGGGTCGGATAGTGGCGTGCCGTCGTCGTTCAAGAATGATTTCAAGATGCCGGTTTTCTTGTCGGTCCATTCCGTTTTTGCCTTTTTCAGCCATTCGCTGATTGTGCTTTGGTAGCGGTCGTCGCATTGCCATGTGAAATTACTTAGAGCCACTAAAGTGACCAACATATCCGGGACGTAGATAGGTTCGCCAGGATAGGTTGGCAGATTCAACGCAGGACTTTTTTTCATTCGCCTATGCAATGTGGCGCAGAGCTGATGGTAGAGCACGTCGTATTTGTCATTTCCACCTGCTGTTTTGTAGCTGCTAATCATCCAGGCAAGAATGCTCAAATACGACATGTGGCTTTGGTCGCTGTCTAAACTCTCCAACGGGTCTTCGTCCCATCTCGCCGCATCAAATTGCCGTAATTCGGGCGACATCACTATCTTGATAAGACTGTCGATTTGCCCAACAGATTTCTCTTTCTCGTTGGGATATAGCATACTGATATTTGCCAGCGCAGCCGACATCATGGAGCAGGAATACATGGCCCATTCTCCTTGAAACTGGGAGCCAATCGCTTCCGGCATTTCGTTGATTACCTCTTCAGGCGGTACCAGCAACTTACTGGCAAGATAATTCCTTCGGCGCAATATCTCCGTTTTTTCGCCTTCAAAGGTGCCGTGCCCCATGGTGGAAATGGTCACCCATAGCCATTTCAGAATCACGATGAAGGCTATGACGGCCGCAGTTTTCAGTATGTTGCGATATGGTTTCTTCAGTCGTCGTGCCATGATGGTGTTTTGCCCTCGAATTTGTTAGGTTCGGGGGCGTTTCGGGGGATGATTATTTGAGGTGGCGGCGGAAGAATGCCCAGATGGCTTCGGCGGTGTTCATGTCCTTGGCGTGCCAGGTGTGGGGGGCTCCCACCACTTCATCTACCCATACTTCGGTGCCGTCGGTGCCGCCTGTGAAGCGGTGCTGCACGATGTAGTGGGTGCTTGATGGGTCTTTGCTGGGAATGGTGTCGGTGGGCTCAATGTTGGTGCAACGGTTGCGTGCCACCCAGTAGCCGATGGAGATTTTCAGCGGCAGATACGCTCCCCAGCCGCCTTTGTTTTCCATGTCGCCATACCAACTTGACGTTTTGTCGGCGGTGCCGTGAATCTCGTAGATGGAAATGGGGTGGGGCGCTTCGTATTTCTGATAAATCCAGTTGAGGGTGATGCCTGCCACTGGAGCCAGTGCGCGGAATGTGGTTTGTCCCTCGTAAGCCATGAGGTAGCACATGTCGCCGCCATTGCTCATGCCTGTGGCGAAAGCGTTCACTTTGCTAAGTTGGTAGCGCTCTTGCACTGCTTCGGTGATTTTGCAGATGTCGCTGGTTTCGTGCTTCTGCATCGAGGCTTGTGGTGGGTAGCCCACGTAGTAGCCGTAGTGGTTGGTGCTGTCGGGCAGACCATGAATGTAGCACACGGCGAATTTCTCGCGTGCAGCCACAGGGTCGAGCCCGAAGCGGTCGAAGTTTTTCACCTTCTTCTTGCTGTAGCCGTGCATAAACACCACCAGTGGGGCATCTTTCTGAATGCCCTCAGGCAGAAACATAGTGTAGGTGCGCATTTGTCCGTTGATCATCAGCGAGTCGGTGATGTGCTTTTGGGCAAATGCCGCAGTGAATGAAGCAATGAGTGCTAAAATAAGTGTTAAGCGTTTCATATAAAGAGTGATAGTTTATTTCTTCTTTTTGTAAGTGATGGTCACGACTTTCTTATCGTTGTCGATTTCCATTTTGCCGAACTTTTGGAATGCGCTTTGTCCCAGCAGCAGCGGAGCCTTCTGGTTGTGCACCACCGATGCTCGCACGTTGTTGATAATGGCGTCGCCAATTTTCACCTCTTTGAGGTTGATGACGGTGCCTTCGCTGATTTCGCCGTTAGCGTCGGAGTAGTACGACGAGCCCACGATGTCTTTTTCGCTGAGATATTCGTTTTTGAGCATAAACAGCGCCTCTATCGAACTGATGGAGATGGTAGATGCGCCCGTGTCGAAGATGAAGTGGAGTGGCAGTCCATTCACTTCGCATTTCACCTGTGTGATGCCGCCTTTCTTGGTGTAAGGCACCTCACAGGTCACTTCCTCGTATTGGTCGGCATCTTCATCATCTTTCATACTCTCCAACTTTTTTTGTAGTTGCTCCTCGTATTTGGTGATTAGCGCATTAAATTCGGGCGTTTCGCGAATGTTGTCGAAGTCCACATCGTTTCTCGCCTGGGTGAAAGCGTAGAAGCCAGTTTCAAAACATTGCTCAAGCAGTTTCAGCGCCTTGTCTTTTTCGTTCATCAAAGCGTAGGCGCACGCCAGGTTGTAGAGCTTATATGTATCGTCGGAACTTTTGCTCGCCAATGTGTCGAACTGCTGAAGCGCTGCTTCCTTATTGCCCATGAAAAACTCGGCAAACGCGTGGTGGTAAGCGTCGGCGGTGTCGGCAAGCACCACATTCAAGTCTGCCATCGCCTCGTCGTTTCTGCCCAAGAAAAGCAGGGCTCTTGCTCTGAGAAAACGGCTGTCGGTGTCGTCTTCGCCCAAGTTGATGGCTGTGTTTACGTCGGCATACGCCTTTTCGTAGTCCTTTTTGCCCATTTGGAGCGTACTTCTGAAAGCATAGAAAGCACCTTTGTCAGGGTATTCCTCAATGCACATATTCGCTGCCTCGATGGCTTTATCGTATTGCCCCATTTTGTAGAGGTAGTTGGCCTTGTTGAACACATGTTGGTAGTTTTCGGGGTCGTTTTCAATCGCCTTCTCAATGTATTTGATTGCCAGAGGGTAGTTGCCCGTCAATTGGTAGCATTCTGCAATTGAAGAATAATAGTCAGTGCTTTGGTCGTCTTTCTGTAGTTCTTTAAACAGAGCGATGGCCTCATCATACTCTTGCTTGATTTTCAGAGTGGTGGCCAAAATCACTGTCCATATTTCTTCTTTCGGGTTTTTGAGGCGTTGCGCTCTCAACTTGGCAATTAGAGCATCGGGCGCTTCTTCAATGGCACTTGCCAAGCCATTGAGGGCGGCTTCATTGTTGTTGTCACCGCTGATGGCTTCAATGTAGCAGTTGATCGCATCGTTGTACTTTTTGAGTTTGAGTAGGGCATCACCTTTGTAGGCGATAACGGTGTTGTCGCCAGACGACAGTTTCAAGGCGTAGTCGTAGCAGTCGTATGCCTCTTGTATTCTATCCAAAGCCTCCATACACATTCCCATGCGGGTGAAGCTTATAGCCAATCCGGGTTGTAGTTCAGTAGCCTTCTTATAGTCGGCAACAGCTGTCTCAAACATCTGTCGGTTGTAGTAGAAATCACCTCTTGATACATAGCGATCATAATTTTCCGGATCGAGCTTAATCGACTTATTGTATTCTGCCTCGGCATTTTCAATATCACCAAGATTCTCTATGATTTTTGCTTTCACATAATGGTTGTATGATTGGTTATAAGTGTCCTTTTTGGGGCAGTGCTTGATGGCGAGGTCGATGCAAGTGAGCGCATCACCATTCTCCCCTTGATTGCCGTAGATTACAGCCAGCTGCTGGTATGCACGGTCGCAGTTGGGGTGCAGTCCCACTTCTGCCTTCAGATACTTGATGGCTTCGTCGTTGTCTTCGTTCTGCACGGCTTCCAAGCCACGCATATAGTTGTAGCAGTTGTCGTGCTTATATTCATCGTTTTTAGCATTAGCGATGCCGAAGGTCAAGGCACTTGCCAAAATCATAGTTAACAGTCGTCGATTCGCTTTCATTTCATTTAGTTTTGTTGTTTGAATTGTATATGTGGGTGTATGTTAAAAAAGAGTGAGTGTGTTATTTTTCCCCTTCACCGAGCAGGTGTTTTTCTGCGCTTTTGATTTTCTTGATAGCGTCGGCTGTGAGGATGCGTGTAGGGTCGTAGTCGAGTTCGCCACTGTCGAGAAGGCTGTCGGTGGCTGCGTCCATGCCGGTGACACGGCAAACGAAGTTGAAGAGCGTGAGTTCCTTCTCATTGAGGTCGCAATCGCTGGTCATCATTTGCAGTAGCATCTTCTTCACATCGGCTTTTTTCTGATTTTCCATTTTCGAGAGCACGATAAGCCCTAAGAGCGAGAAGTCGTTGTCGATGGTGGCAGTCACGTCGCACAGTTCTTCATCGGAGATGCGGAGCAACTCTTGCAACTGTTCAAAATATGCGAGTTCGTTAGGGTCGATTACGCCATCGGCTTGTGCCATTGCCATGACTACCGATACAATGGCTTGTTTTTCTTTAAAATTGTATTTCATAATACTATTTGTTGGTTAAATCACTCACCTGGTCGGGTGCGAAATGTGGCGTCGCTCCCACAGACCAGTTGAGTGATATGATGATAAACGATTATTTTCTTTCGTAATCCCTCGGCGGTGGGTTAGATAGAAAGGCGGCGGAGTGTGTTGAGCAGTTCGCGGTCGATAGGCTTGTTGTTTTTGATAGCCTTGCTGAATGGAACATACACAATCTCCTCATTGTCGTCGCCAATCATCACATTGCGTTGGCCTTCGAGCAGCGCATCTACTGCCGCCGCACCCATGCGTGATGCGAGAATGCGGTCTTGCGCTGTTGGCGAACCACCACGCTGGAGGTGACCGAGAATGGTGACACGCACATCGTATTCAGGGAACTCCTTGCGCACACGCTCTGCCAGTCCCATTGCGCCACCAGTCACGGGGCTTTCAGCCACGAGCACGATTGATGAGTTTTTGCTCTTGCGGAAGCCGTTTTGAATCAGTTCAGCCAACTGGTCGACCTCGGTGGAGATTTCTGGAATGATGGCAGCCTCGGCACCACTGGCGATTGCACCGTTGAGGGCAAGGAAGCCAGCGTTGCGGCCCATCACTTCAATGAAGAACAGACGCTCGTGCGAGGTGGCAGTGTCGCGAATACGGTCCACACACCACATGATGGTGTTGAGGGCGGTGTCGTAGCCGATGGTGTGGTCGGTGCCGTAGAGGTCGTTGTCGATAGTGCCTGGCAAGCCGATGATTGGGAAGTCGAACTCACTGGCAAACTGGCGTGCACCAGTGAGCGAACCGTCGCCACCAATCACCACCAATGCATCGATGCCGTGCTTCTTAATCACGTCGAAAGCGCGGGCACGGCCTTCCTCGGTGGTAAATTCCTTACATCGTGCAGTTTTCAGGATAGTGCCACCCTGTTGGATAATATTTGATACGTTTTGAGTTTTGAAATCTACAATTTCGTCGTCGATAAGTCCCTTGTAGCCACGGTAAATGCCTTTCACATTGAATCCGTTGTAAATTGCCGAACGAGTGACTGAACGAATTGCGGCATTCATACCTGGAGCGTCGCCTCCTGAAGTGAGAATGCCGATAGTTTTAATTGCTCCCATAATTAATTAACCTATAATTGTA
>ERZ1026876.1530-NODE-1530-length-11253-cov-5.208073_pt1 | contig 11253 bp, 9 predicted proteins | sample MGYA00380168_ERZ1026876 | MGnify/ENA primary metagenome ERZ1026876 (study PRJEB33269, sample SAMEA4719804) | human gut metagenome | biome: human-associated habitat; feature: organic feature; material: feces | place: Cameroon | collected 2013-10 ... | reverse complement strand
GACATAAAGTGTGCATTTGTGCGATATGAACAAAAAAGTTTTATTCGCTTTGTGTATATTGATATTTTACTGTTTCTTTGTTATTCATATATAAATTTAATGTAATAAATGGTCGACCGGGAGATAAACTGGAAGTCCGTCTTTATACTGGAGGGATATTTCACCGATGATCAAAGGACGGAGATAGTCGATCATCTCGTCTGTGACATCATTTCCATCCGGATGGATCCACTCTGATGGTACGGACTTTGCTTCATTTGCAATCTTTGATACATCAGCCGACTGGATCACCCATTGATATGGATCATTGGAGATACGATTGATCGTAACCATGATACCGGTCTTACCTTCAGCGGCATATTTGACTGCGGCCTGCCCGAGAGCAAAGGATTCTGTGATATCTGTTCTGGAAGCAATGTGACCTGCACAGCGCTGCAATACATTTAATTCGATTGAACGAACTTTTACACCGATTTCATCACGTACAAGATATTCTAAGGCTTTTCCGGCACCACTTAGCTGTGCATGACCGAATTTGTCGGCAACTGCAGAATCAGAACTGATATAATTGCCATCGGCATCGTGGATTCCTTCTGAGACAGCTACGATAACCGTTTTTTGTTTGGTAAGCTTGTTTTTTACATCTTTTAAGAACTGCTCTTTTGAGAATGCAACTTCCGGCAGATAGATGAGATCCGGTGCCTGACTGTAAGTTGTTCTGGCAAGTGCAGAGGATGCTGTGAGCCATCCTGCATCGCGCCCCATTATTTCTACGATGATAACAGCCGGAATCTTATAGATATAAGCGTCGTGTGCAATCTCAAGCATGGTGGAAGCTACATATTTGGCAGCAGAGCCAAAGCCCGGGGTATGGTCGGTTGCATATAGATCGTTGTCAATTGTCTTTGGTATACCGACGATCCTGACATCAGAATGAATACTTTCTGCATATGCACTGAGTTTCATAACCGTATCCATAGAATCATTTCCACCAATATAGAAAAATGCTGCAATTCCGTATTCTTCAAAACGTTCAAAGATCTGTTCATAAGGAACAGGATCTTTATCGTAGTCCGGAAGCTTATATCGGCAAGAACCGAGATACATGGCAGGTGTCAGTTCGAGGGTATTTAACATCGGGAAATGAGAAAGAGCCATCAGAGACATATCCATCAGATTATTTTCAAGTACTCCGGTTATGCCGTGGAGAGAACCGTAGATACGGGTGAAGCTGCCGGATTTTTTTACTCCATCGATCACTCCGGCAAGAGAAGCGTTGATGGCAGCGGTTGGACCGCCGGATTGAGCTACGATGCAATTTTCTTTTTTCATTTTGATTCTCCATTCTTTTGTGTAATAAAATTAAAAACCGTTTTCTAATCATAGAGACCGGTTAGGGTAATGATTCCTTTTTTGTATAAAATGTCAGGAACATAAGACATTTTGGATTTGCGAAGCCCGGGAAGTCCCAGATCCTCTTCTCTGTTTACATATGTGTAATTTTGAAGTTCGTTTGCAACAAATGTTTTGTTGATCATAGGATAGATGCCGTCAATGCTGTCGTCCGCTTTCTCAAAATGTACATCAAAAGTATCATTGGTCAAGGGCTCGCCCAGTGTGAATGCAGAAGGAATGTGATTGACGTATATGATTCCGCCTGTCATCTGCATTTTTCTCCTGTTTGATAGGGCTTTTCGGATAATATTATATTCATAAGCATGTTCTTCTGCAAGCTCAGGCTGCAGGACATCGTGTTTTTCTACCCAATATCTGGCGATCGCAAGACATGCATCTATGTGTTCGTCCGTGATCGTGTAATATTCATAGTCCGGATAGTTACGCATGAAATTATTGATATGATTACGTTTGCCATGCAGCTTTTTGCCGCGGAGATATGTGAGCTTTTCTACCGTATAGATATAGTCAAAATCACCGGGATCCAGTGTGTAAGGGAATACCTTTCCGTACCAGCCTGTGATAATTTCATAGATTTCCGGTGTGGCACAGTGTACACATGGTGTAACACCCTGAGCATGAAAATAGGTACAGACTTCATCAAATACAGAACGGGCATTCAGCAGATAATCCGGGTTCTGTATATCTTTTATAAAATCTGTACCAATGCCGATCGGAAAGGTAAAAGAAGAAGGTTTGCCATCTTCTTCAGCTATAAAAACAAGCATTTCTGAAAGAATTACATAAGAGACATGGTATTCTTCTGCCCATAGAATTGCATTGCCGGTACAGAAGCCGCAATCTTTAATGCTGCTTCCTTTCAGATAGCGGTTTAAAATGTCAAGTTGCGATAAATTTGGTTTAATAAGTTCCATTTTTATATATCTTTCTAATGATTTATAATTCTGATTAATTTTATTCCGGACTGTAAAGCAGTGTGCGGAGATTCTTTCTTCCGTAGGTCATCAGTCCGTCAATGATTGCTTTTTTGTTGTCATCGGAGGTCTCTATATCTACCATTTCCAGAAGTTCATTTACATATCCGCTCCATTTTTCATATATTTTACGCTGAGCTTCATCAGAAACCGGTGGGAGAGAGAGGGATGCATGGACGTTGGCTTCGTCTTCGCCGGAATCATCCGAGATCCGGTAAACAACGGAATCGGGAGTCAGAGCATCCTGACCATAGGCGATGGAATATAGTTCCTCCGTTCGCACAAGACCGCAGTCGTACATCTCGATAACCAGATCACGAATACATTCATCTAATTTGTTGAAATAGTGTTGATACCGGATTTTCATGATCTCATCGGCATCGGCCATATCTTCTTTGTTGTACCAGTATCCCATGCTTTCGTCAATATCATCAATTTCGTCAAAAAGATCATTTTCAAGATTCCGTTTGGCGGCGGCAGATCGTTTGCTGCGTGTCGTTGATACCTTTTTCCCGGAAGAGCTGATTGTCCAGATAATCAGAAAAATAAAAACCAGAAGCAATAGGATGCCAAATATAATTGTCAATATCGTTTTACTCATATCGGTTTACCTGCCATATTTTATTAATCCCTGCCTTGTAAAAAAACAGTAGAAATTTTCATACTTAGATGCATTATACTACAGGGATAAAGGTTTTTTCAATTCTTCTGACTGAAAAAAAGAAACCATTATCCAAATTTTAGGTATTGCATGTAAAAAGGGCCTATAGTATAATTACGTTAAAGCTGAGATGTACTAAGCTTCTTGCGATTTTGAACCTACATTTGAATAAAAGGGATTCCTATATTGCTGCTTGTGATGTCATGCCTCTTTAATACGTGGAAGACAGAGATTCAGTTGCGGTTGCCCACCTAGCATTGGCTAGGACTCAAAATGCAGGAACGCATTTCAGTTTTATACGAAAGATAAAGAGCAGCATCTAAGATGCTGCTTTTTCTGTGTTAAAGTATACCCGAAAAATGGAGAATATATGAAAAAATTAATTAAATTTATTACATTATGCATAACATGTCTGTTGGTTGTGGGTACCCTGTATGCGGCAAAGATGGCAGTAAGCGAGAAAACGGATGTGGATGATATTTTTTCACGGGCGGATATCAGTATATTTTCGAATATAAGAGAACGTACGCAGACGGCGGCAGAGCATGCGGATAAAAAAAGTAAAGATACAGATACAAAAAAGAAGAACGGACAGGATGAGAAAAAAGAAGCAGAAATAAAACCTGTGGTGCCGGAACAGGTGAAGGTACTGTTGTCGAATCATGGAGTCTATCTACAGGATACGGTGAGCATCAGCTGCGCCGGAACATATAATGTAAATGTGGACGGAAAGAAGACCATCTCGTATAAGAGAAATGATGTATTTGATGTAGCGGCATTTGCTGCGGAGAATACATTTGACTATATCACGGTGGAGCCTGAGACTGCTTCTGACCGGATCGTACTTAAAAATTTTGAAAAATCAGACGGAACGCCATCCTATCACGGAACTATACACATACAGAAAAAGGAAGGGTATATCGTTACAAATGAGATTGATCTGGAAGAATACCTGTATGCGGTTGTATCCAGTGAGATGCCATCTTCCTATGAGAAGGAGGCATTAAAGGCACAGGCAATCTGTGCCAGAAGTTATGCGGTAAATAGAATCCGAGATCATGCATATGAAAAGTATGGTGCCGATCTTGATGATACGACAGCCTGTCAGGTATACAACAATATATTTGAAACACCGGAAACGATAGAGGCGGTACAGGAGACTGCAGGTGAAGTGCTCACTTGCGATGGAGATATGGTGCAGGCATATTTTTTTTCTACTTCATGCGGAACCACATGCAGAAATGATGATGTATGGGGAGGAGATAAATTGTCATATCTGAACGATCAGTTGGAGACTTATGCAGAGACCGAAGCAAAGCTTGATAGTACACCTGTTATGCTTGATCATGGATATTTTCAGATCGGGGATGGAAGACTGTCTACAGAGGAGGTTTTTCGTGATTTTATAGATAAGAAGATATATGTGAATAGTATTGAAAAAGAAGAACCGATGTATCGCTGGTCGATAGACTATAGTAAAGAGCAGATGCAGTCAGCTGTGTCACAGGGGCTTCCGCAGGTGGCTGCCGGTTGTCTTACTTTTTATGATAAAGAGGGGAATGAATCGGATGCAATAACCGAATTTGCGGGGCAGGAAGCAGAAGAGATTCTTGGGACGATAAAAAATATCATAATAACAGAAAGAGGAAATAGCGGAATCGCACAAAGTATGGTAATATACGGAAAACAGGGTGCTGTAAAGGTTGATGGCCAGATGGCGATCCGGCAGGTATTATATCCGTTTGAAGTCGAAATTATAAAACAGGATGAGAGCAGAGTGAGCGGATGGTCGTTGTTGCCAAGTGCATATTTTTATATCGAAAAGGACAAAGAAGGGGCGTATCATCTATATGGCGGCGGTTTTGGCCATGGTGTCGGAATGAGCCAGAACGGAGCAAACGATCTTGCGAAAAAGGGCTATAAATATGAGAAGATTCTGCTGCATTATTTTTATGGAGCAGAAATAAAAAAAATAAATGAGACAGGATTTGTAACAGATGAAAAAATACAGGAATAAGGTCACAGGGGTGATAGACAGAGTTCAGAATATTGCTATTGTCCGGATGGTTCAGGGAGTGATGGGAATTAACAAAGACAATCAGTTGTCTGCGTTTGCGGCACAGGCAGCTTTCTTTTTACTGCTTTCATTTTTCCCATTTGCCATGATGCTCCTGATCGGTATACGATTTTTGCCGGTGACTCAGGCAGAATTTGTGGCATTGATAGAAGAAATCATTCCCGGTGATATGGCGAATATGCTCAGCTATATGGTGGATGAGATCTATAGTGCTCAGGTTGGGATGACAATGATCATATCAGCGATCGTAGCAATCTGGTCGGCAGCAAAGGGAACGATGGCGATCGAACGGGGACTCAATTTTATGGATCGGACAAAGGATACTAAGAATTATATATTAAGAAGACTGACAAATGCATTATATACGTTAATTTTCTGCGTTATGCTGATCGCACTGGCAGGTGTATATGTTCTGGGAAATACGATCATGGAAGATATACTGGCAAAGACGAACTGGGTGGATTATTCAGAAAAGGTATTTTTCTATTCGAGACTGTTAACCGCACCGGTATTGGTATTTGCTGTTATTCTACTGATATACTGTCGTTTGCCGGATAATCACCTGCGCCTTAAAACAGCAATACCGGGGGCGGTATTTACAACCGTATGCTGGGTTCTGTTATCAGCAGCGTTTTCTTCCTATCTTACTTATTTTGGAATCAATACTTATATGTATGGGAACCTTGGAAGTATGGTGATCGCTATGCTCTGGTTATATATATGTATGTATATCCTGCTGCTGGGTGCTGAATTAAATCTGTTCTTCAGGGATAGTATACGGGATATTTTTATTAAGCTCAGGGATCAGATTCAGAAAAAATTCTCGGGAAAAGAAAAAAAATAGCAGAAAAATATTGAAAAATATGGATGAGAGAAATATACTAAGCGTATAAATGAATGGGGAATTTGAATTCGATGAGAGGAGAAAAAATGAAAAAAAGATTCTTACAAAATGAAGGCTTTTCACTGGTTGAACTGATCATTGTAATTGCGATCATGGCTATTCTTGCAGGAGCACTTGCTCCGGCGCTTATTAAATATATCAAGAAATCCAGATTACAGGTATATCTGGATACGGCATCCGAGCTGCAAAAGGCAGTTGTAAATATGGCGATCGAAGCAAATGAAGCAGGGTATGCCGTTCGTGCTGTCACATATTCCGGTTCGACGGATGACGGCTCCGGTACAGGGACGATCATCTGTAAGGATAATGCCGGCAACTTCGTAGATATGCCTGCGGCAGATAAGGCGAAGTATTTTAAACAGATGTTTACATCGCTTGGAATGGGAAGTATTACACTCTATAATCAGGGAGTTCCGCTTCAGATCGCACTTTCAGAAAATGGTGGTGTCGTTGCATCTGACCCGGATACAGGTGTACAGTCAGTTATCATGTTATCAGACGACAAAGGAAATCTGAGAGCGAAGCTTACATTTTCTGTAACAGATAATGAATGGGTCGTTGAAGAAAGTTATTGACACATATTAAAAATGTGCTATATTTAAGTATAGTTTTAACCATCCTGCCTATGATGTGGATGGAAGAGAAGACGTTGAAGATGCAAAAGATGGGATATGTCTGACAGAGAGATCGGGTCATCGGCTGGAAGCCAGATCGAGCACCATATTTCATTTAATTTCACATCCGAGTTTTATCTCTGATATTTCTTAAAAAAGGAAGCGTAGGAGATAACGGGTTATGACCGTTATAGCATAGAATGAGTGCTGGCAGCTCCGGGAAGATCGGATGTCAGAATCAGGGTGGTATCGCGGTTGCTCCGTCCCTTTGTGGACAGGGGCTTTTTTTTGTGTACATCATCGAGCCGGGAGGCAGGAGGGTGTATCCCGAGCAGGAGTATTCCGCATGTTTATTCACAAATATTGAGAAAATATAAATAAGGAGAATGAAAGATGAAAGACAGATTAGAGGCAATCAAAGCAGCAGCACTTGCCAAGATCAATGAAGCAGATGTACTGACATCCTTAAATGATGTAAAAGTATCTGTACTCGGAAAGAAAGGTGAACTGACCCAGGTATTAAAGGGTATGAAAGATGTAGCACCTGAAGATCGACCAAAGGTTGGACAGATGGTAAATGAAGCAAGACAGGCGATTGAGACAGCCTTAGAGGAAAAGTCAAAGAAGATCAATCAGTCACTTCGTGTAGAGAAGATGAAGCGCGAAACGATCGACGTTACCCTTCCGGGAATCAAGAAAATCGATGGACACAGACATCCGAATCAGATCGCTCTTGAAGATCTGGAACGTGTATTCATCGGTATGGGTTATGAGATCGTAGAAGGCCCTGAAGTTGAATATGATAGATATAATTTCGAATTATTAAATATCCCTGCAAATCATCCTGCAAAGGATGAACAGGATACCTTCTATATTACAAAGGATATCCTGCTCCGTACACAGACATCTCCGGTACAGGCAAGAATCATGGAGAAAGGCAACCTTCCGATCCGTATTCTTTCACCGGGACGAGTATTTAGAGCTGATGAAGTAGATGCAACACATTCACCATCCTTCCATCAGGTAGAAGGTCTGGTTATTGATAAGAACATTACGATGGCTGACTTAAAGGGAACTTTACAGCAGTGGGCAAAGGAATTCTTTGGTGAGAACACAAAGGTTAAGTTCCGCCCACATCATTTCCCATTCACAGAGCCATCAGCAGAGATGGATGTAACCTGTTTTAAATGTGGCGGCAAGGGCTGTCGTGTATGTAAGGGCAGCGGCTGGATCGAGATTCTTGGCTGTGGTATGGTTCATCCGAAGGTACTTCATGACTGTGGCATTGATCCGGAGGAATATTCAGGATTTGCATTTGGTATCGGTCTGGAGCGTGTAGCACTGTTAAAATACGAAATCGACGATATGCGTCTTCTTTACGAAAACGATGTACGTTTCTTACAGCAGTTCTAAAAAACAGGAAAAGGAGATAGAAAAATGAATACACCACTTTCATGGATAAAAGTATATGTGCCTGATCTTGACGTAGAGGCACAGGAATTTGTCGATGCAATGACACTTTCCGGTTCACATGTAGAAGGTTTTGAGAAGAAAGACAAGAATCTTGAAAAGATCGTAGTTGGTAAGATCGTTAAGATAGAAAAGCACCCGGATGCTGACAAGCTGGTTGTATGTCAGGTCGATATCGGAGCAGATGAGCTGCTTCAGATCGTAACCGGAGCACCAAATGTAAAAGAAGGAGATCTGGTTCCTACCGTACTTGACGGTGGTAAAGTAGCAGGCGGACACGATGGCGGAGAGCTTCCTGCTGATGGAATCAAGATCAAGAAGGGCAAGCTTCGTGGTGTGCCATCTTATGGTATGATGTGTGCGATCGAGGAGCTGGGATCATCCAGAGAGCTGTATCCGGAAGCACCGGAAAACGGTGTCTATGTATTCCCTGCGGAAGCAGATGTAAAGCCGGGTGACGATGCAGTAAAGGCACTGGGGCTGGATGATGTCGTTGTAGAATATGAGATCACATCAAACCGTGTAGACTGCTTCTCCATGATCGGTATGGCAAGAGAGGCTGCTGTTACATTTGACAAGCCGTTCTACCCACCGGTGATCAAGGAAACCGGAAATGATGAAGATGTAAATAACTATGTATCTGTAGAAGTACAGGACACAGATCTGTGTAAGCGTTACTGCGCAAGAGTTGTAAAGAACTTAAAGATCGGTCCATCACCAAAATGGATGAGAGAAAGACTTGCTTCACAGGGAATCCGTTCGATCAACAATCTGGTTGATATCACAAACTATGTAATGGAAGAATACGGACAGCCAATGCATGCGTATGATCTGTCTACGATCGCAGGAAATAAGATTATTGTCAGACGTGCAAAGGATGGCGATACATTTGTGACACTCGATGGTCAGGAGAGAAAGCTGGATAAGGATGTTCTGATGATCTGTGACGGAGAAAAAGAAGTTGGTATCGCAGGTATCATGGGTGGTGAGAACTCCATGGTAACAGATGATATCCGGACCTTATTATTTGAAGCAGCCTGCTTCGATGGAACCAATATCCGTCTGTCATCCAGAAGACTCGGACTTGCAACGGATGCTGCATTCAAGTTCACAAAGGGACTTGATCCAAATCTTGCAGAAGAAGCAATCAACCGTGCATGCCAGTTGATCGAAGAAATGGGTGCAGGTGAAGTTGTTGGCGGTATGGTTGATGTATATCCGGATCCGGTACAGCCTAAAGTGCTTCCATTTGAGCCTGAAAAGATCAACAAGCTTCTTGGTACCGATATTGATGAAAAGACTATGCTTGATATATTCGGCAAGCTGGAATTAACATATGATGAAGCAGCAAAGACACTTACTGTTCCAACCTTCCGTCAGGATTTAAACTGCATGGCAGATCTGGCAGAAGAAGTTGCCCGTTTCTATGGATATGATAAGATTCCGATGTCACTTCCAAAGGGTGAAGCTACCGTAGGTAAGAAGCCATACAGCCACAGAATCTATGACATTGCAAGAAACATTCTGGAAGGAAACGGATTCTCCGGCGGTATGTGCTATTCATTTGAAAGCCCGAAGGTATTTGACAAATTACTGCTTCCTGCTGATTCTGTCTATAGAAAGGCAATCACGATCGCAAATCCGCTGGGTGAAGATTTCAGTATCATGAGAACGGTATCCTTAAATGGTATGCTGACTTCTCTTGCAACGAACTTCAACCGTAAGAATAAGGTTGCACGTCTGTACGAGTTCGGAAATGTATATCTTCCAAAGCAGCTTCCACTGACAGAGCTTCCGGAAGAACGTATGAAGCTCACGATCGGTATGTATGGCGAGGGTGATTTCTTCAACTTAAAGGGTGTGATCGAGGAGTTATTCGATAACCTTGGTATGAAGAATATCTGCACCTATGTTCCTACAACAGAGCATCCATTCTTACATCCGGGTCGTCAGGCAAATATCGTAAAGGATGATGCCGTTGTTGGTTATCTCGGTCAGCTTCATCCGGAAACCTGTGATAACTATAACTTAAAGGGTGAGGTATATGTAGCAGTTCTTGATATGCCAAATGTCGTAGCACTGTCGTCCTTCGATATCAAGTATGAAGGTATTGCAAAGTTCCCTGGAAGTACCAGAGACTTGAGTATGGTTATGGACAAGAGCATCTTTGTCGGTCAGGTAGAAGAACTGATCAAGAAGTGTGGCGGCAAGCTGCTTGAAAGCTATAAGCTCTTTGATGTATATGAAGGCGAGCAGATCGCAGACGGTAAGAAGTCTGTTGCTTACACGATGACTTTCCGTGCAAAAGACAGAACCTTAGAGGCCGGTGAAGTTGATAAGATCATTGAGAAGCTTGTAAAAGAATTAGGAAAGCTGGGCATCGAACTCAGAGCTTAATTTACAGATTTAGATAATTCTGGTATTATGAACCGGAGAATATTTGTTATACAAGTATTCTCCGGTTTGGTATATCAGACTGTGCAGACATTTTTGGTTACAGGGATAAGAAGGAGAGAAGATGGGAAGAAAGAAGATATAAAGCCGAACAATATTAAGCCGGCGAAGAGGGGAGCCACCTTGACCGTTTCATCTAAGAAGATTAAAGTAAAGGTAACTTCATCTTCAAAGAAGAATCCGACCGTTACAATTACAAAGTTCACGGATAAGAAAGCCAAGAAGCTTACGATCCCGGCTACCGTAAAAGTGAAAGGTGTTACTTATAAGGTAACAGCCATTTCCGATAAGGCATTTAAGGGCAATAAGAAGCTGACAACGGTTACGATCGGAAGTAATGTGACGAAGATCGGTAAAGAAGCATTCGCAGGTTGTAAGAATCTGAAGAAGATCACAGTGACAGCAGGAAAGCTTAAGACCATCAGTAAGAATGCATTTAAGGGTATTAATAAGAAAGCAACCATTACTGTGAAAGGTACAAAGAAAGCAAAGACAGCTTTAAAGAAACAGTTGAAAAAGAAATCCATCGGATACGTAAAGACATGGAAGGTTAAATAAGAAGAAAATGAATTTATAAAGCCCCTGCCTGTTATAGATATGAATCTATAGCAGGCAGGGGCTTTGTTATATTTTATATGATATGAGATGTTGTATCCGGATTTTTTTATGGTTAAACTTGTTTT
>ERZ1026876.1526-NODE-1526-length-11303-cov-7.519648_pt1 | contig 11303 bp, 9 predicted proteins | sample MGYA00380168_ERZ1026876 | MGnify/ENA primary metagenome ERZ1026876 (study PRJEB33269, sample SAMEA4719804) | human gut metagenome | biome: human-associated habitat; feature: organic feature; material: feces | place: Cameroon | collected 2013-10 ... | reverse complement strand
TTGTTGTTTTGCAAGTGCTTGCGTATTGTGAGATGAATACTGAAGATTATATATATAACAAAATTAAAAATAACAAGGCAAGAGTAATAATAAATATTATATATTATGTACCGGCGGTTGCATTAACTGTTTCAATGTGGATGACATGCATAGGGGAAAGTAAAATAAGTGAAGTATTTATTTACATGTTTTTATTAAGCTGCTTATCATATTTTACATATTTAGAACCAGTTAATAAGAAAATGAATAAATATGTTGACATATTCACTGATACAAGAAAGTCATATCTTAACATAGAATGCAAAAACATATCACAGAAAGGACAATGGTATTACATAAAAGAGGAAAAGAATATCAGAAAGATAAGAAAAGACAGAGTCAGCGAGTTTGTTTGTCATGACTAATATAATCTATAATGCACTTTGTACAAAAATCCCCCTTTTGGTATGTAGTGTTTAATAAGAATGCATGATATAGATATAAAGTACTATAAATAGACATATTATTTTTTGTTTATTTTGGTAAAAATATTGTGAACAAATTATGAATGTGTTATACTAATAGCACAATTCTGGATATAAATCCAAGTAATGATGAGGAGAGAGGTATGGAGAGTTTTTCATACAAAGCGGTTAGCGCCGCGGGAAAAGATGTTAAAGGCTCAGTTGAGGCTGAAAGCCGGGAAGAAGCTGCCAGAAAGATTAAGGAACAAGGATTGGTTCCAGTATCAATCGGTAAGCAGGGAGCACTTGATAAAGATGTTAATATTCCTATATTTAAAGGGAAAAAGATACCTGCAAGAGACATGAGTGTATTCTGTAGACAGTTTGCAAGTATATTGAAGGCTGGTGTAAGTGTTATCAATGCGTTGGAGATGCTTGCAGAACAGACAGAGAATAAAAAATTAAAAGAAGCGATTGTCAATACCCAGTCTAGTGTTGAAAAAGGTGAGAACTTATCTGATTCTATGAGACAGAATGATGTATTCCCAAGTATTCTTATTGATATGGTAAGAGCTGGCGAAGCATCAGGTAGTTTGGAAAATTCACTTACAAGAATGGCTATTCAGTTTGAAAAGGATGCAAAAATGAATGGCATTGTTAAAAAAGCCATGATGTATCCAATAGTTCTTATCTGCGTAATGATTGGTGTAATTATAGTAATGCTTACATTCGTTATTCCAAGCTTTATGACAATGTTCGAGGATCTTGACAGTGAACTACCAGTTACAACTAAAGCAATTCTTGCTATGAGTAATAGTTTAAAGAATTACTGGTATATATATCTTATTGTTGTTGTTGGAGTTATAGTAGGAATACAGATGTACAAGCGTACAGACAATGGAAAACACAACCTTGATAAGCTTAAGCTTAAGATACCGGTATTTGGAGTGCTACAGACTAAGTCAGCCTGTGCTTCATTTGCAAGAACAATGAGTACACTTCTTCAGGCAGGTATGCCTATGATAGATGCACTTGAAATATCTGCATCAACTATGAAGAATGTATTGTTTTATGATGGATTGGAAAAAACAAAAAATGGTGTTTCGTTAGGATTACCATTATCTAATCAGCTGAAGGCTACAGGATTATTTCCGGCAATGGTTGTACATATGGTAAGCATTGGAGAAGAAACCGGTAATGTTGAGGAAATGCTTACTAATTCGGCAGTTTATTATGAAGAAGAAGTAGAAATCCAAACGCAAACACTTACTTCACTTATGGAACCAATTATTATAGTAATGATGGCCTTTGTTGTTGTATTACTTATAATGGCAATTTATCAGCCAATGATTCAGTTATATAACACATTAGGAAGTGCTTAATTAAGTATATAGTCTGTCATGCATGTCGCTTGTGATGACAGATTTATATAAATATATTTCAAAAGGGAGATATGAAACATGAAAAAAACACAGAAAAGATTAGGTAACAAAGGTTTCTCTTTAGTAGAGCTTATCGTAGTTATCGCCATTATGGCAGTACTTGTTGGTGTATTAGCTCCAACACTTATCAAGAATGTAGAGAAGTCAAGAGAGTCTACAGATGTTCAGAATCTTGATTCAATGAGAGGTGCAGTTGTAACAATGCTTTCAAATGAGAAGTACTATGATTCACTTGTACCGGCATCAGGTAACGCTACATACACTGTAACATTTAGTGCTTCAGGATGCACGATTTCAGGTTCAGGTGCTCCAACAGCTTTCTCAACAAATCAGGCAAATATGCAGACAGAATTATTTGAAACAGTAGGTAATTTCCAGCCAAAGTCTAAGACTGCAAAGGCAACAGGCGTTACAACTCAGTTTACAGTATCAAGCTTAGGCAAGGTTTCAGCTGAATTTAATGGTGCATCACCAAAGTATGTTGATACATTTGTTATTGAATAATTTTTAAGGAAGTATTTTCATGCAATACGAAATATTACTGTACTTCATTATCTTTCTATACGGTACCGTATTCGGAAGTTTTTTGAATGTACTGATTTACAGATTACCTTTAAAAGAGAATATAGCTACAGAACATTCGCATTGTATGACATGTGGCGAGAAAATCCAGTGGTATGATCTCATACCACTGGTGAGCTACATAATATTAGGCGGAAAATGCAGACATTGTAAAGCAAAGATATCACCACAGTATCCAATCATTGAAGCGACCAATGGAATAATGTATGTGATAGTCTTCTTGGTACATGGATTTAATCTGGTAAGTATACTTATGTGTTTTGCGTTTTCGATATTTCTTGTTATTTCAGTCATAGACTGGAGAACTTTCGAAATACCATTTTCACTAAATGTGGCAATTGGTGTGCTGGGAGTTATAAGAATAATATTAGACCACAAGAACCTATTAGATTACCTAATAGGGTTTTGTGTTATAAGTGGATTTATGCTTGTCTGCTTATTTATTGGACGGGCAATTAAAGATATTGACGCATTTGGCGGTGGAGACATCAAGCTGATGGCGTTTGCAGGATTATTCTTAGGATGGAAGTGCATAATCCTGGCATTTCTGATTGGCTGCATCTTAGGTGCAGTCATTCATTCCATCCGTATGAAGGTTACTAATGCAGAGCATGTGCTTGCATTTGGACCATATTTGTGTGCAGGGCTTACGATAGCCATGCTTTTTGGTACGAATATAATTAACTGTTATCTGTCATTAATGGGGTTTTAATTATTAAGATACCAATGATGGATACAGAAATTTATATATATTAAACTAGATTGATTAGCTTATTATGTGGGGAGCTGGATAGGAGGATTTATGGCTGCAGCTAAAGCCAAAGGCAAATTAGTAAGTATCGTTATTAATAACGAGTATATTAAGATATGTGAAATCACTAAATCGGGAAAGAACAGTACTGTTCATAAGACTGTTACTATTCCTGCACCGGAAGGGTGCTATGAGGATGGTATTCTTATAGATATTGATACGCTTTCAAAAACAATTAAGGGAGTACTTGTTGAACACAGATTTAATTCTAACAGTGTTGCATTTTCTATCAGTTCTCCAAGACTTGCTACTAAGGAAGTCCTTATTCCTAATGTTAAAGCTAATAAAATAGAAAAAATTGTTCAGGCTAATGCAACTGAGTATTTTCCTGTTAATATGGATGAATATATTATCCAGCACACAGTTCTTCAGGAAATAGAAGATCAGGGACAGAAGAAGTTGAAGATTATGGTCGCAGCTGTTCCTTCAGAGGTTGTTGAATCATATTATGACCTTGCTAAGGCGTTGGGACTTAAAGTCGCATTTGTCGATTATGCAGGTAACAGTACATATCAGATTATGAAACAGCAGATTGGTGAAGAAGTCAGTCTTGTTATTCAGGTAGAAAATGATGGTACTGTAATCAATATATTCAAGGAAAATGTATTACAGTTACAGCGTATGGTTCCTTATGGAAAGTCAATGCTTGTAAATGCGGTTATGGATAAGTATGGACTTAAGTATGATGCTGCTACAACAAAGCTTCAGAATGAGACACTTCTCCATTCAAGATTTGATGGTGACGAGGTTACTGAGTCATTAAGATATATGGCAAGTAACATTAACCGAGTAATTGACTACTATGTTTCAAGAAACAGAGTTTCAATCCAGAAGGCTTACCTTATCGGACATTCAACAACAATCAAGGGATTTGCAACGCTTCTTTCTAATGAGTTGAATATGCCAATCACTAAGGTTGAGGCACTTAAAGGTATTGTTCTTGATAAGAAGGCTTATGTAGAAGAGGCAACTCTTACAAGTTATGTTACTAACTTAGGTGCGGTAGTTGATCCTGTTGATTTCGTTCCTAGAAAGATGCAGGAAGCTGGTTCTAAGAAGGAAAATACTAAATCTATTATTGTAGGATTTTTTGGTGCAATAGCTGTATCAGCGCTTCTTGTAGTTATACCTCTTGTCCAGATTGTTGCACTTAATGCACAGATAGGTTCTCTTAACAAAGATATTAAGGGATTAAGTACGATTAATGATGTTGTTAATTCATACTACAATGTTAAAGATAAATATAATGATGTAGCTGCATTTGCAGCACTTACAGCAGACAGCGATGATTCATTACAGGATTTTGTTGATTATCTTGAAAAGAATGTACCAAGTGATGTAGTTATATCAGGTTTTACGATAAGCTCTGGTGCAGTATCAATTTCAGGAAAAGCAGGAAGCAAGGCATCTGTTGCTTTACTTATCCAGCAGCTGCAGAAGAATCCGGCTATTCTTAATGTTGATGTTCCTACAATCAGTGAGAGCAAAGATAGTCTTGGAATTTCACAGGCTACATTCTCGTTATCATGCACATTTGCAGGTGGAACTACTGATTCAACACAGGAAACTAAGGCATCAACTAAAACAGCTAAGTAGGAGGGGTGACAGATGGATAAAGATAAGTTAAAGGGAATGTTAAAAATCTCAGAAAGAGATAAGAAATTATTGATAGTAGTTATGGCAGTTCTTATTATGGCACTTGCTTACTTCTTTGGTTATTCTAATTTGTCATCACAGGTTGATACTTTATCGACAAAGAAGGCAAATCTCGAAGTTACGAAGAAGGATTTGAAAGAAAAGAATAATAATAAACAGAAGTATATTACAGATACAGATAAATTATCAAAGGCGTATGCTGTACTTATGGATAAGTATGATTCCGGAAGTTCACAGCCAAACACAATTGAGTTCTTCAATAAGACAGAAGATGTAACAGGAACATGGGTAAAGAGTTTAGCTTTATCGCCTAAGACATCTATATATAAGTTTGGTCAGATTGCTTCAAGTAATACTAATGGTACAAGTACATATTCATCAAGTTATGTTGGATATAAGACATCAATTAATATTACTTATGAAGGAAACTATGAACAATGGAAGCATTTTATTAAGTATATAAATACTTATGCAAGCAAATGTACTATTGATTCATTAGCTGCTTCGTATGGTGAAAGTACCGGTACGGTATCAGGAACTGCTGTTATTTCACTCTATTCAATAGAGGGTGGAGACAGAAAGTTCTCAGAGCCTAAATTTAACAGTAAGACAGGAACAGAAAATATTTTCTCATCAGGAAGTCTTACAACTAACTAATTAATGAACATAAAGGGAGAGGGATATGAGTTTATTCATTAGGAAAGGGAAATTGAATAATTCGGGATTTTCACTGGTGGAAGTTCTCGTTGCAATTGTTATTCTTGCAATCATATCTCTGCCGGTTTTAAGTACATTTTCTAATGCAGCAAGGATTAACGCTAAGGCAAGAAGAACTGAGAATGCCAATACGGCAATTAATAATATTGTTGAGGAGGCGAGAATTGTTTCTTTGGATAATCTTGCTGATGGAAATGGCAAATATAATTACCAGACACTTGGAACAAGCAATAATACATATCTTGTAGCAGATAAAGGGCAGCAGTATTTTACAGGTGTTGATGGTGAAAAGTATTTTATAAGAACAAAATTTAACAGCAATCCTTATAATTCTAATGCTAATGCTGCGGCTGGCAATAAAAAAACTAATAACGATATCAATTCGGCTGGTCTTTCTGTATATGCAGATATTACAGCAAGTAACAGTTATGTATACAGAGACGATTCAGCAGATACAGAAGCGATTAAATATTTTTCCGATTTGAATAAGACAGCAGTCAGCAGGACGGATATTTCTAAGACTATAGATGTTACTATATCTATTAAAGAGAAGAGTTCTAATCATTTCACACAGGATATTTCAGTTAATGTTACATATAAGTATATAAAAGAAGCGGGCAAGTATCCGGATTATACGGCTCGTTCAATGGATATGGTAACATGGGAATTCCCTGCACATGTTACCGGTTCAGGTACATCAGCAGTATATACAATATCTGGGAAAATTAAAGATAATGCAAAGAATATGTACATATTCTATACTCCATATCAGGGTGAAGCTGTGAGTGGTAAATCTTATACTGATTCAGTTACAGAAGCAGAAATGACATCTGGTTCGGTTGCAACAGAGAGAATTAATATTAACTATGATTATCCTTCAACATATTCCCTGACAAGCGCGGATCATGTGATTAAGGATGTTGATGTATATCTGTTCGAGATGGAGAAGGTAGTCGATACATCAACAGTTGTTGGAAGTCCTGTTTATAAGAAAATGGGAACGAATATTTCTAATGTTTATATTAATGGTGCTAAGGCTATTTCAAGTGCGAATGGTACAACTCCGGTGACTGTTTATTCTAATATAGAAAAATGGGGAGAAATTAACAGTGCTCTTACAAAGCACATTAACAATAAGGATGTATTATATCAGATGACTGTGGATGTATGGCTCTGGAGAGATGTCAAGGATGAGATTGATGATATTGTTGACAGTAATACTGAGCCGACAGCAGAGAAGATAACAACACTTACTACAACCAAGGAAGATTAGTCAGTAAAAGAGTGAGGATAGCATATGGGAAAAGTATTATTTAAAGGTAAAAAGAATAATTCTGGTTCTACTATTGTAATAGTACTGTTGATGACATCATTCGTACTGATATTATCTACACTTATTACAACAACAACAATGATAAATCTCAGAATGAAGATGGCTTCAAGTCAGTCTACAAAATCTTTTTATACAGCAGAACAAGCTGTTGATGAAGTCAGGGCTGCGCTTGGCGTTATTTCTGTTGAATGTTTTAATACTGCATATGAAGAAGAACTTACTAAGTTATATAGTACTAATTCTACAGGAACAACTATTAATAACAAAGAAGCTAATCAGCAGATGCGACAGAAGTATACTAAGGATTTACTTAATAAAATGCAGTTATTTGAAGGGGTACCTAGTTCAGATGCTAAAATAGCCTTTTATCTTGGACAACCAGCAGGCTCATTTACTATTGCTAATTGGAATGCGGATGATACTAAGGTTGATGAAAAGAAGATATATACTTCTTTTGTGGATACTCTTAATAATTATATTGAAGATAATACAAAGCTTTCTGTTGAGAAGGTAACTAAGATTACATTTGATGTATCAGGCGTTTCACCTCTCTATTCATATGCAATCGGATTTTATGACTGTGTAGTTAAATATCTTGATAACAGTGGAAATTATTCTTATATCACTTTCAATGGTGCAGTAGGTATGCCTGATATTGAGATTGATTTTAAGAATGATGATAAAGTTGGAACATTATGCTTCGCTGATTATTCTCTTGTAGGTAATGGTGGAATTATTTTACCGAAAAATGCTTCAGCAACTATCAGTGGAAGTGCATATGCAGGAACTGGAGCATCCGCTAAAGGAACAGCACTTACGATTAATGAGGGTGCCAGTCTTACAATGGGTGGTGGTTATTTTGTATGTGGTGGAAATATTGAAGCTGATAATAATTCAGGACTTTCGGTAAACAATACTTCTTTATGGGCAAAAAATATCAATGTTTCTGATGGAGTTACAATTAATTCAAATGCTGCATCATTTAATCTTCAGGATGACCTTACTGTGGATGGAGAAAATTCTGAAGTCAATATTAATGGTTCTTTCTTTGGATTTGGTTATGAGGAAGGAAATCTTGCAAAGCAGAGACCTAATTACAGTAGTGCTATTATTGTAAACGGACTTAATTCACATATTACATTTGGCACACTTGGACAGTTGTATGTTGCAGGTCGTGCTTATATTAAGTTTTCTGATGACCGCGCATATGCAACAGGTGAATCTTCAGCAGTTAATATTAATCAGGAAATATACATGATACCAGCCAAGCTTCTTACTAATGGTTCAAAGAACCCATCGGCTCTTAATGACAGTGCGGCAAGTGGAGTGAAATTTACATGTGATATTAATGAAAATAATTTTTTCGCATATGATTTGCTTGCCAGTGAAAAGTACGAGAGCAGAAATGCTTATTTTGATATAGACGGTAATCTTGTAGATGAAAGTACTCTTGAAACAGATAGTACAACACATCTTATCACAGATGCTAATATAAGAGCTAATTCAAAAACTTATTATTACTTTAAGTTCAAGGATGACTATGCAAGGAATAAGTACGCTAATCTTATATTGGATGATACTGAATTTGAATCATATATATCAGGAAAGAGTGATGATTACAAGGAAAATGCAAGAAAATTAAGAAAGCAGATTATTGCAGCAAAGGATTCATTTAAAGGACTTACTAATTCAAGCATTACAGGTGTGTCTATTAATACACCGGGAGCATTTTCACAGATTACAAGTTCGTCAGGTTCTACATTGTCTGCAGCAGAGTTAAAGATTAAAGCTGCAAGTACAGACAGGGCTTTAAGATATGATGTACTTAACAAGATTCTTGCTAATCCGTTAAAGAGTGATGAGGAATCAGGATGGTATACAAGCAGGGCTGATTTACAGAATGATTTAAGTTCAAGGAATCCAGCTAAGTATAATTCAATTAATCTTAGTAATTATACTTTAGGTGATGTATTTGGTAACATTATTAATGAAGAAGGCATTGAAGAATTATTAAGAAGTGGAGCAGGACCAACTTATTCTTATCCTAGATTTACTGATGGAAGCCATTATGCAGTGTATAAGCTTAACAGTGCTGATCCAACAGAAACATTAAAAATCAGCACAGTTGGTTTTGCAAGTGGTCTTGTAGTGTGTACGGGCAATGTGGATGTAGATGTAGATTTTAGTGGCGTTATCCTCGCTAAAGGAAAGGTAACTGTAGAAAGTGGCTGCACAGTAAGCAATGGATATACTGAGACATCATTTAAGACAGCAATGGAAGGCTGGATGGCTTCTGCAAATGAAACAGATGGAACATTGCGTAATGGATATGATATTGGTCACATTTTCAGATTCTATAATTCAAAGACAACTACTACAAGTGGTACTTTAACTGTTGACAAGATGACTTACAGGGATATGGTCAGAGTTGACAAGTGGAGAAAGTACGAAGAAGAAGAGGCTTATTCAACAGCAACAACAGAGTAATAATGAAATTCATATGGAGATGTGAGATGGGGAAGATAGTGTGTGAAAAGAAGAGACAATTAAATAACCATGGATTTTCTTTATTGGAACTTCTTGTTGTTATGGCAATAATTGCTGTTGTTACGGTTGTTACGATGATTGGTATTAATGTCTTATATAAAGGAAATGCCAAGAAGCTTAATAAGAATCTGTATTCGACAATCAGTGAGTTAAAGACTAATACAATGTCTAAGGCAGGTGACTGGCAGGTTGCTATTAAAAAGGATGGCGGAGATTATGTTATTTCAATGATGTGGAAAAAGGATTCTTCATCAGAATATGTTGAAAAAGATTCGTATAGATGTGGAGCAGGAAGGATTTCATTTACATATGAGAATGGAACACCGTCTGCGGCTAAAGCAGATTTTTCAACTGATGAAATGGTTATTGAGTATGCCAGAGATAACGGTCAGGTCAAGGCTGTTAAGGTAGGGTCTGATAATTATGTTAATAAGGATGATGCACAGTCAGGCACATTTATAATTAAGACATCCGGTACAGAGTATACTTCTGAATTGTGGTATGCAACCGGAAAGGTAATAACGACGAATTAAGCGTTTAGTAAACGGGAGTAGATTATGAAGCGAAACAATAAGGGTTTTTCATTAGTTGAATTATTGATTGCTATGGCAGTTTCCAGTATAGTGCTTACGGCACTTGTATTACTTGTTGCCCAGTCTGTCAAAAGCTACAGCAAACAGACATCACTGGCGCAGATACAAAGTGATGCTGATGTAGTACTGAACCAGATATCAAAAAGTATTCTGGAAGCGGATACGATATATATTGATAAGACTGATGCATATGTAAAATTCTATACCAAGACGGTTTCTGATACTTCAGACCCCACTAATCCTAAGCATATAAAATGGGGCTATTATTACGATAAAGCAGAAAAGAAACTGTATTATACCGATGATACACTTTCTAAAAAGAGTGAAGCGTGTGATTATGTTGAGGGGTTTGATGTGAAGCTTTCAAAATCTAATTTTACTTTGAAAGACGGTCATATTATAGAGGCACTTCCAACTAATCCAGAAATTCAGGTTTCAATAACTCTTGAACGAATGAAAAATGTGCGAACGGTTACAAGAGAGTATATGGCGCGAAATAAAATCGGCGACAATATTACATTGCAGAAAGCAACAGGTGGAGAGGTTACTTTGAAGGCAACAGGTTCGGTTGCGGGTGATAAGTCTGATCTGAGTAAGATTTCAGATACATATTTTTATTAAGATATCAGGAGGTAAGTAATGATGAAAAAAGAAAAATTCAGTTTTAAAAAGTATATTTTTCCAGCAATTGCCTCTGTGGTAGTCTTTGCTTTGATGGTACTTCTTATTGTTGTTACTCGTAAACCAGAGGATGCGGAGGCTGCATCATCGGTAACTATAGGTGGCAAGACATATTCTGCTGATGGAAATCATATGATTGTGCTTGAAATTGTACCTGATGAATCGTACGATGTTCTTGGTTCACTGGTTGCAGATAATCAGGGTGTTATAAAGTGGACTGATATTGTGAAAGACCAGCCTAAGGTTGGAACTGTTAATTTTAATCAGTGGGGAGGCTATGTTACAACTGAAGATGAAAATAAAGATAAGCAGTTTACACAATATATAAAGGATTATGCACATAAATATATATCTTCAATTAACTCTACATTAGGAGGAAAGATTGCAAAGGCTTATTTCAGAATTAAAGATACTGATAAATTGTATTCAGTAATGGATTCGGATTCGACTATAGCAAGACAGATAGGGTATAATCTTAATAATTTACAGTTAGAGTTT
>ERZ1026876.1522-NODE-1522-length-11320-cov-6.089126_pt1 | contig 11320 bp, 8 predicted proteins | sample MGYA00380168_ERZ1026876 | MGnify/ENA primary metagenome ERZ1026876 (study PRJEB33269, sample SAMEA4719804) | human gut metagenome | biome: human-associated habitat; feature: organic feature; material: feces | place: Cameroon | collected 2013-10 ... | reverse complement strand
CTGGAAACGGCTTGTGAAAATAGGTAGTCGCCGACTTGAATATGCCGCTCTGAGATTATCTCAGGGCGGTTTTCTTTTATGCCATGCGGTGCGCGGCGCAACAGACCATGTCTGATACTACATTGAAAAGTGACGATACCATACAGTGGTCGGAAAGGTCGAAGGAATTTACAGAAAATTCATTCAATAACCGGCTAAAATTCACCATCTGGTTTGACGGAATGGGGCTTTTGGTGTATCATATATTTATGTGTGAATATTCGTTTTGGGGCAATAAAATGGCCCGGACGTTTGCTATTTTGAAGAATCATGAGGTGTGACCAATGTCCTTAGCTGAAAAACTCTTTGGCAGCTTCTCTGACCGGGAACTGAAAAAGATCAACCCCCTCACCAAACAGGTGCTGGCTCTGGAAAGCAAGTATCAGGCGATGTCTGATGCCGAGCTGCAGGCCCAGACTCCTGCACTGAAGCAGAAGCTGGCCGACGGCAAATCGCTGGATGATATTCTGCCCGATGCCTTCGCGGTCTGCCGTGAGGCCGCATGGCGTGTGCTGGGTATGAAACACTTCCCTGTGCAGATCACCGGCGGCATCGCCCTGCACCGGGGCGACATCGCCGAGATGCAGACCGGTGAAGGCAAGACCCTTGTGGCAACGCTGCCCGCCTATCTGAATGCACTGACCGGCGAGGGCGTCCACATCGTCACCGTCAACGATTACCTCGCCAAGCGCGACAGCGAGTGGATGGGCAAGCTTTACCGCTGGCTGGGCCTGTCGGTGGGCCTGATCGTGCAGGGTATGGATGGCGATGCCCGCCGCGAGGCTTACAATGCCGACATTACCTACGGCACCAACAACGAGTTCGGCTTCGACTATCTGCGCGACAACATGGTGACTTATAAAGACAACATGGTGCAGCGCGGCCATGCCTACGCCGTTGTCGATGAGGTGGACTCCATCCTCATCGACGAGGCTCGTACGCCGCTTATCATCTCCGGCCGCGGAGAGGACTCTTCCAGCCTGTATACCCAGGTGGACCGCTTTGTCCGCACTCTGCGCAAGAGCGTCGTGGTCGAGCTGGAAGACAAGGTGGAGACCGACGAGCAGGCTGACGGCGATTACATCGTGGACGAAAAGCACAAGACCTGCACCCTGACGGCCAAGGGCATCAAGAAGGCCGAGGAATATTTCAAGATCGAGAACCTCGCTGCCGCAGAGAATATGACCCTCGCCCACCACATCGACCAGGCCATCAAAGCCTACGGCGTGATGCAGCGCGATATTGATTACGTCGTGAAGGACGGCGAAGTGCTCATCGTTGATGAGTTTACCGGTCGTCTGATGATCGGCCGCCGTTACAACGAGGGCCTCCATCAGGCTATCGAGGCCAAGGAGGGCGTGAAGATCGCCGCCGAGAGCAAGACGCTGGCGACCATCACCTTCCAGAACTACTTCCGTATGTACAAGAAGCTGTCCGGTATGACCGGTACGGCAAAGACGGAGGCCACCGAGTTCACCGAGATCTACGGCCTGAACATCGTTACCGTCCCCACCAACCGCCCTGTCATCCGCAAGGATTACCCGGATGCCATCTACAAGACAATCAACGGCAAATACAATGCCGTCATCAAGCAGGTCATGGAGTGCCACAAGAACGGCCAGCCGGTCCTGGTGGGTACTGTCAGCGTCGAGAAGAGCGAGACCCTCGCCAAGATGCTGCAGAAGTACACCCGCGACTTCAACGTGCTGAACGCCAAGAACCACGAGCGCGAGGCAGAGATCGTCGCACAGGCCGGTAAGAAGGGCGCTATCACCATCGCAACCAACATGGCTGGCCGTGGTACCGATATTATGCTGGGCGGCAACGCCGAGTATATGGCAAAGGCCCAGATGCGCAAAGAGCACTTCTGCGAGAAACTGCTGAACCCCGAAAAGCCCGAGGAGGCTCTGCCCGCAGCCGTGGAGCTGCTGCTCATCGAGGCCGACGGCCATGGTGAGACCACCGACGCCAACATTCTGGCTGTCCGCAAGCGGTTTGATGAGCTGTATGCTCAGTACAAGCCCCTGACCGAAGCGGAGGCTGAAGAGGTGCGTGCTGCCGGCGGTCTGTTCATCATCGGCACTGAGCGCCACGAGAGCCGCCGTATCGACAACCAGCTGCGCGGCCGTGCAGGCCGTCAGGGCGACCCCGGTGCATCCCGCTTCTATCTGAGTCTCGAGGACGATTTGATGCGTCTGTTCGGCGGCGACCGTGTGCAGGGCCTGATGGGTACTCTGGGCATCGACGAGGACACCCCCATTGAGAACCGGATGATCACCAGCACCATCGAGTCTGCCCAGAAGAAGCTCGAGGGCCGCAACTTTGAGATCCGCAAGAACGTCCTGAAATACGACGATGTCATGAACCAGCAGCGTGAGATCATCTATGGTCAGCGCCGCAAGGTCCTGGACGGCGAGGACATCAGCGCCGAGATGCACAATATGCTGAAGGAGAACATTGAGTCCAGCTGCAAGCAGTTCCTCGCAGGCGATGTGAAAGACGAGTGGGACTTCGGTGCGCTCCGCCGCCACTATCTGGGCTGGCTGACCACCGACGCAGACTTCCACTACACTGTCGCTGACTACGACAGCATCTCTCAGGAGAGCATCGCCGATATGCTGTATCAGCGCGGCATGGACGTCCTGAACGACAAGGAGCAGCGCTACGGCGCACCTTTGATGCGTGAGCTGGAGCGTATCTGCCTGCTCAAGTGTGTAGACCGCCAGTGGATGGACCATATTGATAACATGGACCAGCTGCGTCAGGGCATCGTTCTGCGCGGCTACGGCCAGAAGGACCCCGTCGTCGAGTACCGCATCGAGGGCTTTGATATGTTCGACCAGATGGTCGATTCCATCCGGGAGTCCAGCGTCAAGATGCTGCTGACCATCGAGGTGCGCGAGGCGGGCAAGGCCCCCAAGCGTGAGCAGGTGGCCAAACCCACCGGCGAGGGCTATGTGCCCGGCAACGGCGCACCCGGCGCAAAGGGTGCCCCCAAGGGCCAGCCCGTCCGGGTCATCAAGATCGGCCGCAACGACCCCTGCCCCTGCGGCAGCGGCCTGAAGTGGAAAAAGTGTACCTGCGCCAAGTACCACCCCGAAGGAAGCCACACCGAGGGCTGAACATAACACAGCAAAAAGCTCTCCCTCGGGAGGGCTTTTTCTGAATCCGGAAGCTGTTTTCGTAAGCGGGGTGCAATGCTTATAAAAACGGCTTCCTAAAAAAAGAAGGAGCGGATGAGTATGAATATCACATCGGAAGAGCTTTTGAAAGAGGCCCGCGCACTGGAACCGCAGCTGCAGCAGTGGCGGCGGACGCTCCACCGCCACCCGGAGGTGGGCTTCGATCTGCCCCACACGAAGGAGCTGGTCAAGAAGGCGCTGACGGAGATGGGCTATGAGCCGAAGGACTGCGGCAAGGCCGGTGTCATTGCGCTGGCAGGCGGCAAAAAGCCCGGCAAGACCATCCTGCTGCGTGCCGATATGGACGCCCTGCCCATCCCCGAGGACTCGGGTGAAGAGTTCAGCTCGGAAGTCCCCGGCAAGATGCATGGCTGCGGCCACGATATGCATACGGCCATGCTGCTGGGTGCAGCGAAGCTGCTCAAGGCCCATGAGGACGAGCTGGAAGGGACCGTCAAGCTGGAATTCCAGCCTGCCGAAGAAATTTTCCAGGGCTCCCCGGATATGATCGCGGGCGGCCTGCTGGAAGACCCTCATGTGGACGCGGCGGTCATGTTCCATGTGCTGGCCGGAATGCCGCTGCCTGTAGGTACGGTGCTGGTGCCGGGCGGCGGCATCACGATGGCAAGCTGTGAGCAGTACCATATCGTGGTCAAGGGCAAGGGCGGTCACGGCTCTACCCCGGAAAACTGCATCGACCCCATCACGGCTGCGGCTCACATCCACATCGCCCTGCAGGAGATCAACAGCCGGGAGCTGAAGCCCGGAGACTTCGGTGTGCTGACTACCGGCCGCTTCGAGGCCGGTGCGGCATCCAATGTCATCCCGGATGTGGCCCAGATGTGGGGAACCATCCGCACCACCGACCCGGAGAATAAGACCGGCGAACTCATTCGCACCCGCATGACCGAGATCGCGCAGGGCGTGGCGGCGGCATTCCGCTGCACGGCAGAGGTATCCTTCGCCGACTACTGCCCCTGCATGGTGGTGGACAAGCCTCTCGCCGAGAATGCGATGGACTATATGACCGAGCTGCTGGGGAAGGGTGCTATGGACATGACCGCCCTCACCGGCGGCAAGCCCGGCGGCGGAAGCGAGGATTTTGCCTTTGTGAGCCATGAGGTGCCTACTGTGAGCATGTTCATCGCCGCAGGCGGCCCGGAGCAGGGCTGCTGCTACGGCCAGCACCACCCCAAGGTGCGGTTCGACGACAGCATCCTCTACGAGGGCTCTGCGGCCTTTGGCTGGTTCGCACTCCGCTGGCTGTACGACAACGCCGGCATCGCGTTCTGATATTGAGACAGTAAAAGGCCCTCTCAGCGGCGCTGAGAGGGCCTTTCTATCGTTATCAGGTGTGGGTGCAGAGGTAATCTACCCATGCGTCGTACCCGGCGGGCAGCAGATGGTAGCCGTCCGGCTGGGCGTATTCCTCGATGAGGTCGCCATTCTCGTCGGCCAGCGCCTCCCAGAGGTTCAGGAAGGTGCAGCCTTTTTCCAGCGCGATGGCCGAAAGAGCATCGTTTATCTCACAGAGCCGCTCTTTGTAGAGGCCGGGGGACTTTTTGCTCACTTCAGGCCGGACCGGGGTGATGGACTGGACGTAAATTTTCGTGTTGGGCAGTGCCTGCGAGATCATGTCCAGCATCAGCCGGTAATAGGTGAGAAAGCTGGTATAATCACTGTCAGTGGTCAGCACATTGGTACCCAGCAGGATGTAGAGCGCCCGGGGCTGCTGGGAGGCCAGCGCCTCCATCGGGACTTCCTTTTCGCCGTCGGCTCGGCGGCAGGTGGTGTTGTTGACGACGGCATTGGGGCCGACGCCCTTATAGGCGCAGAAGTGCGCGTTGGGCAGGCCGGTGTCGTACAGCTGCATCCCCTGCGTCAGGCTGTCGCCCAAAAAGCTCACGTCCGAAAAGCTGCTCCGCTCCACGGCAGGGCTGGCAGGCTGGGCCGCGAGGCGGAAGTCCATGGCGGTCATCCCGTTGTCGAGGGTCTGGACACTGAGGCGTCGGGCCGGGGTGTAGCTGATGGTGTTCCACTCGCTGCCGGTCAGCTCCTGCTGCAGAATGGTGGGGCCTTGGGCCGTATTGGGGGCTGGCTCGCGGTGAAGACGCTTCCAGAGGACGCCCACAGCGGCCAGAAGCACCAAGAGGATGAACAGCGCAGCGGTGATGAACATCCTGCGCCAGCGCCGGTGAAGGATGCGGCGGCGATATTCCTGATAATCTGCCATAATGTCCTCCTGTGGCGGAATGGTTACTTTCGCCCCTATTATACAGCACAGCCCCGGCCCGTGCAACCCGTGAGGAAAAATTCCCATATTCCGGGGGCCTGCCCTTGCGTTTTCTGTTATAAATATGATATACTAAAGTGAATCAAGTATGATAGGGAGGCTTTCACGATGCCATTTACTCCGAAACTGACTTATAAAGGCAAGCCCCTCGTCCGCAAGGACAATGAGCTGTATTACGGCTGCATGACCGACCCGTATGTGCTTTATCTGCAGATCCAGTCCACCAAGACCGTGGGCGGTGTGGATGTGGCAGACAAGGTCCATCTGCAGCTGCTCTCTACCGATGAGTCCAAGCCCCGTGAGGCCCGCGTGGCACGTCAGACCACCAAGAACGGCCTGTACAATGCGCTGGACATCGGCAGCATCTGGCTGCAGAAGGCAAACGAGAACGGCTGAACCCAAACGCGAACCGCAAGCTGCTGAAAGGGACTGCTCCTGCATGGAGCGGTCCCTTTTTTGCTGTGCAAATATTTTGCGTTATGCGGAACTTTGTGGTATACTTATCCTGATATTTTATGCACAAAAGGCAGGAATGAAATTATGCTGCATGATCCGGAACTGCATTATCTGGATAACGCCGCCACCACCATCGTTGCTCCCGAGGTGGCAGACGTGATAGACAAGGCCATGCGGGAGCACTGGGCCAACCCCTCTAGCCTCTATGCCCCCGGCGCACGGAGCGAAGAGGCCCTGAACGCCGCCCGCGCCGCTGTGGCCCGCACCCTGGGCTGCAAGTCGAAGGAGCTGTATTTTACCTCCTGCGGCAGCGAGGGCAATAATCTGGCTCTGCTGGGCGCGGCCCAGACCCGCACCTTCGGCAAGGGCATCGTGGTGTCGGGCTTCGAACACCCCAGCGTCCAGCGCCCGCTGGAACGTCTGGCTGCGCAGGGCTATAACGTCACTGTCGTGAAGCCTCAGGCCGACGGCACGCTGGACATCAACAGGATGCTGGATGCCGTGGACAAGAATACCATCCTCGTGGCCTGTATGATGGTCAACAACGAGATAGGCACCCGCAACGACGTGGAGCGTCTGGCCGCCGAGGTCAAGCGCCGTAACAGCCGCACCATCGTCCATGTGGACGCCGTGCAGGCGTGGATGCGCGTTCCCATCAAGCTGGACAACATCGACACGATGGCGGTCAGCGGCCACAAGATCCACGCACCCAAGGGTGTCGGTGCGCTCTACCTGAGCGACCGGCTGGTGCAGGCGTTCCAGCCGCCCTATCTGGGCGGTGAGCAGGAGCGCGGCCTCCGCCCCGGCACCGAGAACCTGCCCTATGCGCTGGGTCTTGCCGCCGCGGCCACCCGCCTGGCCGGCAGCATCAAGAGCCGTGACAAGGCCGTGCGCGCCCTCAACGACCGCCTCCGCGCGGGGCTTTCTGTGTTCCCGGAGGTGGAGATCAACAGCCCGGCGGGCGCTGTGCCTGAGGTGCTGAATTTCAGCGAGAACTGCATCAAGAGCGAGACGATGCTTGCATGGCTGTCCGAGAAGCAGATCTACGTCTCGTCGGCCAGTGCCTGCGGCAGGGGACAGCCCAGCCACACGCTGGCGGCTATGGGCCGCGACCCGCTGGCCATCGACACGGCCATCCGGGTGTCCTTCTGTGCCGACAACACCCCGGAGGATGTGGATGCCTTCCTCGAGCGCTTTGAGGATGGCATGAAGCACTTGCAGAGAATCAAAAAGTAAGGAGCAACAATGAGAGAAGTCATTATGGGCTATCAGGGCGAAATGTCCCTGAAGGGCCTCAACCGCAACCAGTTTGAATCGACGATGATGAAGATCCTGCGCTACCGTCTCAAGACGGTGGGCAAGTTCCGCGTCTACTGCACCCAGTCCACCTTCTACATGGAGCCGGAAGAGGACGACATTGATATGGACCTCGCCTTCGAGCGGGTGAGCAAGGTGTTCGGCCTCGCGGCCCTCAGCCGTGCTGTGGTCTGTGAGAAGGATTTCGACACCATCTGCCAGACCGCCGAGGATTATCTGGGCGACAGCCTCCACGGCATCAAGACCTTCAAGGTCGAGGCCCGCCGTTCCGATAAGACCTTCCCCATGACCAGCCCCGAACTGATGCGGGAGCTGGGTGCCTATCTGCTGGGCAAGCACAACTACCTGCGGGTGGACGTCAAGAACCCTCAGTTCAAGGTCATCGTGGAGATCCGCGATTACGGTGCGTATATCCATGGCCCGAAGATCCCCGGCGAGGGCGGTCTGCCCGTCGGAACTTCCGGCCGCGCCCTCAATATGCTGTCCGGCGGCATCGACAGCCCTGTGGCGGCCTACCGGATGGCAAAGCGCGGCCTCGGCCTCGACCACATCCATTTTGCGTCCCCTCCGTATACTTCTGAACGCGCAAAACTAAAAGTTAAGACTCTGGCCCAGCTCATCACCCCCTATACCGGCAGCACCAACCTCTTTGTGGTGCCGTACACCAAGCCCCAGGAGTATATCCGCGATAACGCGCCCGACGTCCTCTTCACCGTCCTCATGCGCCGCAGCATGATGCGCATTGCCAACATCATCGCCAGGAAGCAGGGCTGTGAAGCCCTCGTCACCGGCGAGAGCCTGGCACAGGTGGCCAGCCAGACCGTCAAGGCCCTGCAGTGTACCGACGCCGCGCAGGACCTGCCCATCCTCCGCCCCCTCATCGGCATGGACAAGACCGAGATCGTCGAGACGGCCCGCCACATCAACACCTTTGAGACGAGCATCCTGCCCTACGAGGACTGCTGCACCATCTTCACCCCGCCGCACCCGAAGATCCGCCCCGAACTGAGCGAGATCCTCGAAGCCGAGGCCGGGATGCCCGGTCTGGCCCAGCTGGAAGCCGAGGCCGCAGAGGCCACCGAGCGCATCCGCCTGCGCATCACCGACGACGTGGAATTCGAGGGCTGAGCCATGACAGCAGAGATCATCAGTGTGGGTACCGAGCTCCTTCTCGGCAACATCCTCAACACCAACGCCCAGTACCTCAGCCGGGAGCTGGCCGATCTGGGCATCACGGTCCAGCGGGAGAGCACAATCGGCGACAACCATGGCCGTCTGGCCGATTTCGTCAACGAGGCCAAGAGCCGCTGCGACTTGCTGGTTTTCACCGGCGGCCTCGGCCCCACGGCAGACGACCTGACCAAGGAGACCGTTGCCGCCTGCTTTGGGGATGAGCTGGCCTTCGATGAGGCCGAGTGGGAGAAGATCACCAGCTACTTTGCCCGCACCGGCCGCGAGACGACCCCCAATAACCGCAAGCAGGCGATGGTCCCCACCAAGGGCCATAAAATCATCAACAACCACGGCACTGCTCCCGGTGCGTGGTTCGAGCAGGACGGCCACTGCGCCGTCCTTATGCCCGGCGTCCCCCACGAGATGAAGGCCATGTGGACGGAGAGCGTCCGCCCTCTGCTGATGGAGCGCCAGAACTGCACCCTCCATTCCGTCACCCTCCGTGTGCTGGGCGGCGAGAGCGATATTGAGTATAAGGTGCGCGACCTGCTGGAAAACCCGAACCCCACCGCTGCCATCTACTGCAAGACCGGTGAGTGCGAGATCCGCATTACCGCCCGCGCCCGCTCCGACGAGGACGGCGAAAAAATGTGCCGCGCGTATGCCAAAAAGTTCTATGATATGCTGGGCGATGCGGTGTATGATGAGGATGTGGCCGGTCTGGAAGAAACGGTGGTCCATACCCTGAAGGAAAAGGGGCTGACCATCGCCACCGCCGAGAGCTGCACCGGCGGCCTCATTGCACAGCGCCTGACCTCCGTGTCCGGCTCCAGCGAGGTGTTCGGCTACGGCTTTGTCACCTACTGGGAGCAGGCCAAGGCAAAGCTCGTGGGCGTGGACCCGGCGGTCATCGAAAAGTACAATGTCGTGTCCGCCCCCGTGGCGGCACAGATGGCGCTGGGCGCGGCAAAGGCTTCGGGCGCTGACATCGCTGTGAGCGTCACCGGTGTGGCCGGCCCCACCGGCGGCGACGAGGTGCGCCCTGTTGGCACCGTCTATCTGGGCGCTGCCCGGGATGGCGTGGCCTGCGTCAAGAAGCTTTTCGTCTCCCGGCCTGACCGTGCGCTGGTGCGCGCCCGGGCCGCACAGGCTGCGCTGGAACTGGCGCTGCGTCTGGCACAGGGCAAAGTCCCTGCCGGGACGCAGGCTCTCACCGCTGCCCAGCAGTCGGATGACGAAGCGCTGGCCGCACTGGATGAGGCATTCGTCCGGTAAAAATCAAAAATGAGGGGTTGATGGGATTTGGCAGAGGAGACCCGCTGTGTGCTGCGCCTGTACGGTGCGCCGCAGGGACGGCTGGCGGCCGCTGTGGCGCTGTTTGCGCCCCAATGGAGGGCTGAGGCCCAGTGGAAGAGCCGGGGCGCAGAGACGCTGCTGGCTGTCCATGCGGACACGCCCACGGGACTGAAAAAGGCGGCTCAGAGCCTCCGCAGTAGCTTCGGTGCGGACGTATATGGTGCAGGCGATACCAGTCTGGCCGCTGCCGCCGTGCAGGCGCTGGAAGCCCATGATCGTCTGCTGGCCTGCGGCGATGCCGCCGCCGGTGCGCTGCTGGAATCCCGGCTCGAGAAAGTCCCCGGTGCCGAGAAGGTCTACGACTTCGGCACCATGAGCTATGCCGACGCTAAGGTCGGCCCCCAAATCGAAAAGCGCGCCCGGGCCAAGCTCGGCGGGGAAGGGGACAAACCCGACCCTGTCCGTCTGGCCCTCGTCCGGGCGCAGGCGGCCCGCCGCATCGTGGGAACAGAGCTGGCCGTGGCCTGCGCCGAGCGGGAGAGCGACCATGTGCTGGTGCTCTGCACCAAAAAAGGCTGCTGGCTCCGCACCGTCCCCGCCGCAGATAACCCCGGCCTCTGGCTGCTGGATATGGTGCGCCGCGCCGCTGCCGGTCTGCCGCAGGCCGAGGGGACAGGCTTCCTTCCCGCCGGACAGGCCAAACAGAGCGATCCTTCGGGCCGTTCGCAGAGCACAGCAAACCCGGCCCCAAAGAAGAAGCATCCTCTCCGCGTTCTGCTGGCGGTGCTGGTGATCCTGGCGCTGGCGGCGTTCGGTGTGGCGTGGTATCTTACCGGCGGCGATCTCGCCGCCCTGCCCCAGCACCTGAAGACCCTGCATCTGCCCGAGTGGGTCACCCTCTGGCAGGCCCATGAGCCGAAGCCCGGTGCAAGACTGATATAAAACACAAAGAGGCCGCTTCCCGGCAGAAATACGGGAAGCGGCTTCTTTTTATACAGCACAAAACCCCGCCGCAATGGGATGCTTCCCAATGCGGCGGGGCGTTTGTGTTAAAATACAGTCAAGTGACAGTGCTTAGAGCTGGCTCTGATATTCCTTGCGGTAGCCTTCCAGCTCCTTCTGGTTGCCATAGACGAAGTGGCCGTTGGCAATCTCTTCCCAGACCGGTTTGTCCACGCTGTAGTCGTGGATGGAGGGGTCGTAGACCAGAAGCTTCTTCTTCTTTTCCAGACCCGGGTCGGGGATGGGAACAGCGCTCAGCAGAGCCTTGGTGTAGGGGTGCAGGGGATGGAGGAACAGCTCTTCAGCCTCTGCCAGCTCCACGATACGGCCCTTGCTGATGACGGCGATGCGGTCCGAGATGAACCGGACGACCGACAGGTCGTGGGCGATGAACAGGTAGGTCAGACCGCGGGACTTCTTCATGCTGTTCAGCAGGTTCAGCACCTGCGCACGGATGGAGACGTCCAGTGCGGAGATGGGCTCGTCGGCCACGATGAACTCCGGCTCCATGACCAGCGCGCGGGCAATGCCGATACGCTGGCGCTGGCCGCCCGAGAACTCG
>ERZ1026876.1515-NODE-1515-length-11348-cov-4.050474_pt1 | contig 11348 bp, 15 predicted proteins | sample MGYA00380168_ERZ1026876 | MGnify/ENA primary metagenome ERZ1026876 (study PRJEB33269, sample SAMEA4719804) | human gut metagenome | biome: human-associated habitat; feature: organic feature; material: feces | place: Cameroon | collected 2013-10 ... | reverse complement strand
TCATACGGGATCACACCCTGACCGCTGCAAAGCGCGGTCAGCAGTGCTGCCGCCGTGATATCGTTCGCAAGAGTTATTCCCGCGATTTTGCGCGATGATGGTACGGCATTCGCCGCCATGTCAAGCGTAGAATCAATGATCGAAAACAGCGGGACAAGCGCCCCGACCGTAATACCATCTATCGGCACACGGTAAAGCGGAAAATCGGCCTGAGTGTCATGGTCATTGATGATATCACCGTCAGTGTATTCCGGGTCTGCGGCCGCGCTTGTGGATGCTGTGCCTTTGATAACTACAAGGTTGCAATCTTCCACGCCCTGCGCCGTTTTTGTATACCGCGCAACAATCAGATCGTTACGCTTGTAACCCTGATTGCCGTTTTCAATCGCCAAATCCACATAAGTACCTTCCGCAAGCCTTACGTGCCTACCCTGTAAGCAGATGTCACCATCCTTCACGCGGATGCTGTTATTACTGACAACGAGCGCAGCAAACTTGTTGCCGCGATTAAGGACATAGCTACCGGCGCCAAAAATGGCGGCATTAAAGCTGCCCTGATCCGCTGCTGTTACGTGCGCTTCACCCTTATAGCCTGTAACAAGATTCAAATTTCCCATTTTTCATTACTCCTTAAGCTGTTCTTTTCCAGACATATACCGCCAAATAAGGCGGCATATTGTTGTGGGACGCGCTTTCGCCGGCATAGCTTGTATTAGCATTACCTGCCCAACCTTTTGTTGCATCACTAAGCACAATAGTTGATTTTGTCCATCCACTATAATCATAACCACCATTATTGCCGTTTACCATTTGGTGCTGGTGATAAGGCATTTCAGCTATTGTCAATTGGTGTGTAGCTTCGCCGCCAGTTGCACCGGCAGCGTATGTATCACCAGCCGCCAGCAGAAACACATCTTTGATTTGCTCCCATGTGCCGAATCCAAACAGTGTGCCGGGATTTGTGGCCGCTGCCGACATATAGATAGCGCCGACCGGGTAAACATCTTCAAGCGATATTCCACCGCCTGAGCCGCCGCCCGTATAGCCTGAAGCGTTTGCAATATCCGTTTCAAGGTCAACAGAAACAATGCCGTTTTGCACACGGATTATTTTCTTCGTGACAGGCACGGCAATTGTCAGTCCGGACACGTCATCAGACGCGCCGACAATATCACCGACATCATACGGATCATCCACTTCGTTCACGTCAACGGTCAAATCATCCTGCCGAAGCAGCTCTTTCAGGCGCTCAGTACCGCCCTTGATAAGCTCTGCTGTATCTTCGGCGTTGGAATAGTCATATACGGCTGTATACTCTGCCGTGCCGGTGAATGTCTGTGTCTGGCTGATATTGCCAGATGCATCCGCATACAAATGTACAACGGTTCTATCTGCCAGTTCTCCGGAGCCAAGGCAGATCAGGTGATTGACCTTGTTTGCGGTCTTTTTCACTTTCAAAGCAAGCTGGTCACTGTCAAGGCCGTCTTGCGTGTAGTCCACAATCGGCGCAGCAGACAGCACGACAGACCCGCTGCTGTAAGCCACACAGAGCTTCGCTGAGACGCTTTTAAGCATCTGCCTTATACCATCATACCCCGAAACATATCTTGCAAATTGATAGCCGCTGATGTTAATTCCGGACGGCGCGGAAGAAGCGCTGAAAAGTGCTGTCAGCCCCATTCTTGACAACAGTGTGCCAAGAATGGTGTTTGCATCTCCGCTGACGGTTAAATAGCTTTCCCCAGCATCGGGACAAAGAATTTTTGAGTTAAGAATCCCGTGCCATGTGCGCCCGGAATAGGTCACATTTTCAGTGGCTGTGTCTGACGTGATTGCATCGACAATGCCGCCGTATTCCGTGCCCTCTATATAAATATAGTACCCGGCTTCACAGCAATGGTCATTCCGACTGACGGTCAGTTCAAAATCATTTTCATCTGAGCCGAAAGCAAGGTCAAAATCATAGTCAGGGATAACGCCGATATCTTCCCTGCTGGAATTTGCATATATCAAGTCCATTTCGGTTCCGACCTTTCTTCATAGATTGTGACATCAAAGCCAAAACTGCCTGACCATGCCACCGCATTTGCCCCAGCCGGGATTTTCTCAAAAATATAGCTGTCGCGGTTTCTGTCGTTGAATTTGTTGGTAACGGCTCCCCCGCTGCCAGTCAGGAAAATTTTCTTTGTCAGGCTGTCAATCGTCAGGTATTCCCCTGCCGCTACTGTGCAATTAACCTGATACACATGACCGCCTATCGTTATAGCCGGATTTGTCACCGCGCCATATATGACAAGCTTGAAATTTGCGTCAGCGAAAGCAGGATTAACAAGCTGATTGCTTATAACATCAGGCGTGTAGTCAATCGGATAATCAAAACCATAGTCAAGCCCTTCGGTGACGCTGTTTGCCGAAGCACCGATGGAAACCGTGCTTTCTTTTACCCAATATGGCCGATCTGATGTTAGCCCAAGCGTGACGGGCAAATATCGCTTGGATATAAGATAATCTTTCTTCTGCGACTGCGTGACATAGCAGGAAAAATAATAGTTTCCAAGGATAATTTGCCCCGGCTGCATGGCAAGACAGTCTTTTTCGCAGACTTCCATCAGCTTATTTCTTGCAGCTATCCCCTGCGCTTCTGACGCGCATATGATAATTACCGGCAGATTTCTTGTGCTGATCTCCCGTGTGAGGGCGGCAATGCGCTTGCCCTTGCTGGTCACAGTCCATGCGTAATCATGCAAATCTGATGCATTAACGAATATGCCATCTTTGCCGAAGTCAATAATTTCGCCCAGATGATTTTTGTATTTCAGTGATTCAAGCATTACGTCACCGCCCTCACAGCCCGACCAAATTCACGGCGGTCAAGCGTTATTGTCATGCCGGATGCATCAACAGCATTGACAGCATTGACAGCATCAAGAATCTGCATCAGCACCGTAATAATTCTGGTGGTCTGCTCTTCGCTGCGCTGAGAAAAAGCCCCGGCACGGAGATAGTCAGCTTGCCCAGCCGGGACAACCATTTCGCCCTTATGCAGATATGCCGGGAAATTATCATATGGCACACGTTCAAGGCCTGTTGCAAATTTACCAACACCGGCCATTCCTCTTCCGGTGCTGCCCGGATTTCCACCGCGACCACCGCCGCCGCCAGCAGAGCCGCCGCCACCTGTACCAGTGACCCCAACATTTACATTCAGGCCACCAAACAGCGAATTCCATATACCGGCGAACCAATCACACAAGCCCTGCCATGCTGAAGCAATACCATCTTCAATTTTTTGCACAACATCTTTGCCCACGCCGAAAAAGTCCATGACAGCTTCAAAAAGAACCTTAAGCAATGAGCCGACAATATCACCAGCTGCGGCCAGCAACTGCGGGATGCTCTTAATCAGACCATCTATAAGCGCTAACAGCAGTTCAACGCCGGAATCAAGCAGCCTTGGAATGGCTGCGATAAGCGCTGAAACTATCGTTGCAATGATTTCCGCTGTCGTTGCTATAAGTTGTCCCGGATTGCTTGCAAGACCGTCTATAAAGGCAAGCAGAAGTTCAACGCCCATATTAACGATGTCGGGCAACATTCCGATGATGGTTTCAAGCAGCATCATAATTATTTGCACGGCACTTTTGCTGATTGCGCCGATATTTGATGATATACCTTTGATTAGTGACTGGATCATACTAACACCAGCGGCAAGCATTTTAGGTAAGACAGATGTCATCACCTGTGGTATTGCCCCGACAATAACAGGCGCCATTTTTTCTATCAGTGTACCTATGCCGTTAAGCACAGTTTCTATTCGCGGCAAGATATTACTTGCAGCAGTTACAGTGCTATCGACAAAATTGTTGACAAGCAAATCAAAATCTTGACTGTCATCAGCAATGCCGGTCAAAAGATTCTGCCACGCTGATTTCATGGACGCGACTGATCCTTGAATCGTGGTTGACGCTTCGAGTGCCGTTGTGCCTGTAATACCAAGTTCTGTTTGGACAACGTGAATAGCTTCAATCATTTTGTCGAAGGAAACTTCATTCACCGTGTCTGCGGTCACTGTCATGGTATCGCCGAGCACGCCGGAATCATTGATAAGCCTTGCCATCTCGGAAGCAGTGCCGCCATAGCCCAGCTTCAGATTATCCAGCATTGTATAATTCTGCTTTGCAAAGCCTTGATAAGCGTTCTGAATGGATGCCATATCAGTACCCATCTTATTTGCATTGTCAGCCATGTCGGTTATAGCCAGATTTGCTATTTCTGCCGCCGCTTCGGTATCACCACTAAGCCCCTGCAAAAGACTTGCTGAAAAGCTTGTTACGGTGTCCATATATTCATTTGCCGACAGTCCAGCGGTTTTATATGCGTTATCTGCATACTGCATAACAGTACCAGCAGAATTTTTGAACAGGGTTTCAACGCCGCCGACAAGCTGTTCATATTCTGCATAGCTTGCAACGGCTGCTTTTGTCAGTGCAGCCACGCCGGTTGCGGCTGCTCCAACTGCCGCCAGTGTTGCCTTGCCCACAACTGCGCCGACTTTGCCAAGCGCCCCTGCAATTTTACTTCCGGCGCTCTTGGCTTTATCTGTTGTGTCCTCAAGCGCCTTATGTGCTTCACTGTTATTCACGGCAATAGTGCCGAAAATCTTAAACAGTTCCAATGACCTTCACCTACTTTCTGTGAAGATAAAATAAAAGAAGGCCACTGGAAAATGGCCTTCTATCGTGTGCCCCTTTGGGCTTGAATCCATCTATCTGATAACTGCATATCTATTGCCGGTGTAAGCTCTCCGACCATAACGCCGGAATCAAGCCACACACCATGCGAAATAGACCTTTTGTGTCCTTGATACCGCCGAAAACAGTAATAGGGCAGATAGGGGGGTACATTATTCGTCAGGTAACACAAAAGATGCTATATCCATAGATTGCTTGACAATCTCCGTCAATTCCTCTTTACTGGTTTCTTTCGGCGGCTGAGTGTTCATCATTGCTTTGCGGAAATCTGCGTAAGACCGTTCAAAATCTTTGTGCAGCCAGAATTCCCACATTGCTTTTTCTTCCTGCTCTTCGTTGCGAATGTCAACAAGCTCATTGACAAATTCGCAGAGCCGCCCGGTTTTTATCATCTGGTCGAGCAACGGCAACGGGCTTGAATAACGCTGAAAAAGCAGGTCGATGAATCGGATATCATTTAGCTGAACAGCCCTGCAACATCCTGAAAAAAATCCTTGAATTCCTCTTTCTTGATGACATCCACGATCATTGCAAGGAAAACGTTCATGGGCAGTTCTGCAATCTCTGTCTTCTTCATGCCAGACAGCCCGGAAAGAAGCTGATAAATGTCATCCTTGCACTTCGGCAGATTGGCAAAAATGATGGACGCAACGTCAGCAGCAACCATCAGGCCGATTGCTGTTGTGTCAACCGCTTCGCCATCTTCCTTGCCCTGCGACATGTTCTTGATTGCATCACGCAGTTCAGCAGAGTCAAAGCAGCTCTTGAATTCCTTCAGGCCGATGCCAGAAATGATTTTCAGCATGGGAAAAACATCTTCAGCCGTCAGCCCACGCAGTGTATACGTTTTTTCAGTCATTTGACAAAATCCTTTCAGTATGTTTTGGACTGCAAAAAAGGCCGGGAGGAAACCCGGCCTTTCCGTTTAAGTTGAAGCCTTGGGATAGTAAATGTGCCAAGGCAGTTTATCAAGATCACTGCCCAGCTCGGCGTGGCACTCAAAGGTGTATTTACCAATAGCCCCTTCTTTGTTCTTGCCTTCCTGCTCAAAGCCGGACGTGCAAAGGGCATTATCAAGGATAGCGATAATGTTTTTGCCTTCAAGCGTCTTGCCGACAAAAGCAATGTTTTCCCAATAATCGCCCGTGGTAATGTCCGACTTGGATTCAATCACATCATAATTTGTCGCATCGGCAGACGTGCCAGCCGCGCCAAGAGTTGCGGCCTTGATTATATCCTCGGTCAGCTCAATGAAATTGACTTCCATTGTGGCCTTTTCGCCGGTCTTTACCGCCAGACCCTTAACCGGGACAAGCGCACCGTCAACCTCAACATTGGTTACTTCAGGTACAATAGACAGCTTGGAGCCGCCTGAAGTCGCGCCAACAACGGACGCTTCAAAATTCCAAGCGTTGCTTGTGTACTTCAAGCCTTTGTGGATAGTGCCAGCGCCGAAAAGTATGTTTTTAGGCGTATTTTCGGTTACGCCGTTCTTGCCAGTTATCATATATTCACACTCCATTCCTGAACGGATAGATTGATCTGGATGCTTTTTAACCGCGCATCCTCTTTCGGAATAACAAGGGCGCTGTCATAAAAAATAATTATGGCTGACCCATCGTCAGCCATAACAGTTTTGCCAGATACCTTGTTGAAATAGTTTTCAATTTTTGCTTTTGCCGTTTCGAGTTCAAGCCATGTCCCACGGTGAAAGCCGGTCAGCCTGAAGGTTGCCGTCTGAAGGCCATCTTCATTAAGGGCTTCGCTTTCGGTGTATTCGCCGACAAAATAGGGATAGGCGATTTTGCCCGAAGCATCGCCCGAATACACGCCGAAGCCGTATTCGATGCCCAGCTTTGACAGCGCGTCAGAAACGATTTCAAGCGGTTTTGTTGTCATGATCCCATCCCCTTAAAGATTTGTTTTGCCCTGCGGATAATAGCGGCTTTCCTGCCGTCAAACGCTTTCTGAAGCGTGTGATTCGGCGTTTTACCTTTGGTGTGATGCCAATCGCCTGAATCGTCCTTATACGACCAGCCGCCTTTTCTGCCGTCACCGTGGGCGGCATACTCGCCGGTGCCGAACTCTTCCCATATGGCATTCTGTTCAGGGCTTCCGACCGTAGCTTCTTTCGCGGAATTATCTACTTGATGATTCCACGAGCCTTTCAATTGCCCACTATCAACACGCGATCCGCGCTTTGCGGCTGATTCTATTTCGGATGCAGCTTCTTCGAGGAACTGAATAGCCTTTTCGTCAAGCGCTTCTTTCACCTGAATACTGAAATCCTGAAATTCAACAGACATATTACTGACCCCCTGTGTATTTCAGATAAATTTCAAGCTGTGATCCGCTGCGCATCTCCATAGGATTATCAATCAGCAGAATGTCATAAATCTTGCCGTTTATGGTCATGCGGCTATTTTCAGCCTGTATGCCAGCGGCAAGCGGGACATAATCAGCAATAAAGACGTGTGTGCTTTCCTGAATCTTGGCATTGTAGGTGGTGTATTTGCTATCACCGCCAGACAGGTCAAGCCAGCCTTTGAGCGTCTGCGCATCAGCCCATGACTTGACCTGTTCGCCAATAGCGTTTTTTGTGGTTGTGGCCGTCTGTATGACCGCTGTGATGTTGCCACCTATGCCCTTCATACTCTGACCCCCTGCCCGAAACGTGCTTTCATATAAGGCTTCAGGAAGCCCAGCAAGGACTTCGGAAATCCCATAGTGGAATTATCCCCGTCCATGTTAAAATACGTCACAGAGTGGCGGGAAATCGTCTCAGAGGACACGCCAACCTTGTCACCGTTGGCAAGCTGCCATTTCAGCATATTAGCAACGCCAAGCTTGATATCCATAGGATAGTCAACCTTAGTGATGACAACGCCGCCTTCATCATACAGTTCTTCATTGACCGTGATAGTGTTGCCAGACACGGAAGCAACCGTTACAAGCGCCCCCGGCTGAAGCTCAGATTCAGATATCTGTAACGTATCACCGGCCTTAAAAGGGATGGTCGAGCTGCAAAGCAGCGTCTTGTCTGAAGAAGCAACAGCAACAGAGCGGAACGCCCTTTTCTGAAAGTTGTTGTTGGTATATGCCCGGATAAGCAATTCAAGTGCCTGAAGCTTGGCTTCAAGCACTTTGTTTGCTTCATCCGTTGCTATGAACTGTTTAAGCTCGGCAACGGTCATTATCATGATTACACCGCCTTACTCAGCCGGTGCAGTGGGCGCTTCATCTTCGTCAGCCGTGATTTCGGTAACTTCATAGCCGTCATGCTCACGGAACCACTCGACCATACGGCCACCGGTGATCTGCGCCTTGCCATAGGAAAACTGGACGCCGCCAGCATCAATGCCACAGAAATTTGGATTGGTTACGACCTTGATTTCATAACCCGTAACTTTCTTTGCTTTCTTTGCAGCCATTAATTACACATCCTTTCTTATTTACGCGATCTTGATGTTGCGGAGAACGCCAGCGTGGGCGGTGTTCTTCAGCACGGTTGCAGCGACCATTTCAACCTCGCCATCTTTCACCGCGCCGGGAGCGTTGAAATCGGGCAGATACTGATGAATGGCGGCGTTGCCGGTAAGGGAAGCAGCATGGAAACCGTCATTTACATCGAACTTGACAGCATAAATGTCAGTCAGGCCGGTAACGGCGGCATTGGAAGCACCAATATTTCTGCTGATACCAGCCTTCACACAGTCGTTGCCGGTGACAGTGGTGTCAGCAACAGTGTAGTGCTTGCCCAGATCCATGAAGCGCACACCGTCCATAGAAGTGACCTTGCGTCCGAAAGCTTCCTCAGACTCGGTCTTGTAGCCAAGCAGACGCGCCATAGTCTGTATCTTGGCGATCATGGTGCTGTTCATCAGCAGCGCGTCAGCATTGGTGTTCTTGATGAGAAGCTGAAGCTGCTCGTAAAGCTGATCCGCATTGCTCTTCAGGTTGGTCATGGTGCTGATGTCGATAGCGGAGCCAGTGCCGGTGTTGTACTCAGTGGAAGTACCGGCAAGCATCTTGTCAAGGCCGTCAAACTCGGTCGTGGCGGTGGTTGCATTGCCATTTACCAGCGTGTAATGGAACAGGCTGATAGCCGCCAGAACCTTTTCACGAATCTGGTATGCCATGTTGTTATAGGGGCCTTCTGCCGCCTTAAGAACACGGTCGATCTGGAACTTACCGCCGAAAATCTTCAGGTCAGCGGTTTTCTTCTCGACGGTTGCCTGATTTGCGGTATATTCAGCGTTCAGCGCACGGAAAGCCGCCACAGAAGGAAGCTTCTTCTGAATGTAAGAATAGGTCAGAGTGCTGCCACCCTGCGGGGAAACGCAGTTATCAAAGGGAAGCATCTGAAGAATCTCGGATTCTCTCAGGAAAATATCAACGATCTGCTGAGATACCTTGTCGGACATACCGACTTTCATTTCTGCAAGAGTCATAGCCATAGTAATTTACCTCATTTCATAATTATTCTTTTGGCTCATAGGCCAGTCTAAGCGCATCTTCAAGGGATTTAGGCTCATTGCTGCCGCCGCCCTGCTCTTCCGGGAGCTTGAAGGGATCAACCTTCTTCTTTCCACCGGCTTCAAACTGATTCGGGAACTGCGTTTTCAGCCCGGCCAGCTTGTCATCAATGCCTTTGACTTTGCCGTTTTCATCAAGCTTAAGTTCATCGGCACTGTACTTCTCGCGCAGCTTGTACGCCAGATAATCAGGATCGACCGCCTTTGCATCACGAAGGGCAAGCTGAATAGCGTTGTCAAGCTTGGTCTTTTCAAGCTCTTCCTGAAGCTGTGCCACCTGCGTTTCATAGCCGGTGATCTTGCCCTGAAGCTCTTCGTTGCCCTTGGTGCCTTTCTTCAGCTCGGCAATAAGACCGTTCGCCGTGTCAAGCTCAGTGGTTTTGCCGTCAAGCAGCGCCTGAAGTGCATCATATTTGCCTTTGCCGACATATTCGCCGGAACCAAGGTTTGCAAGCTTGATCTGCTTGTCCTTGTTGGCTTCGTCACCGTTGTAAGCATTAAGCTTCGCGGCTATCTGTGCATACAGTTCTTCGCCCAAAATCGCTTTCAGAAATTCCATTGTTTTACCTTTCTTTGCCGCCGTTTTTAATCGTGGTGTCATCCACAGACAAGCACTTTGTTAAATCCGGGAGTGCGCCGGAATTTTTTGTGTTTGAACGGTTTAAACGTCATGTTCGGGACTATGAAAAAAGCACCCCGAAGGATGCTTTAATCAGCTTTCGATGCTGCTGTAACTCTCGACAACCTCGATGCCGTATTCGGTTGCTATCATGTTTTCACAGCGACAGCCACGGGCACTTTTCCAATCTGCGGCAAAGATAGCAACATCCGCTTCGGCCAGAACCGCTATGCTTTTTGACAAGAACTGCAATGCGTTGCCATCGTAATTGCTGAAGTAGCTGTCAAGTATCTCAACATCGCCATACCGGTCTTTTGCAACTCGGATAAGGTGCTCGCGCTCCTTCAGGATGTATTCATCCGTTTTGCCGCGCATAGGCTGAGAAATAAATACTTTTGTCATAGTTTGTTGCTCCTTACCTGCAAAATGATTCAAATGTTGCCTGTGCCGCGATACCGTCAGCAGCAAGGCCATGACTGCCCTGATAGGCTTTCAGCGCTCTTTCGGTGCCACTGCCGAAATCGCCGTCCACATAAGCGGCCTTGTAGCCGTTGCAGACAAGAAACGCCTGAAGGATTTTCACGGCTTCGCCGGTCATTCCTTTGGTAAGGTCAAGCTTGCAGCAAGCGGCGTATGTCATGGCGCCGAAAATGCCGTCAGCATCTACGCCAACACAACGCTGAAGGGCTTTTGTAAGCGCCCGTTTGGTAAACGTGCCGTAAAGTCCATCGGTGGAAAGTCCAGCAGAATAAGCCTGATTAAGCCATATCTGCACTTCGCGCACAGTGTCAATCAGACCGCCAGTGCTTGCGTCTGCGGAAGTGGTTTCCTTGATGGTGGAAGCAACGGTGTTCCCTGCGCCGGTATAGCGCAGAATGTTTGTCCACGGATAATTCCGATATCGGCGCTTCAGGAACTCACGCCCCGTTTGATCTCCGGGCTGACCGCCCGTAATGCCGCCGTTCTCGTTGATGGACGCTTCGACCTCATAGCCGTTTCCACAGTACATAGCGGTATGGTGTATTTCATTAAGAAGTACATCACCACGCTGTAGGCCGCTGCCGGTGTAAAGGTTAATTCTGCTTGTGATATCCTCAAAGCCGCAACGCTTGAACACAGCAAGCATGTTGCCGGTATATGTTGCGCCCTTGCTCTTGACCGGTACACCGGCATTTTCCCACGCCTGAATTACAGCAGCGGAGCAGTCATAATCGCCATATTCACCCCATCTGTAACGCTGGTCGTAGCCGTGGGCGGGATCAGCCGCCCACGCTTCCATCTGAGATATTGCCTTTTCAATTACGCTCATTCGGCTTCACCATCTTCCGGACACTCTTCCGGGATACCGGCAAGGGAAGTCAGCAGCGAAAGAACACCGGCCAGCAGGGAAGCGCTTCCAACCATAATCCAGTCCACTTCCGACAGTACAGCGGACGTGCCGAT
>ERZ1026876.1512-NODE-1512-length-11366-cov-8.239855_pt1 | contig 11366 bp, 7 predicted proteins | sample MGYA00380168_ERZ1026876 | MGnify/ENA primary metagenome ERZ1026876 (study PRJEB33269, sample SAMEA4719804) | human gut metagenome | biome: human-associated habitat; feature: organic feature; material: feces | place: Cameroon | collected 2013-10 ... | reverse complement strand
AAAACTAATGGATGGTTCAGGCTTGCGTATGTCGTCTGCATACCACTTCTTGTTTGCACATTGTGCTTCAGCAGTTTCACAAAACCGGATTCAACCGGATCGTTGTCCGATGAGACAATGATCTCGGAAACAGCGCCAGAGAACGTCTCGGTTACTGTCACCGGGGAAAGTCGCAACGATATTAACATAGATGTTACCACCGATGATGATGAACCTGTCCCATTCCAAATGGTGGAGACCAAACCGGTGTTCCAAGGCGGTGACGCGAACAATTTCGCCAAATGGGTCAATGAGCATTTGATCTACCCGGAGGATGCTCAGAAAGCTAAGAAACAAGGTCGCGTCGTTGTTCAGTTCACTATCACAAAGACAGGAAAAATGGAAAACGTCAAAGTCTTGAGAGGAACCTTCAAATCCTTGGATGAGGAAGCGTTGAGAATTGTCAAATCTTCTCCTGTATGGGAACCAGGTAAGATGCAGGGCAAGGCGGTCGATGTCACCTACACATTCCCTATCGTATTCCGACTCAAATAATGAGATTAAGCTACAAATTATTGATTACGATCAGCTTGCTTGCGTCGCCACAGATTGTGGCGGCGCAAGTGGCCGATCCACAGTCAGACCGGAACGCGGCCTTGAGTGAGGCCCGGTACCTCAAGAGTATATTCAAAATTGACGAGGCGATCGAGAGATTGTCCGCTTTCGTCACTCCGGACCGTTTCGATGAGGAGATTCTGTCCGAGCTGGCAGACTGTCATTTCCAGAACGGGGACTACGAGTCCGCTGCTGGGACATATTTCCTGCTGACCTCCAAGTTCCCGCGGAACATCCTGTACAAAGTCAAGCAGATGCAGACTTTCTACAGGATGAAGGCTTTCGCCCAGAGCGCTGAGGCCGGGAAGGCGGTGCTGCAACTTGACACGATACCGGCAATCGCCGCGTTGGTGGGGGACTCGTTCAATCAGGCGGATATGCCGGACTCGGCGCTGACATACTATCGGCTCACGCTGTCTCTTAAACCATTGAATGAAAGCGTAGTGAGTAAAGCCGCGCGGATTCTCCTCTCTCGCCGGGACTATGATAGTGCGATCCGTCTGACAGATGAATATCTTGCCTTGGATCCCGACAATTTCATCATCGCCCCGATCAAAGGTCTGGCACACTATTCCAAGAATGAATATGCCCCTGCGATCGATGTCTTTGAGCGTCAGGAGAAACTTGGTAACGATTCCTATCCGGTCCACTATTATCTCGGACAATGCTATTGGCACACGGAGGTCATGTATCGTGCGCAGGAAGAACTGCTTGCGGCTTGGCAGATTGATTCAAGCGATGTTAATCTGGCATATTCAATAGCGGCGGTCTATGCCGACAGCAACCGTCCTTTTGAGAAGGAGGTCAAACCGTGGCTTGACAAGGCGATGAACATGCTTCAGCCGGATCCGCTGATTATGTTCAGGCTTTATCAGCAATATGGTCTCGGAGAAGCGAAACTTTTCCATTGGGACGAGGCTATCGCTCATTATCAGAAGGCATACGGTTACAATCCGAAATTCATCTCCGCCCTTACCAACATCGCCTATTGCTATGAGCAGAAAAAGGACTACAAATCCGCCCTCGAATGGTACGAGAAGTACTTGAAAGTCGCCAAGCCTGGTTCACGAGGCTACAATTTCGCCACCCAAAGCGTCAAGTACCTCAAAGGTGAGCTCTTTATGGAAGAGAAGTAAGGCGACATATTCATCATCATAAAAGGCTGCGGTTCCGGATAAATTGCGTATATTGCCGTCACTAAAACAGACGGTTGTGAGAAAGATTCTGCTTTTGTCGATGATGATGTTGGCTTTGTGCCCGGTTATGCACGGGCGGGAGGCCAGAGTTGCTGAATATCCGGATATTAACGGACATTATCTCAAGAGGGAGTGGAGGCGGTACGAGCGGCTTTCCAGGCGTGACAGGCCGGAGAAAGAGATCGCTCTGCTGACGTTCATCAAAGAACAGGCGCTGAAGAACCGGCTGGACAAGGACTACTATGACGCGGTGGTAAGTATCTGCACGACACAGGCGCGGAGGAACTGGAAGCTGCGGGACTCTTTGAGAAACGTATTGACGGAAGAGTTCATCAAGGCCGGAAAACCCATAATGGCATATTCATTAATTAATTCGGGTGATTTGGGACGGCAGGAATTTGACGCGCTGCGGTTCGCGGAAGATAATGCCGAGGTCTTGAAAAAAGGAAAAAACGATGATTTTTGGAGGCTTGGCTACTGGGGCGAAGGCTATGTCTGCGACCACAAATTCATCCCTAATGATTATGAATATATTCTTTGGCACTGTCTGTCAGACGCTTCCGCGCACGACAAGGCTTTGGAGCTCTTGAAGGATGCGGTCGCCGGGAACTTTCCTCAATCTGCGTTGCTTGCCTATAGTGAGGCGCTTCGCAAGGATGGAGACAAGGAACTGGAACGCCTCGCCACGGACTGGAGCGGAAGCGTAGTGGCGTTGCTGCCTAGGAAGGTGCTGCTTAAAAGGGAATATGACAGGTTGGTCAAGGAGGGCGGAACATCGCGGCAGTTTGCCGAGATTGACTCCAAATGTCAGGCTTTCGAGAAAGAGCGGGAGTCGTATATTCCAAAATATGTAAGTTCGGATCTTCTCTTTGTTTCCTCTAATGATGTGAATAAGATAATCGCTGAGGAATGTGGAGGTGTGATTTCGTCATTGATTGATAGGCTGGAGGATAAGGATGTTTCCGTGTTGGTCCGTGAAGACACCGTGCTGGTCCGGTTCCGGAATATCAAGTCGACCAATCTGTCGGTTGAGAGCCAAGGTAAGGGTGTGTTCCGTAAAAGGCTCGACAATCCGGTCCGGAGTTTTTACGTCTGGGACACTGTGAAGGTGGCTCTGCCGGAGCTGGAGGATGGAGACTATTGGATCAAGGTTTCCGGCTCCGGGAAAGAGGCCGAGATCTCGTACGTTCACAAGACAGTGTCCGTGGCTGTCAGGAAGCAGGGTGACGGATTCGCGGTTTTCCCTGCTGATTACATCACCGGAGAGCCTTTCAAGGAGGTTGATGTCAAGATGACGAGAGGGGAGCGGGTGCTCTCGGCTCGCCTGGGCATTGATGGATTTACGCTTTTGCCTTCCGAGATGCAGGAACTGGCGGCTAAGAAGTCCGGACTTGAGTGCAAGGTTGTCTGCTCGGTGACGGATGGGAAAGCTGTTCGGCTCAGCAAGGAGGTTGTCATTGTCAAGGCGTCGTATCTTGACCGTCCGGTCACTTCGACAAGCTCAGTGACCAGTAGGGCTTTGGTCGCTGAGCCTGTCGAAGCGACCGTAGGGAATCATTCTGAAACAGAAACCTACGGCCGAATATTCAACGACCGTGGAGCCTACAAGCCCGGCGACACAGTCCGGTTCAAAACCGTGATGTTCCGTGGGGATATTCATAAACAATTGGAAGTCATCGGGAAAGAAAGAGCATTCACGACCACGCTGTACGATTCGCAGATGAATATGATCGAGGAGAAGTCGTTCCGCACCAACGATTTCGGGTCCTTCGCCGGAGAGTTCGTCATTCCGAAAGGGCGGCGCAACGGGCTGTTCAAGATTGCTGTTGCCGATGGCGACAAGGAGATTACGTCCAGAATGTTCAGGGTAGAGGATTTTGTACTGCCAACGTTCGATTTGACTTTTGATGAGCAGGAATCACTTTATTTCGCCGGAGATTCCGTGACCGTCTCCGGAAAGGTCGAGAGCCTCTCGGGGCATAGCCTCGCTTCCGCCCGGATGACGTTAAAGGTGTCGTGTGACGGGAAGACAGTGGATGAAAAAGAGATAAAGTCCTCATCGGACGGACGTTTCAGTTATAGATTCAAGGCGAAGGATCAAGGACGATATTCAATCAATGTGGCCGTGAAGGACGAGACAGGGGAGACCAGGGAGTTTAGCACATTGGTCAATGTCAATAATGTGATCAAACTTGATTTCCATTTGGCTAACGGCACCGACGGGGATTTGCTGCTTACTGATCTGAACAAATCGGGAGAGGCCACGCAGGGAATCGTGACCGGGGACAAGGCAGTTTTTGTGCTGGAAGTCCGTGACAGATTCAGTAAAAAAGTGAAGTCTGAGATCTGCTATGACTTCTTGGACATTTCCGGAACAGTCTTGCAGACAGGTAAATGCGCTTCCGGCGATGAGATTGACTTGCCGACAACGGCTGACGGACTTTATGTTCTCCGGGCATATTCAGAGAAAACGGACAGTCTTGGCAAGGTGGTCAAGGCGGATAAAGAATATAACCTTGTGAAGGTGAGCCGTGAGGCGAAGTCGCTTGTGGCTCCTGCTGTCTGTCTTCTGTTGCCGGGTAAGACCGAAGTCGCTCTTGGCGAGGACATCGTTATGACGCTTGGAGCTTCTGTGGCACCATTATGGGCGGTCGCGACTATGCTTGACAGCGGCGGGAATATCCTTGAATCCAGAATGGTTACGATGGACGGCTCGTCTGCCGGTTCGCTGCGAGAATTGCGTTTTCGCTACCCAGCTGGAGCTGATGGCCCTGTCAGCATCCAGTTGCTCTTCTTTAAATATGGCCGCTTCTTTAAGTACGAGCATACTTACAACAGACTGTCGGACGAACTTGATATGCCTCTGGATTTCAGCGTCTTCACCGATGTCACCAATCCTGGCACTGAATATACCGTCAAGGTCCGCGTCCCGGATGGCATCGAAGGTCTCGCGGCGATTTATGACAAGAGTCTTGATGCGGTCCGAAAGGAGCTATGGAATCCGGTAAGGCTTGAACCTAATGTCGTTTCAAATGTCCAGATGGATATCGCCTGCGGATATATCACGAACAAGTCTTTAGGTAACATCGGTAGTGGATTTTCTTCCGGAATAAACGGCATCGTGACGGATGCGAACGGGGATCCGCTGATCGGAGCGTCAGTCATCGTGGACGGCACCTCCTATGGCACATCAGCTAACCTTGACGGGTATTTCTCACTTGACGCAAGTCCGGGAACGCTGATAACCATCAGTTACATAGGCTACCGGAGTGTGACATTGCGAGGAACTTCGGGAATGAATATCGTCCTTGAGGAAGACGAGTCACTGCTTGATGAGGTGATGGTGATTGGTTACGGAGTCGCCTCCAAATCGGCACGGCGTCGTAAGAACCGTTCCAATGATTCGGGACGCAATTATGAGAAATCTGAGTCAAGTGCTTCTGCCGCCGCTGATTATGATTTCACATCCGTGGCTGTCAGAAAGATATTCTCAGAATCTTTGGCCTTTGAGCCGTTCCTCTATCCGGAAAACAACGAGGTCAAATTTACGTTTAAGACATCTGATAAACTCTCGACCTATCACGTTTTGTTCTTCGCTCACGACAAGGCGATGCGCAACGGCACATTGACAAGGGACTTTACCGTGACCGTGCCTGTAAAAGTCTCCGTCAACGCTCCGAGGTATCTTTACTCTGGAGACGAATGGACATTGACGGCGACCACCGTTGGCAATTCAGATGCGGTGATAGAGGGCGAGATGAAGATCCTTGAATATTCAAGAAGCGGCGAAGCCATTGACTCGCTGAAAGTTCCAGTGACGGTGAACGGTCGTGAACAATCGGTCGTGTCTTTCCCGGTTGATGTGCCTCACGACATCGACTCACTGACTTTCAAGGTCATATTCGCCTCAAAATCATTCAGTGACGCTGTCCGGTTCGGTGTTCCGGTTCACGATGCGAGTCAGGTCATCACCGAGTCCCATTCGGCCATAGCCTTGCCAGGAACTGACAAGGATAAGTTGCTGGAATCGCTCAGAAGCCGTTTCGTGAACGTATCCTCCGCTGGTGCCGTCTGCGAAGAGATCTCGATCGGCAAGATGATCGAAGAGGCCGCGACACAGAAGTCCGAGCCGTCATCCAATGATGTACTGTCACTTACAGAGGCATATTGCTTCAAATCATTCAAGTCGGAGCGCGACACTTCGCTGCTGGGCAGAATCCTTGCGTGCAGGAACTCCGACGGCGGTTTCGGCTGGTTCGAAGGTATGCGTTCCTCACAGTCAGTCACCGCCACGGTGCTGGATCGGATGGCTTTGGTGAGAAGTCTTTGCGGGAATATTCCTGATCTGACATCTTCCGTCGAGTATCTGGATTCCACTCAGTTCCTGGGCTTTCCGCGCTGGTTCGGCGGCCTGTCGAACGACACTTATATGCTCGTCCGCTCGAACTTCCCATCGGTCTGGTTCAAGGTGCGGATGGACAAGTCGCAGCGCAAGGAGTACCGCTCCCGACTCTCCTCTTTCCGGAAATATGCCCGCATCTACCTTTCACCTTCCAACCGCTTCGATTTCATTGATGGTCAGCCAGGTGCGAAGGCAAGACGTGTCCGTACCCTCAGCAATCTGATCGGCTCCGAAGAAGGAATATCCTTGGCTCGCGCTTGGGGCGAGCGTTTCAATGTCGATGCCGCGCTCCGCAGATCAATGGACGAAGACATCCTCTCCATCCTTGAATATGCCGTCAGGCACGATGGTGGCGGCTTCTACTACCCGAACGCTGTGATGCCGTTCAGAGGACTGCTGGAAAACGAAGCCTATGCCCACTCGCTCATCTCCGATGTGCTTTCTGAATATGCTTCCTCACATTCTGATCAAGTCACCGGTCAGAAAGCCGCCGAGATCGCCGATGGAGTCCGCCTGTGGCTGATATTGCAGAAAGAGACCCAGAACTGGGACACGGATCCTGCCTTTGTGAACGCCCTGTGTTCAGTCGGAAAGGGTAGCACCGACTTGCTGAACACCAGTGTCGTGACACTGACCCAGCGTGTGCTGAAGGCTCTTGCTGATGTGAAGGCCTCCGGCAACGGCTTCTCTATCGAAAAGAGTTATTTCATTGGAGACAAGGAGCTTCATCCTGGTGACACCGTCCGTCGGGGAGACCGTATCCGTGCCGTCTATACCGTCCAGAACTCCGAGAACCGAAGTTTCATCCGTCTGACCGCACCCCGTGAGGCGTCTCTGATTCCAGTTGACCAGTTGTCCGGGATCTACAATCTGTCTTTCACCCCGCTGACCGTTGACGGCTGGTACCGTGTCTCCCCGTGTGGTTACCGTGACGTGAAACCCGACCGTACCGTATTCTATTTCGACACCTATCCCGAAGGCCGCACCACCGTCACCGAGGACTTTTTCGTGACCCAGCCCGGCACCTTCCAGGCTCCCGTCCCCGAAATCGAATCCCTCTACGCCCCGCATTACCGCGCCAACGCCGCTGCCGTCCCGCGCAACCTGGAGGTCAAGTGACTTGTATTTGCCGGGACTATTCATTATTTTTGTGTAGATATGATTAAGTTGTTGAAAGAAAGATAGATGATGAAGAATGTTATAGTGCGGAACAGCACGGCTGAATTTCTCACCTTCATAGCGGAAGGGAAGGAGGAAGGTATTCAGGTGCTATATAATAATGAAAGTATATGAGCGACTCAGAAAGCAATGTCGATGCTATTTGACTGCTCGTCTGATAATATTGGCTTGCACCTGAAGAATATCTTTGAAGCTGTTTTGAATTGTTTGAAATGTTCTTTGAGGTGAAAAATCTTCATTTTCTTCCCGCTTCTTCAGTCAGATAGCACCGCTATCTTCCTTGGAAGAAGCGGTCGAAACTGAAGTTTTTCACTCTCAAACCTTCAAACAAACAATTCAAAACAGCTTCTTTAAATCTGGTGAACTTGAAGAAGGTTCAGTTACCGAGAAAATCTCGGCAACTGCGGCGGATGGTAAAATGTATATGACGAAATTTTACAATCTTGATGCGATTATTTCGGTAGGCTACCGTGTCAATTCTATCCGAGCCACACAGTTTCGTCAGTGGTGCACAAGTGAGAGAAGATTCTATCAGAAACTGACCGACATTTACGCCACAGCTGTTGACTATAACCGTGACGCGCCCACAACAAGATTGTTCTACAAAAAGGTACAGAATAAAATTCACTTTGCCGTTCACGGCCACACCGCCGCAGAACTGATTGTGGAAAGAGCTGATGCAGGTAAGGAACATATGGGTTTGACGACCTTGGAGAATGCTCCGGATGGAAAGATTGTGAAATCAGATGTCAGTATAGCGAAGAATTACCTGAATGGTGTGGAATTGGAAGATATGGGAAAATTGGTCAACTCCGTTTTGGATATGGCCGAGAGAATGGCAGACAGGCATATTCCGATGACTATGGAAGACTGGGCTAAACGCATAGACATAATCCTTGAAGCTGGTGGTGATGCTATATTGAACGATGCCGGAAAGATTACTGCGGAATTTGCCAAAAGTTTTGCTGAATCCGAATTTGAAAAGTACCGAATCATTCAAGATCGCTTGTTTAAATCAGATTTAGATCGCCTGAACGATTGTGATCTGCTGAATACCATAGAATAATATCTGGTCGCAGAGCTTGTCGAAGCGACCAGAAAATATCCTTACAAAACACTTTCAGCCCTATATGCCACAGAACGTCCCCAGTTGTGCTTGATGCTGAAAAAGTAAACCTCCAAGTCGTTCGCAATTCATCCCAATACGCCACCTGATGCCTTGAAAAGGCCTATCGCCTGAAAGCTTTTTGTAAAAAATTCCGAGGAGATAGTTTTTTCCATCCTTTATGCAATTGAGTTATGTTTGTCCGGAGAAAACCGTATTCCCCGGACAAACTGGTGATATAGTACAGTTTGTCCGGGGAATCACCGTTTTGGTGGACGGAACGTGTGAACTTTTTTCTTGTATAGAGATATAACCCTTCGTAGGGAACCAAAGGAGGCTAACCAAGGAAATTCTATTTATTAACCAAGCGAATTAGGTGCGCTGTCGCTGATTGTTCATATAGAAGACGTTTGGGATTTTTCGCTAGGAACATCCGTATCGAAAGTTCGGATTTCGGCGGGCCTTTGGTCGTTTGCGTGAATGACGAGAGTTTTGAAACAAGACAGCAGGTAAACTGGTATATTCATTAATGGCGGAGGAGTGGAGCATATTCGCGGATTGGAATCCGTGGCACGGGTGCACTAAGGTGAGTCCGGGCTGCAAGTTCTGTTATGTCTATCGGCAGGATGAGATGTACGGGAGCGAGATCGCGAGCAACCTCGCGCGCAAGACGGCGGCGTTCAATCTGCCGGTCAAAAGAAAGCGGGACAAGACTTTCAAGATTCCTTCCGGCAAGATTGTCTTCACGTGCTTCACTTCGGATTTCCTGCTGGAGGACGCGGATCCGTGGAGGCCGGAGTGCTGGGAAATGATGCGCTTTCGAAGCGACTGTATGTTCTATTTCTTTACAAAACGGATTGACCGTCTGGAACGGTGTCTGCCTCCGGACTGGGGCGACGGGTACGAGAATGTCATCATCGGCTGCACGGTGGAGAACCAGGCTATGGCCGAGCGTCGGCTTCCCATATTCAAGAATCTTCCGATCAAGCACAAGTCGATCATTGTGGCGCCGATGCTTGAGCGGATGGACATCTCGCGATGGCTGGATGACACGATAGAGGAGGTAAGTGTGAGCGGAGAGTCCGGAGTGGGGGCGAGGCCTTGTGATTTCGATTGGATTCTGAATCTGCGTTCGCAATGCGTCGCCAAAGAGGTTCCGTTCCGTTTCCACCAGACAGGTGCTTACTTCATCAAAGACGGAAGGACGTACCGCATCCACCGCCGTCACCAGTTGAGCCAGGCCCACAAGGCCAACATCGACTACGGCATCAAAGAGTACTATGTTCCTGAAAAGCCTTGGAATCTCTGGGCGGAATCGGATTACAGGTAGATTGCGGTTAGGATTCTTTTCGCTAATTTTGAGACCGAAATATGAGGAATGATGAAAGATAAAGTCAAGGTTATAATCTTCGATGCGGATGACACGCTGTGGGACAACCAGACATACTTCGACAGGGCGGAGGAGGTATTCACGGAGGAATTGAAGGAATATGGAACGGCGGAAGAACTGTCTGAGGAGCTATACAAGACTGAATCGGCGAATATGCCGATTCTGGGCTATGGTGCGAAGTCATTGCTCCGCCTTCCGGCGACACCGTTTCCTGGTGTCGCGAAGACATTGGACGCACTTGACAAGACAGGACGTTACCGCTTGATTCTCATGACGAAGGGCGACATGCTTGACCAAAAGAACAAAATCAAACGCTCTGGGCTTGACAAATACTTCTACCGGGTTATCGTGGTCACAAAAAAGGCATCAAGGAATATCTTGACATCAGCCATGTGGAACTTGTCCCATCTTCTCAGATAGCGGTTGTCGGCAACTCCTTCAAGTCCGATATCCAGCCGATCATCGGGATCGGAGGCTACGGCATCCATATTCCTTTCACACCATGTGGCGGTACGAGGTGACGGAAGAGTTTGACCATCCGAACATCACACGGCTTGACTCTTTCGAGGAACTCACCAAGATATTCATTGACCATGAATAAGAATCAGCCAGACAGGTTTTTGGTGCGTGGCGGGGGGCACAACCTGAAGAATGTGGATGTGGACATTTTGCCTTATATCGTTTCATCTTTTATGACGACCAGCACTTTGCCGCTGTCTTCCGGCATATTGTTCAGGAGGAATTGTACTTCTCGATCCATATCGGTTATACAAAAGTGGCAATTTGTTCTGTTGGAATAAAAAACAAATAACGGTCATTAAAGTCAAGTAGAGAGCGGAGGATATAGTCGACTTTATTATTCAGAGCTGTACCGATGTGGAGAGAAACCTACAGGAACTATACCGTCGTGTGGCTTTCAATATTTGTATCGGCAATACTGATGACCATTTCCAGACTCTTGGTCAGTTGCAAAACTTGGCAGTATCTGTTGGCTATATGATGGAGAAAAGCGCACAAGTAGATGCACTTTTATCGAGTCCATCTGCATTGCAGAATAACCAAAGTGTGAGGAAATGCTTGAGAAGCGCGGAATCCGCCCCGAGGAATTGCCTCCGGCAGAGGGTAGCAAAATATATACAATAATCTGCGGATATATTCGTTTTACATAAACCTCAGCAGAGAAGCCTTGCGATTGTAATTCTCCGAACCGCACCAAGTCGGTCTGTCTGGCACTGAAAGTTATGAGACTTTTGTTATCTTTTGTACTTAAATATCTTGACCATTTCCTTGTCGCCACCAATGAGCTGGCTGCATCTGTTCAGCATTCCGGTGTCCGAGAAACCACATTTCTCCATGACCTTTCCCGATGCGGGATTGCCGGTGAAATGATCCGCCCAGATGTTTTCGAAATGCTTCTCGTTGATGCAGTAGTCGAGCATCAGTTTCAAGGCTTCGGTGCAGATTCCTTTGTTCCAATAAGGCTTTCCTACCCAGTAGCCC
>ERZ1026876.1509-NODE-1509-length-11378-cov-5.990374_pt1 | contig 11378 bp, 8 predicted proteins | sample MGYA00380168_ERZ1026876 | MGnify/ENA primary metagenome ERZ1026876 (study PRJEB33269, sample SAMEA4719804) | human gut metagenome | biome: human-associated habitat; feature: organic feature; material: feces | place: Cameroon | collected 2013-10 ... | reverse complement strand
CTCTTCTACATTGTAAATTCTGTTTTCCTCCATTTTGTTTCTTTTTTATTTTTTCCACTTTTCTATTCAAAAAACACTTGCATAATATTCACTACCGTTATATATTAATTTGCAGACAGGACGATATGTCCTTTATTCAACAAATGGAATTATGATATATCAGAAATGTACATATTCCACACAGACGGATTTTAAGGAGGATTTAGAAATGGCAAAAGACAAAGTTGTTCTTGCATACTCAGGCGGCCTTGATACAACAGCTATCATCCCTTGGTTAAAAGAAACTTATGATTACGATGTTATCTGCGCCTGCATCGACGTAGGACAGGAAAGTGAGCTGGAAGGACTGGATGAAAGAGCAAAATATTCAGGAGCTTCCAAGTTATACATTCTGGATGTTGTTGATGAATTATGTGATGAATACATCATGCCAACCGTTCAGGCAGATGCTGTATATGAGAATAAATATTTACTTGGTACTTCTTTCGCAAGACCTCTGATCGCTAAGAAATTAGTTGAGGTAGCACGTAAGGAAGGTGCTGTTGCGATCTGTCATGGTGCAACAGGAAAAGGAAATGATCAGTTAAGATTTGAGCTTTCAATTAAGGCTCTTGCTCCTGACATCAAGGTTATCGCTGTATGGAGACAGCCGGAATGGAAGCTGGATTCCCGTGATGCGGAGATCGCATACTGTCAGGCACATGGCATCAATCTTCCGTTTGATGCTGCTCATTCTTACAGCCGTGACCGTAATATCTGGCACATCAGCCATGAAGGTCTGGAACTGGAGAATCCTGCAAACGAACCAAACTACGATGATCTTCTGGTTCTCGGTGTTACCCCTGAAAAGGCACCGGATGAAGATGAATATCTGACACTTGATTTTGAAAAGGGTATCCCAACTGCTATTAACGGTACAAAGATGAAAGTATCTGATATCATTCGTGAGTTAAACCGTTTAGGCGGCAAGCATGGTATCGGTATTATCGATATCGTTGAGAACCGTGTTGTCGGCATGAAATCCCGTGGTGTTTATGAGACTCCCGGTGGAACAATTCTGATGGAAGCTCACAAACAGTTAGAGGAGCTGACTCTGGATCGTGAAACTCTTGCATACAAGAAGCTTGTAGCAACCAAGTTTGCTGATCTTGTATACGAAGGAAAGTGGTTCTGCCCTCTTCGTGAATCGCTTCAGGCATTTGTTGAAAAGACACAGGAGACAGTTACCGGTCAGGTTAAGATGAGACTGTACAAGGGAAATATCATCAAAGCCGGAACAACTTCTCCATATTCTCTGTATTCTGAGAGTCTTGCAAGCTTCACTACCGGTGAGCTGTATGACCATAAGGATGCAACCGGATTCATCAACCTGTTCGGTCTGTCCATGAAAGTCCGCGCAATGATGAACGAGAAGAACAAGAACAACGACAAATAATAGTTGAAATGGAAGCGGCATTCCTGTTATAAAGGAAATTTCTTCCGTAAATCTTTGAAATAAAATGGGAAATACATTACATAATTATTAAGAACCGGCGTTAAAAAAGGCTTGCTTCATAATAGTAATGCTATTTCCCATTTTGTTTCATATATCGATTTCCAGATATGTTTCCTTCATAACAGGAATGTAGCTTCCAGATGATGAAAGTTTTATGTAAAAGGGAAGTGGACATTATTATTATGAAGCAAGCCTTTTCGAATGTCGGTACTTAGTGAACCACGGAGTGGTGAACTTTAGTACCGCTACATGAGAAACAGAGCGAAAGCGTCTTGCGGAATAATAGATAATGTCCACTTCCCTTTTTATAAAACTTTCATCATCTAACTACTCACCAGGCGTTGGTTTCTGGCACGGTCGATCACGATTGCGATTGTGATAATGGCGGCTGCAAAGAGCACCTCGATCCCCATATATACGAATGCTTCCGATGGTATCTTTGTTGCATAGTCCAGAAGATCAACGACTTTGACATACCAGTAAGCCGGAAGAAAATGTGCCAGCTTGATGACTCCTGTTCCAAGGAATTCCATCGGAACAAAGATACCGGACAGGAACGCCATACCAAGGGACACTATATTGCCGATCATACTGAAACCTTCCTCGTTTCGGGCAATCTTACTTGCAAGAAAGGCAAATGCCATGGCTACAAACATGTAGCAGACCATATTGAGCAGATTCCCAAGTCCTGCTGCCGTAAACATTTCTTTTCTGAATACAAAGCATCCTCCAACCGCAAATACTGCACATCCAAGAAATCCTGTTACGATCGTACCGAGAAGGATTTCTTTTGTCATATTGGAATATTTATATGCCGAGCTTGCGATCCGTTCTCTTAATTCTTTTTTATCATATACGATCAATACCGGACTTACACCTTCGATCATCATGACCACAAATATCCATCCCAGATAACTGAAAAATGTATATCTCGTACTATGTTTTCCGCCATGGTCTTCGGTTGTCATTGTTACGTTTGTCCTGGTCTGAAATAATTCATTTACCTGAGCTGCTGCCTCCGTCCGGTCATATCCGGCTGCAAAATATGCATTCAGATAAGAGATGTATTTATTCACGTCCGATTCAAACAGTTCCACCTTGCTCCGATTCGGAATTGCAACGATCTCGATATAATCGGACAGATCTTCCTTATCCAGATGATCCGCATAACCCTTTTTAATGCGGACGATACAGTCTGTATTCCGGTTAAACAGACTGTCCTGCATCGCTTCCGCTGTATCTGTTTTTAATTCAGCATTTTTATGTGCATGATCCAGATACGAAAACAGTTCTTCACTTTCTGCCGTCTGGTCATAATCAAACCAGGCGAATTTACACTTCATGCTTTTATATTCATCTTCTGTTTTACCGGAATTCGGCAATATAAATCCAAATATAATGCCTGCAAAGATTCCAATATACATCAGCATTGAGCCTTTTTTCTTATTTAAGATTTTAAAATAGGATTTAAACACTTGCATATTTATTCCTCCTTAAGACCAGAATACTCGCTCCAAGCAGACAGACAGCCATACCGGTTAAGATCAGGATATTTCTGAAATAACGATCGTAATTATCGTATACATTGAGCGCATAGAGACAGTCCGTTACCAACACTGCCGGATTAACCCGGTTCAATATCGGAAGTTTATCTTCAATACTGTTTTTGATTCCATGTACCATCAGATCCGCCATAAAAGAGAAGATCAGGCTGGCCGCTACCGCAATTCCAATCTTTCCTCCATATGAGCATTTTGACCAGGTACCAAGCAGCATTCCTCCGGCAATACCGATATTACATGCAATAAAGAGTACCAGTAAAATAGCCGGATATTTTGTTCCAAACTGTACACCGAACAGCCGCATATAGATCACAGTGATAACCTCCGCGGCAAACTGAACCAGCAGTAATGCCAGATACTCCGCCAGAACGGTCACAAGTTTAGGATTCGGTGACAAACACCGACGCATTCCAAGTGCACTTTCATTTGCCTGTAGCTTGTGCATTCTTGTAATTCCGGCAAAGGAAGAAAACAGGCAACTCATAGCAAGCACGGCATAGAAATAATTATAATACTCATTCTGACATCCGTCCGTTGTGGAAATCTCTTCATAATATACCGCATCGCTCTGCACTGCCTTCTGAATGATCTCCGATGCAGCCTCCGGATCCTTCTGCATCAGATTCAGATGCATCTGTTCCATCTGCTTATACTGATTCAGGATTGATTCCAGTATCGACTCCTTGATGTCACTCTGCCTTACTGTCAGGCTCGCATCCGATGTATAGATCACACCGGTCACTTCTTCATCATTTAACTTTTGAAGTGCTTCTTTCTCACTGAGCACCTCCATGTCGATCCGTTTATTCTCGCCGTCCATAGAAAGCGTAGACAGAACCATCATAAGTGCTGTATCGTTCTCGCCATCCCTCACAACCGCAACCGGGATATCTTTAAACATTTCATCCTTTTCCATGATATTTCCAAATGCCATGTACATGAATGTGAATAATGCGATCGGAAACAATATCGTCCAGAACAGTGTATCTTTTCCTTTTATCAGCATTTTACCTGCATATTTAAAATTATGCCAAAACATATCCACCCCTCCTAATCCCGAAGTGTCTTCCCGGTAATCTCAAGGAACACATCGTTCAGACTTGGAAGCTCGGTATATACTTTTCCAAATAATACCGCATGCTCCTTCATATATTCCATAACCCGGATCAGATTGTGATCTCCACCGGAGTAGGTCAGCTTCAACATTCCATCCTGATATGAACTGTCATACACATGTGGAAGCTGTCTCAGCTCCAGCAGTTGTTCATCTGTCAGTGCCGGAGCTTCTATGAAGATACTCTCTGTCTTCTTTATCATTTTTTTCAACTCTTCCTTCGTGCCAAGAGCGACCTTCTGACCTTTATCCATGATCAATATACGGCTACAGATCTGTTCTACCTCTTCCATGTAATGAGAAGTGTAAATGATCGTTGCGCCCTTCTTATTCAGCTCGACAATTCCCTCTAAGATCTTGTTCCTGCTCTGTGGGTCTACCGCTACCGTCGGTTCATCAAAAAAGATCAGCTTCGGTTTGTGTGCGATTCCACACGCAATATTTAATCGTCTGAGAAGTCCTCCTGACAGTTTTTTCGGCAGGAACTTCTTATAGTCCTGCAGCTCGACAAATGCGATTGCATCCTCTACATACTGTTTTCTTGTCTCTTTATCCCTGATATACAACCCACAGAAATAGTCGATATTCTCATATACCGTCATTTCATCAAATACAGCCACATTCTGCATTACAACACCGATCTCCCGTTTCAGATCGTAGCTCGTCGAAGTCATCTTCTTACCAAGTACGCGGACATCGCCCTGATCGTATGTCAGCAGTGACAAGATACAGTTGATCGTCGTCGTCTTGCCCGATCCATTCGGTCCAAGCAGACCGAAGATCTCGCCCTCTCTCACCTCCAGATCAAAATGTGATAATGCTACAAAATCTTTATATCGTTTCACCAGATCTTTTACTTCAATCGCATATTCCATAACCGTCTCCTCATTCATTTTCTATTCGGATGCTATTGTTTCTTCCAGCACCGCGTCTGAAACTCATCGCATATGTTCCATGTTATGCTGTCATTCTACCATATACCAAAATTTTTGTTCAGTGCCAATCATCACATCTGTAATATGACATTTGTCACATTCTTTTAAAATCCGGAGTTTTTCAACCGTAGTCAATTGACGCTGTATTTCTCAACAGGTATACTAATACCGTCACTTATAAATCCAAGCCGGTTCACGCAATTACCTGACACCCGCATGACCTGTCTACATACAAGGAGAAGTTATGAAGCAAATCCTGACTCGACTGCTTATATTTGCAATATGCTGTATTATGTGTATTCACACTTTTTCTATATGCACGCGCAGCGTAATATATATTCTGCTTGCGATCATACTTGCTTTTGGCACAATGCTGATTGCTGACAGGCTCTCACCCACAGCTCCGGTACTGATCCACGTAGGCATATTTATTCTGTGCTGTCTGTGCCTTAAGTTTGTTGTATTTCTTCCGCTTTTCTGCTTCTATCTGAGCAGACGACCGGTTTGTTTTACTGCACCCATCGGAGTTCTTTCCATCATTCTGGCATCTGCAAAACTTCCGATGGATACTTTACTTCTGATAGGTGTCCTCTGTCTGTGCAGCATATTATACGGATATCTGACTACAGCGCTTACCACCCTTCATCAACAGATGAAGCACCTTACAGATACATCGGAGACAAACGAACTTCTGGCAAAGGAACGAATCCGTATGATCCGGAAGGAACAGGATAACAGGATTTATACTGCAACCCTGAAAGAGAGAAATCGTATCGCCAGAGAGATCCATGATAATGTCGGTCACATGCTTACCAGATCCATTCTTCAGGTTGGTGCAATCCAGACGATCAACAAAGAACCGATCCTTACAAATCCGCTTTCCGATCTCCGCGCTACGCTGGATACCGCCATGAACAGTATACGATCAAGTGTCCACGACCTTCACGATGAATCCATTGATACGAAAGCTGCCATTCAGGATATGTTGAATGATATAACAGGCTTTCATACTTCATTTGAATATGATATGGGCAACATTGTTCCGAAGGATATCAAATACTGTCTTATCAGCATTGCCAAAGAAGCGATCACCAATGCTGTAAAGCACAGCAACGGCGATCAACTCTCGATTCTGTTCCGAGAACATCCGGGCTTCTACCAGTTGATGATCCATGATAACGGAACAGACATTCACCTTGCAACCTCCCCCGGCATCGGACTTACCAACATCCAAGAACGAGTCCAATCCTTATCCGGTACTTTACAGATATCAACCGAATCCGGATTCCGCCTGTTTGTCAGTATTCCAAAATATACACAAAAAGGAGATAGAACTGCATGAATATTATAATTGTTGATGATGATGCATTTGTCAGTGCATCTTTAAAGATCATATTAGAATCCTGCTCAGACATTACCGTACTTGCAACCGGAGCAAATGGCCACGATGCCATCTCCCTGTACGATACATACAGCCCCGATGTTCTGTTAATGGATATCCGTATGGAAGGCATGGATGGTCTGACCGCAGCGAAAGAGATCATCACCGGACACCCTGGCGCAAAGATTCTGTTACTTACTACCTTTGCCGACGATGACTATATCATCAAAGCCATCCGGACCGGCGCAAAGGGATACATCTTAAAACAGGATTTTGAGACAGTTGCATCTGCGATCACTGCCGTACACAACGGTCAAACCGTCTTCGGGAATGAGATCATGAACAAGATCCCTACCCTGTTACAGACTGATGATCGTTTTGATTACCTATCCTACAATCTTACGGAAAAGGAATTTGAACTGATCCGACTGGTTGCAGATGGTCTGAACAACAAAGAAATTGCGGAGCAGCTCTTTCTCTCGGAAGGAACCGTCCGCAATTATCTCAGTAATATCCTTATGAAGCTTGACCTGCGCGATCGCACTCAGGTTGCCTGTTTTTATTATAAGAATTTATTATGATCTGTTTTTCAATATCTGCATTCTTATAAGCTGATAATTTGTGTCCGTTATTTATCGGACGATTTTTTTCTGCTGATCATCACATATCCTGCCAATATTAATATTCCAATCACAGACAGGCATATGCCCGCCATCAGATATGGTGTATTGTAGGTCAGTGTAATCACATGTTCCCCTGCTTCTACAGGAACGCCCATCAGGCCGGTTCCGATCTTTACAGGAGCTACTTTTTTGCCATTAACCACTGCCGAAAATCCCTTATTGTACGGAACCGCCAGATATAAGATACCGGATTCTTCTGTCGTTATGTGACCATTTAAAGTATTATCGGCACATCCGTCAAATGTCATTTGATGTGACTCTGTATATTCTTCAAATGCTTTCACTACATTCTGATCTAAGGAATACAGCGCAAATGCTTTCGTTCCTTCCTGATCTTTAACTGCCGTTGTATAAAGACGAATTCTTATCGCATACATTCGAATCTGTACAGCATCCCCTTCTTTTACCTGACCTACATGATAAAAATCCGCTGAATCCGTGTAATTCGTAGACACTGTTACTTCATCATTCACCTTTACTTCGATACACTGAGGCTTCGTGTCCGCACATTCCAGATACAGATCTTCGTCTTTTTCCGCAGTAAGGTTCACCGTGATTGCTGAAAAAACATCATTGGTACTGATATAGGAATACTCACCGTTCTTCTGTCCGGTAATATCCATACCGGCACTTGTTACTGCATCCTCCGGTATATCAATTCTTGTAAAGGCATTCTGCGTGATCTTATGTCCGGTCCCAAGCTTTACCAATTCATTCTGATTCTCTGCCATGCTGCCTTTCTCGAATACATCCGATGTATCTTCCGTTTTCGCTGTTCCGCTCCAGTCAAGAACATCTTTACTCATCAAAAATCCCATACCTGCCAGATTATCCGCTTCGTAGAAATCAATCTTCTCATTTTTCCGGTCGATCAGACGATACCCGCCTGCAACCCCTGTTTCATCAGTCACAACATACCGTACATTAAAGAACTGGCGACTGATCGGAGTTACTCCTCTATAGGTATATTCAATATTCTGATATCTTGATATTCCAAGGCTGGTAAACACATCTACTATACTGCCATTTGCCACAGATGAATACCAGTTTACGTCTGAATACGGCATATAGTTCTGTGATACCAATGCAGTCTTTCTCTCCCCTTCTGCAAGCTGCAGCTGCTCATAATCCGTTAACCAGTCCGAAGCAGATATCTCGCTCTGAAGTCGCTCATCATTATACTTCTGCGGCATCTGAATCCATGCATTTGCAAAGATCTCTATACACAATAATACTATCATCCACACATAGCAGGTCGTATAACGAATACTCTTTCTGACATACAAGATCAATAAGATCAGATATGATATACCAAAGAGCAATACAGCCGCATAGGAATAGGAATTCGCATCTTCCTTATTTAAGAACAGCTCCAAAAGGAATATAGCAATACCGATACCTGACATACTGATTATCTGCCATACCTTTACCTGCTGTAATCTGAGCATTCCGATATAACCTGCCATCAAAATGAAAAAGACAAGGATAAATGCAAAACGATTTCCTAGTCCATGCGTAATCGTAAAGCCATGCAGGACATAATTTAATCCGACCATGTTCAATCCAATAGCCAGAAATAAAATAACGGCCGTATATCGAAGCTTAAAACTACGTTTGATTCCCGCTCCGAATAAGAAAAGCAGGAAGAACATAATCACCAGAATACCGCAATAATTATTGTGACTGAACAAATATCCCGTCGATATCTGCCGCAATGGATAAAATGAATTAACAAACATTCCTAGATTACTGATTCTATACCATGGAAGACTATAGTCCCCGTTTCCACAGGATGACAGATTCATAATGGCATAAAGAGACGGAAGAACAACCATTCCCGCAATCGATACCGCCATAACCGACCATCCGAAGAAACGACATACACCAGACCATAAATTCTTAGCATTTTTCCAATCCTGCATAAAAAAATAGCAGACTATAAACAGGCAAATATAAAATGCAAAATAATAATTAAACAAAAATGCACAGGCTAATAACAACGTATAACGGAGCTGCCATTTGCCTTCCGCCAGATGCTCAACTGCAATCGCAATAAACGGAAGTAGAATCAGTCCGTCCAGCCAGAGCACATTATGATTATATACCACCACATAACTGTTTAACGCATACAGGAGTCCGAACATCATGGAAATTACAGTTATATATTTCTCTGACAATCCCTTTTCCGCAAATCTGCGAATCTTTGAATGCCTGAAAAAGAACAGTCCTGCCGGAGCCAGGCATGATGCTTTGAGTACGATCATCAATGTCATAGATAATTCAACACGATCCGGACCAAGTACTATGGCTATAATATTAAACGGGCTCATGCAGTAATAGAACATGTTCAGAACAATATCGATTCCAAGTCCCCGTTCCCATATAAATGAACCTTTATCCCCTGAATGCAGCCATTCAAGGAAAATTTTCAGTATACCGGGATATTGATCACATGCATCCTGATACAGAAAGCTTCTGCTGCCAAACGGATATACATGTTCTACAGCCATATTTATCATGTAAAATCCAATACATATCAGAAACAACAAAAGATACATCCCGCAACTGCGTATGTATCTTCTGTTAAATCTGTCATTGTTTATCGTTATCGTTGAAGCAACCGGATCTGTATCGAGTTCCCGCTCCCCATGAATATTTTCATTTATCTTCATAAGCTTAAATCCATCTTTCAAAAACACTTTAGTAGAAACAATGATTTCCAATAATCTGATAATCAGATAAAGAATCTGTATCAATATAATTCTTATTTAAGAAGCTCATAAAACTTCCAATGTTGTTGTTACCGGCCAAGGCATCATTTGCTGCCTGCTGTGCTGTTGATAACGGACCATTCTGCAAGTATCCCTGCATTACGCTTCCCGTTGCACAAGGGAACTGATTCGGTGCATAAATAACTGATGAAACAGAACTTCCCCATTTACCACTTCTTACACGGTTCAAAACGACATTTGCTACTGCCAACTGTCCTTCATAGGATTCATATCCTGCTTCCATGCTGACCAGACATGCCAACAGATAAGCATCATCATACTGGGATGTATCAATCTTAGAACTATCATCCGGCTTCTCCTCTGTTGTTGCTTCTGTTGTAGACACTTCTGTATCCGCTTCTGTTGCTCCCTCAGTTGTCGGAGTCTCAGTTGTTGCCGTCTCGGTTGTTTCTTCATCTGCCGTCATTATATCTGCACTGTCATCAGTTGATACCACTTCATATGCTTTCTGCTGTTCAGCTTCTACCATAGCTGTGTAGTCATCAATCGACATTGCATACTCATAAGTTTCTTCTACTGTGATATAATCCGCAGCTATATAACCATCTGTTCCGTCATCCATTGTAACTTCTACCCAATCCTTATCCTGTGTCTTAACAGAAAGAACGGTATCCTTCGCTACAAGTCCAAGGATATCTGACTGTGTAGACTTATCTGCACGTACACGAACCGTATCATCTGTTACTGTTCCAAGGACTTTCTTATAATCTTCTGCATATGTCTCAGCATCCTTACCGGTCAGAATATAATCACTATTTACATACCCGATTACATCTCCCGATGAAATCTTTGTCCATTCACCGGATGTCTCCAATACGTCACCTACATTACCGTCAAACAGCTTACCTACGATGTTGGAATCTGTCGTAGCTTCTTCTCTGATATTTAATGTATCATTGATCTTTGCGATAAACTTACCATCAAATTCGGATTTCTCCTCTGCTTTTGCCACTACAGTTTTCTTCTGAGCAGCCTTCTTTGTCGTGCTGGTCTGAAGTGCAGCCACATCAACAGTGGCAGCCTCCTCAGTAGTTGTCCCAACAGATGCAGTCTGAGCAGTCTGGCTGTTCAGATATGCCGGGCTGTGATCCAACGCCTCTCCATACTTTACAACAAGTCCAATTCCCGCTGCTGTAACAATCGTAGCTGCTGCCACAAGCAGATTACGTTTTATGTATCTATAACTAAACAAACCTCTTCCCACATGGGAAAAACGATTATTTCTTCTAATTCTCATCTTTTCGTACCTATTTATTAAAATCCATGACAAAATGTTACATTTCTGTTAAAAATAATACTCTAATTCAAAGTTTCTGTCAATACGCATATATCTTTCAACCAAAGTTTTTATGGTAAAATGTATTAATTTTCCGTAAATAAACGCTGGACTTTTTTGTTTATTTTATATAATCTGCT